>Ga0210033_1000626_pt1 | contig 33450 bp, 27 predicted proteins | sample CryGeymeta201501_FD_185465 | JGI IMG/M metagenome (GOLD analysis project Ga0210033, IMG submission 185465) | Groundwater microbial communities from Crystal Geyser aquifers in Utah, USA - Crystal Geyser metaG 2015-01 (SPAdes) (version 2) | ecosystem: Environmental > Aquatic > Deep subsurface >... | reverse complement strand
TACAAAAAAGTTAAATATAAAACAAAAAATAGTTACTATTGTTAATAAATATTTTTTGTATTCTTGAAATGCTAATATGCTAAATGGGTAAATTTTCACATTATTTTTTGTCGGAATCCTTCCGCTGACGGACGAAGTTAGAAGTGCTTCGGACTTCAAACCTTTTATTTACTAACCTCATCCTCGTTTATAACGAGGATTGGGTTTTTTAACATCGTTTTTATATTGAAACCATTTTTATTACATTTGCTGTATGAAGTTGAAAGAATCTATTAACTATAAAATGGCGGATTTCTTATCATTATGTAAATCTCATCAAGTGAAAAACTTGTATGCTTTTGGGTCTTCTATAACTAACCAATTTAATGAAGATTTGAGTGATATAGATTTGCTGATTGAAATTGATAGCGATGACCCAATTGAACGAGGAGAACACCTGATGAACATTTGGGATAAATTTGAACAATTCTTTCAAAGAAAAGTAGATCTATTGACAAATGCTTCTATTAAAAATCCTATTCTTAGAAAAAGTATTGATTCAACAAAAATTCTAATCTATGACGGAAAAGAGCAAAAAATATTTATCTGATGTTTTAATGGCTATCGATTTGATAGAAAAATTTACAGTTGATGTTACCCATTTTAGTGTTTATCAAAATGACTTATACCTTGAAATGGGATAAATTTCTGCATTATTTTTTTGTAGGAAGACCGAAGTACTTCCGACTTCCGACTTCGGACTTCCTACCTTTTATTTAACTATTCGACAATTTATCTCATTTTTAGTAAAATATGTTGCATAAAATAAAAAATCTAATCTTTATACTTGCCTTTATTGAAGGTGGGGCGGTAATGTGCGTAGAATTGTGCAGTGCAAAAATTTTATCGCCTTATTTTGGCACTTCTATTTATGTTTGGGCTTCAGTTTTAGGAATTACACTTACCGCTTTAATGAGTGGTTATTATTTAGGAGGATATGTATCTTCTAAAAACCACAAAAAATCAATTATTTTTTGGATGATGTTGGTGGCAGGATGTTTTGTCGCTATTACTCCTATTATTAGCGATTTTGTATTACCCATCACCATCAACTTTAATTTATTAATAGGAACAATCATTTCTCTTTTAAGTTTTTTGTTTATCCCATTGGTATTATTTGGAGCAGTTTCTCCTTTAATCATTAATTTTTTAACCGAACAAGCAAAAGAATCAGGAAAAAGCAGTGGAAATGTATATGCAATTTCTACACTAGGCGGTATTTTCACCACCTTTACCGTTGGATTTTACACCTTACCACAGTTTGGTATTACGGCTACTTTATACAGTTATGGTCTTTTGGTTATTGGAATAGCACTAATTCTTTTTTTATTTACTAAAACTTTTAAATTTTCTTCAACATTATTGGTATTGTTAGCCATTTTCTCCTACAATTTTCAAAATCGGTTTAATAGCAAGGAAGTCATCTATCAATCGGAAGGAATATTAGGAGAAATTAAAGTGGTTGACAGAAGCTTGTTTAACGCCAAAGAAAACAGAAACAAACCTTACCGAGAATTAATGGTTAATAATATATCTCAAACCATTATGGATATCAATGACCCTAATAAAAGTTATTGGGATTATGTGGATGTATTAACTTATACCATTAATTCGTATGCAACAGGTAACAAGGCACTCCTTTTAGGTTTAGGAGGGGGAACACTTTATAAACAATTAGAAAAAAACAAATTGAATGTTGATGTGGTAGAAATTGATGAACGAGTGGAAGCTGTTGCCAAAAAATATTTTAACATCAATAATAATGTAAATGTGGTTATCGATGATGCACGACATTATTTAAACATCACAAAAAATAAATACGACATTATTATTTATGATTTATACCACAGCGAAACACCACCCATTCATTTAATGACCAAAGAAGCTTTTCATGAAATTAAAACGAAACTTAATAAAAATGGGGTTTTAGTCATTAATTTTTATGGATTTATTTTAGATAGTAAAGGAAAGGCGGCTCGGTCTATCTATAAAACTTTATTAGCTGAAAAATATAACGTATTATTATATGCAACTCCAGGGGCGGAGCAAAACAGAAACTTACTTTTTATTTGCAGTCAGGAAGAGTTAAAATCAAAAAATGAAATCATCAACACCATTATTTACGAAATGGACATTAATTTTGATGATGCACTAATTTTAGTAGATGATAAACCTATATTAGAACACATCTACTTAGAAGCAGCTTTATCATGGCGTAAAGATTACAACGAGGTAAATGCCAAGTATTTCTTAAAACAGCTAACCATTGATTAATGTTTACTAACTTATTTATAATCTAAAGAATTTTAAAAAAAATTTATTCATTATAAATTTTATTCGTACTATTGCAGCATCATTTATCCTGATAACGTTATTATCACAACCAATTATTACTTTTAAGTCATTTATAAATCATTTTAAGAGGCTACTTACTAAAAGGGGCAAACAAACATAAATTACCATCACAAAAAAAAATTACATTTTCTTGTAATTAAAAATATAAAAACAAATCATTAGGATTAAAATATATTAAAAATCATTAACTTATTACATGTACGATATTATTGAATTAAACAAGAAGTTAATTACAGAACTTCGTGAAATTGCTATTACATTAGACATTAAAAAAGCTGATAAACTAAAAAAAGAAGAATTAGTTTATCAAATTTTAGATCAACAAGCAATTCGACCTCTAAAAAAAGAGGACACAGCAAACCCAGTGGAGAAAAAAAGAACTCCTGCAGGATCATCAAGTGGAGCTACTTCAAAACCAAAAAGAAAAAGATTGCCAGCAGAAAAAATCAGCTTATTTAGTACTCCAAAAAATGTAAGTGAAGAAACTACCCCACAACTACATTTTGATGAAATAAAATCAACTTCTATCCCTAAACCAGAAATTCCTATAAAAAACCCTGAAACTCCAAGAGCTCCTGCTCGACCAATAATTAGAGAAAAAAATACGAATACTGATTTTCTAGTTGATACAGAAATGACAGATGATATTGAAATGGCAGAAGAAGCCAAAATACCTTTTGATAGTGAAGAGGTATCTGCTGAAACAAAATCGACAGAAAAACCATTACGACCAAATCATCCCACAAGAACTATTGAATCGATAGAAAACAGAGAAACTGGCAATAGTTATGGAAATGGAAATGGAAATGCTAGCAATGAAAAATTTAATACCGCCAGCCGAAACAAAACAGATGACCATGGTTATAATTTTGACGGAATAATTGTTAGTGAAGGTGTACTGGAAATTATGCCTGACGGTTATGGTTTTTTACGATCATCCGATTACAATTATTTAAACTCTCCAGACGATATTTATGTTTCCCAATCTCAAATAAAATTATTTGGATTAAAAACAGGAGATACTGTTAGAGGTAGTGTTCGACCACCAAAAATTGGTGAAAAATATTTTCCTTTAATAAAAGTAGTTTCTATTAATAATAGAACGCCTGATGTAGTGAGAGATAGAGTTCCTTTTAAATATTTAACTCCAATTTTTCCTAACGAAAAATTAAACTTAGTAAGCGATCGGAAAAATAACTTATCCAATAGAGTAATTGATTTATTTACACCAATCGGGAAAGGACAAAGAGGAATGATAGTAGCACAACCAAAAACTGGTAAAACTACTTTATTAAAAGACATTGCCAATGCTATTGCTGATAATCACCCAGAAGTTTATTTAATTATTTTATTAATTGATGAAAGACCAGAGGAAGTAACAGATATGGCAAGAAGTGTTGACGCAGAAGTTGTTGCTTCTACATTTGATGAACCAGCCGAAAAACATGTTAAATTAGCAAATCTAGTAATAGAGAAAGCCAAAAGAATGGTAGAATGTGGACATGATGTTGTTGTTTTGTTAGATTCAATTACTCGTTTAGCAAGAGCTTACAATACTGTTTCTCCATCTTCAGGAAAAGTACTTTCTGGGGGTGTTGATGCTAACGCATTACACAAACCAAAAAGATTCTTTGGTGCCGCCCGAAAAATAGAAAATGGAGGTTCTTTAACTATTATTGCAACAGCTTTAACAGATACAGGTTCTAAAATGGACGAGGTGATTTTTGAAGAATTTAAAGGAACGGGTAATATGGAACTACAGTTAGATAGAAAAATATCTAACAAAAGAATATATCCAGCTATCGATATTATTGCTTCAAGCACCCGAAGAGAAGACTTGTTATTGGGAGATGATGTTACACAATTGATGCACATTTTAAGACACCACATAGCAGATATGAATCCTGTTGAAGCCATGGAGTTTATTAAGGCAAGAATGGGTAACACCATTAATAACGAAGAGTTTCTAATCTCGATGAAGGGAGGAAACTAATTTGAAATAAAAGTCATTGTGAGGCCCTAGAGTTGGAATTGAGTGTGGGAGCTGAAGCAATCCGTCCTTCGATTAGGCAGATTGCTTCGCTACGTTGCACTCCACTCGCAATGACAATAAACGATAAATTGATGTTTAAGAATCCTTTTCAAGTTGCTGTAGTTTTTGCTGTTATTTCTTTAATTGTTAAAGTTTCCATATTCTTATTAGGTGTACAACATGGAGCAGCAGAAGCTTATATTCGATATTTTTTAATGTTGGTGTTATTGGTTACTGTTTTTTTTGGAATTAGAAGTAATAAAGTAATGTATGAAGGAGCGACAACCTTTAGGCAAGATTTTAAAACTGGTGCTCGAACAGCTTCTTTTTATGCGATATTAATGGCAATTATCACCTATGTTTATTATGCAAAAATTGATGCTGATTTTTTTGCCATTAAACAACAACCATTGTTAGACGAACTTTATAATTCGGCTAAAAACAAAATGGCAACAGAAAGTAGGGAAACCATTCAAACCAATTTATCCAACCAAATATTTGGAATTCAAACTTATTTATCACCTTATTTTCAAGCCATGTGGACACTTTTTGGCTTAGTTTTTATGGGTCTATTTCATTCTGCAGTTTTTGCTTTTTTAATGAAAAAATATCCAGGGTTTAAGAAATAATTTTTTTCCCAAACTCATCTAAGTTTACACCATCAAAATTCCCAGAACTCATTAAGAGTAACACTTTATTTTTCCAGTTTTTTTCAGCAAGCATTTTAAATAAGTCATCAGAATCATTGTAAATAATTACATTATCCGAACCAAATGCAGCTTTTACTTCTTCTGGTGTTATTGCTGCCAATTTTTTATGTTCTAATGTATGGTTGCTGTAATATACATAAGCTTCATCGGCAGCACTCATGCTATTTTTATATTCTTTTAAAAACGATTTATTTAAACTGCTAAACGTATGTAGTTCCATACAAGCAATTAATTTACGGTTGGGGTATTGTTGTTTTACCGCAGCAGTAGTCGCTTTTAGTTTCGATGGCGAATGTGCAAAATCCTTATAAACTGCTGTTGTATTATTTTGAGCAATCAATTCTAACCGTTTTGCTGCTCCTTTAAAATCTTGAATGGCTTCATAAAATTGTTCGTCAGAAATTTTAAGCTGATTACAAATTAATCTTGCTCCATTTACATTTTGTAGATTATGGTCGCCAAAAATTTGAAGTGGAATTTTATTTCCTTCCACCAAAATGGAAGTAATCCCATCCTCAATCACGTTTTCAGGAGTTTGGTAGGCAATCCTTTCAATATTTGGATTTGGAGTTGTTAAAGCTATTTTATTTACTTCGCTATCTGCCTTACAATAAATCAACGTACCTTTTTTTTCGATTAAAGAAATAAAAGTAGAGAACTGCTCCACATAATTTTCAAAAGTCGGAAAAACATTGATGTGATCCCAAGCAATGCCGCTAATCAACGCAATGTTTGGATGGTATAAATGGAACTTTGGTCGCCTATCAATTGGTGAAGAAAGATATTCATCACCTTCTAAAATAATTAGGGGAGCATCGGTAATCTTCACCATGGTTTCAAACCCTTTTAATTGTGCTCCAACCATGTAATCAAAATTTACTTTACACTTTTCTAACACATGCAACACCATTGAAGTAATGGAAGTTTTCCCATGACTACCTCCAATTACCACCCGTTTTTTGTTTCTAGATTGCTCATAAATGTATTCGGGATAAGAATAAACTTTTATACCAATTTCTTGAGCTTTTAATAATTCAGGATTGTCTATTCGGGCATGCATTCCTAAAATAACAGCATCTATGTCGTTTGTAATTTGATTCGGATTCCAACCGAATTGTTTAGGCAACAAACCAAAACTTGCAATTCGACTTTTGCTGGGTTCAAAAATTTCATCATCAGAACCTGTTACGTTAAAACCTTTTTTGTGTAACGCAATGGCTAAATTATGCATTGCACTACCTCCTATTGCTATAAAATGAACTCTCATTTAGTAAAATTAATGAATAAAGAATGTTGAAAGATTGCTTATAATTTCAATTTTCAACAAGCAAATGTTATTTCAAAATAGTAACTTGGTGGCATTAATTTAAAAAAAATCAACATGAAAATATATCCTTTAAATACAGGAAATTTTAAGTTAGATGGAGGAGCTATGTTTGGCGTTGTTCCAAAATCACTTTGGCAAAAAACAAATCCTGCCGACAGCAACAACATGTGCAGTTGGGCATTAAGGAGTTTGTTAATAGAAGATGGCAACCGTTTAATCATAGTTGATAATGGCATGGGAAATAAACAACCTGAAAAGTTTTTTGGTTATTATTATCTGTTTGGTGACGAAAGTTTATTAAGCGGTTTAAAAAAATTGGGTTTCCATCCTGATGATGTTACCGATGTTTTTTTAACTCACCTTCATTTTGACCATTGCGGTGGTGGTATTAAATGGAACAATGATAGAACAAAATTTGAAGCTACTTTTAAAAATGCAACTTATTGGAGCAACAGCAAACATTGGCAATGGGCAACTGTGCCCAACCCAAGAGAAAAAGCTTCCTTTTTAAAAGAGAACATCTTGCCCATGCAAGAATTAGGTCAATTAAAATTTGTGGATGTGGATGGATTTAACCTTTTCGACGTGCTTACGGTAAATGGGCATACCGAAGGTCAAATGCTGCCTCAAATTAACTATCAAGGAAAAACTATCGTTTATATGGCAGATTTAATTCCTTCAGTTGGGCATATTCCATTACCTTATGTAATGGGTTACGACACTCGACCATTATTAACCATGGACGAAAAAGAAAAAATATTAAAGGAAGCTGCCGATAAAGGTCATGTGCTCTACTTTGAACATGATAATGAGAACGAATGTTGTACTGTTCAACACACCGAAAAGGGTGTTCGTTTAAAAGACACATTTACGTTGAATGAATTTTTTGGGTAATAATAAATTAGAAATTTGAAATTAGAAATTAGAAATTATTTTATTAACCTTTTAGGAATGCTTCTGCTGAGTTTATTCCCAATAATTAGCGATGCTCAAACCTCAACTGCAATTTTTTATACTAACAATCCCGATTCCTTTCAAATTACCATCCAACAAATAAAACAACACTTAGATTACAGTAGCAATATTCAAATTCAGGCATTAGCAGGTAAAAAATCTTATCCTGTTCTTATTAATTTTAAAAACGACACCACTGTTGTAAAAAAGAACATTTACCTAATAGATAATGGACTGGCACATATTTTTTTCGTTACTAAAAAGGAAATTATTTTAAAGAAAATTGTTCCTGCGGCTACTTATGCTGGAGCTGAAAATCAATTGATTGTTCGTTATTTGAAAAATATGAATGTACCAATGGACACAGTTAAAAAAGACACCCTGCAATCAATAGACACTACCTACATTCCTCCTTATGAAACTTATTACCACTTAGAGGATTACAAAGGGAAAATTGGTTGTCCTTGGCCCATTAAAGAAGATAAATTAGCCCAACTAAAAGGAGTTATTTTAGCTGAGCAATTAGAGGATAATAAATTAGAAAAGATTAAGATTACCATTCAAGACATGGATTCTGTTTGCTTAATGATTAATCAATTGAAAGAAGTGTTGGTGCTTTTTGAGTATGAAGAAACAAAATTAGATTTCGTCAAATTTGTTTCTTCTTCTTTATTTGACATTGATAATGTTGGGAAATTGAGTGAAGTTTTTAACTTTGAAAATAGTTTAGAGGAGTTGAAAGTGTTTATTAAGATAGGTTCTAAAAATTGATTTGCATCAAAATTTTCATAGTTTTTTAGAGACAATGAAAATTTTTGAAACACTATCTGGACTCCGTCAGCTGACGGATGAAGCAGTATATGAAAAACTATAAAAACCCAATGGAAGCAAATATAACAAACAATCTGACTGCGTTATATTTTTTCACAATAGCTAAGGCTATTCCATAAAAAATATGCCTTGCATCTTATTTAGTCGCTCCTTATAAAAGCTAATTTTGGTTGATTTTGCATCTATTTTGGTCAAAATTCCATTAAAAAAAGTTAAAGGAAAAATGATACAAGAAATTTTCTTTTAAAATTTCCATCATTTTTTTCAAATTCCAAGCAGTTGCAGCCAGAAAAGCATTGATTTGTGTGCCAGTTTCCCCATAAGTGCTAAGCTGAAGCGTTGACATTTTAGCAGAGGGCTTAGTGCTACGACTCTTAAAATTCATAAATCAAAAATACTATTTTTTTATAATGTATTGTATTTGCCCTGACCTAAGTAACCTCCCACTTTGCTCTCACAATCCGTCAGCTGACGGACGTACGGTTACAGCTTAGGATGTACGGGGCATATTTTACCGCTGTGCCATTAAGATTTTTATGCTTACGTTTATGTAATTTTAGTTTGCGATGGTGTGGCTGTGGATATGAAACCGTTAATTGTTCAATAATAGTATTAATCAACCAAGTGTGGAGAAAAATCTCCACACTTGGTTTAAAAATTTTAATTATGAAAACACAACGTAAAAAAATATTAATAGTGTTAACTTTAATCTTTAGTACATTTTTTGCTAAAGCCCAATTCACTGCAAATGCAGGGAATGATACTATTACATGTGAAGAAGACACTCTACAGTTGGGGTATTTTCCTTCTGCTTATGGTGGAATCCCTCCATACACCTATGTTTGGGAAGCATCTTACACAATTGGAATAAACACATTTTATGCTTCCACTTTTTTAAATGATACTACAATTCCCAATCCTTTATTAATCACACAATTATCTAATTTAGAAACACTTACTTTTAAACTAACCGTTACTGATTCGTTACTCAATGTAGCTGTTGATAGTGTGACTATTACTTTCTCTAAGTTTTCTATTCTTCTAGTAGATAATTTTGCTACTATTAATCAAGGAGATAGTGTTCAGTTGCTAAATACAATTAATGGGGGAATACCTCCGTTAACTTATCAATGGACACCTAATTATAATCTTTCTGACTCAACTGATGAATATCCATGGGCAAAACCTGATACAACCACATTCTATATTTGTACTGTAACTGATTCTAATGGATGTAAGACAAGTAATGGTGATATTTTTGAGGTTTATGTTAATCCTTCAAATGTTATTGATAACAGTATCAATTCTAAGTTCAAGATGTACCCCAACCCTTCAATCAATGAATTAACAGTAGAATATTTGGGAGAATTCTCTAATAATTTAAAAATAGAAATATATAATACGAATGGGAAGTTGGAATTAATAAAAGAGCTTAATCAGTTAACCAGAACAACCATAAATACACAACATATACCTGTTGGTATTTACTTTATTGTTATAAAAAATAATCAAGAAGTAATTGCAACTCAAAAATGGGTAAAACAATAAGTAGTATATTACTTTTATTTTACAATCTCGTTCCAACAAATTGGAGCGAGATTTTTTATTTAGAAAGCACTACCTTTCTGCAAATTTTAGTGTTTGCTGTTACCACCTCCACTAAATAAATTCCATTTGGAAAGTTGGAGATGTTAAGTCGATTGGAGTTAAATTCTTGTAGCGTTTCTCCAAGAATATTTTTGAGTAAAATCAATTTTATTTTTTCTTGGCTGTAAACAGTAATAATCCCACTGGTTGGATTTGGATAAATAGTTATTGCATCTTTAGCTACATTTTCAAAAGAATTGATACCAAGCGTATTGTATCTTATTTGAGCAGCATCGGCAACGGCTTCTATATCACTTAAACTATCACCAGCTAGTATTGCAAAAGCAATAGTTTCTTTCTGACTGGGATTTAAACTAAAACTTCCAGTCGAAACAACCTGTGCAATATCAGCTCCTGAAACTCCTCCAGCAGCATTTCTAAAAGTCGATAACGTAGTATATTTTTCGGCAGTATCAAATCCACTAGTATTGGCATCAACTCCGCCACTTCCGTCTAAATCTAACGAATAATTGATGGCTGAATTAGGTGATAAAACTTTAATGGCAGCATAAATGGAATCGACGTTCATCGCAAAGGCATAACCCATTTTCCGAACAGCATCATAACCTGCTTTGTTGGTGGAATAATCCATAATGTCCCAATCTGCAAAAATGCCTCCATACAAATTTGACAATGGAGTTAACCCCATATTTTCGATGTCATAACTAATAATTACAAATTTGTCGTTGGGTGCAGTTGCATACGCATAAGAAAACTGTTCAATTTTTATATTCATTGGAGATGTTAGTGGTGAATCGTCCAAAACTCCATATAAATCTAGTGCAGAAACATAAGGAGGATTAAATTGAACATTTTGCGCAGCACTAAAATCTTGGTCTTGACCTGTTGCTCCACGAACAACATCTGCAACTCTTGTCGTTCCATCACCAATCATAAAACCAGCTTCGTAAAGTAATTGTTCTCCATTGTAAGTAAATCCTAATCCAACAGAATTATTAATGTCGTTATACCCAATTTTACCGTTGCTGGTAATGGTTGTAGCCACTAAATTTTCTGCCAAATTGATGTAATCTGGATTTAGTGTAATGGTAAAATATTCGTTATTACTAAAAGTTCCGTTGGTTATTGTCGCTTTAAAGGTTACTACTTCATTAAAAGCAGCTCCGTTTAAAACTTCTACTGTAAATTTATCAGCATTGTTAGAAGTTGTTATGAGTGTTCCCATTGCTGGTAAACTAGTAGCACCATCAATAATAGTAACATAAGGTGAAAGTGAAGTTAACGTAACCGTTATTCCAGAAATTGGGTCTAAATAATTAGTAAAAAATCCTTCAATTTGTAAGGTATCGCCCAGCTCAAAAATAGAATTGTTATTATCGGAAATTTGTTGATTGGTTAATGCCAAAAACTGAGGAGAACTGGCAGAAACACCAGCAAATAAATTAATTCTTCCACTCCCTAATTGGTCAATATATGCTGGATTCAATACATTCAAATCATCGGCAGTTGTTTGAATTAATGCTGCAATTTGTTGATTGGTATAAGCAGGAAATTGTGCTTTTAATAATGCAGCACCTCCCGAAACCACAGGAGCTGCCATTGATGTTCCTCCATTGGTGCTAAAACCTCCATTGGCACCTGTTGTCCACATGGCTTCACCAGGTGCAGATACATCCACATAATAACCAAAATTTGAAACAACAGTTTTTATATCACTTGGGTCGGATGCTGCAACACTTAAAACTCCTTGGTAACTCGCAGGGTAAAATGGATTATCTCCGTTATCGTTACCAACAGCAGCGACCACTAAACAACCTTTGTTGATGGTGGCATAATCAATAATACTTTGGTTAAACTGCGAAGCAACATAACCTCCCCAAGAGCAATTGATAACAAAACAACCGTGGTCAGCCGCATAAACAATTCCTTGATAAGCTTTTGTTAAAATACCAGTACTGTTGGATATTTTTATCGGCAAAAATTTGGTATTAAATCCAACTCCTGCAATTCCAGTAACATTATCTGTAACTGCAGCTGCAATTCCATTTACATTTACGCCATGACTCAATGATTCCCATAAGGCATTGTTATCGTTCATTCCTAAATCCCAACCCTTATTATTATCGGTATAACCGTCTCCATCATCATCACTACCATTGATGGGGTCGTTGTAATTAATTTTTACATTTCCCAGTAAATCAGGATGTGTTGGGTCCCAACCAGTATCTGTGATACCAATCACAATATTTGTATCGCCTTTTGTTATTCCCCAAGCGTTTTGTGCATTTATTAAATTCAAATAATATTGACTGGATAATAAGGTGTCGTTAGGTGTATAACAAAGTTTCGGTAAATAATAAGGCTCCACATATTCGGCTATTTTTAATTTCTTCAATTGAGAAATCACTTTATCAATAGAAATTAAGTTGGTATAATGCAATTCATAAATTAATGACAAATCAACATTTCCTGCTATTCTTTCTTTTTCTTTAGTTGGAAATATTTTTTCCAATTTATCAACCCCAATTTGAGTTGAAAATTTATTAAAAAGAGGAATATCAACGCTGGTTTTAGAGCAATTGGTACGATACTGTTCTTTTACTTTAAAGATGATGGTTTGAGGTAATGTTTCATCTGTTTTTTGAGCATATATTGTTGGTATCCATACGATTGTAAGAAGGAGAAAAATTGCTTTTATTTTAATATGAAAAGGAAACATCATTAAACGAAGATAATCAAATAGAATTAAAAACCTTTAGCTTATTTAATTAACGTAACAATATCAGCTTTTGAAGGTATTTTTTATCATCCGAATTGAATTGAATGTAATAAACACCATCCGCAAAGTTTTCAATTGATAATTCTACTTTAGTTTCCGGTTGTACTAGTTTTCTTTCCATCATAATTTTTCCTAAAAGGTTAACGATAGAAAGACTAGAAATTTTTTTATCCTTTAGTTCTATTGTTAATTTACCAGTGGTAGGATTTGGATAAATAGAAGCCAAATTATTAGCTAAATTTTCTATACCAACTCCAATAACAGTAACCGTATCTGAAGTATTAACACAGCCAAAACTATCAGTTACTTGCACAAAATAGTTTCCATTATTTTGAGCAATGTGTATTGTATCCGTTTCCCCACCCAAAACACCAGCGTTAAAATACCATTGAAGGTTTAAGTCGCTAAAATAAATTAACGTATCATTTCCAATAACCGTAATTACTGGTTTATTTGGTAACGAATGCCATGTTATAGTTGCCGTATCTGATAAACCTTTACAACCACTTCCATTGGTTACGGTTACAAAAATACTTTGCGTGGTATCGATAAAAATATTTGAAGTAGTATCTCCGTTCGACCATAAATAAGAGGAAAAAGAAATGGCAGAAATTTGAACAGAATCGCCATCACAAACATTTTGATTACCACCAAGAGTCAATGTATAATTTGAATTATTTAACGCTGCAAATGCATCAATTTTCCCATTGCCAAATACTGGGTTAGGAACAATTCCTGTAAAACTATCCTGCTTGGCTGTTGCAATCATTGCTGCTTTAATTTCAGACATGGTGGCATTGGGGCATTTTTGTAAATACAATGCTGCAATTCCCGCCACAACTGGTGAAGCCATTGATGTTCCTCCATTGTATCGGTGCATTGCTCCATAAGCTACCTTTGCTCTATTTGCTGGTCCAGCTGCCATATTAGCGGCAATTACTGCAGCAGATTCTGGTCCAAAGGTGTAATCTCCAGTTGCAGCAATATCTGGTTTTAAATTTCCTCTTCTGTCGGGTCCAATACTTGATGTATAGGCTTTTTGACCAGCAGTTTCTGGATTTATTCTTATGATGGAATCTACATCCAAGTAAGATTTACGATTCACAAAATTGGCTACCGTGATAATGTTTGAAGAACAACTAAAACTACTAACTGTTGTTTTGGCAGAATCTGGCAAGGTATAAAAAGCTATTGGAGGATATTGAACTACTGTAGGTAATCCTGTTTCAACAATTTTTGATGTTCCTAATAGAGTAGATGACCAAAAATCAAATTTACCAGTGCCTGTACTTAATATGCTAAAATTATAGGTGTTGGAATCGGGTTCATTGAGCAACACTTGTAATACATATTTATCACCCTGTAACTCTCCATAAGTTTCAACAATGGCTAAAATGTTACTTCCATTTTTAATGGTATCGGTATAATTTCCTAATCTATTCTGAATGTTAACAAAAGGTGTTCTTCCTCTTTCTTCAAAAGTTCCAAAGGGCAAATTGGCTCCAAAAGCATATTGAACATTGTTGAAGTCTGCTGTATCTGACCAAACTTCATAAAATACAGAGCCGAAACCTAAAGCCGAACTAGCATTGTATTGTAACCACGAAAAAGAAGTATCGGCTGTAACAGTTTGTTCTACATGCCAATTAAAAAAACCTGCATTGCCACCAGCACAAACAAATGCTCTACCGGATTTATAATTAACAAGGCTATCAATTAATAAAGCTGCTGGGTCGGTTCCGTCATGTGAACCAAAATAATCTCCTGCACTCACATTAATAACACAAGGCATATTTAACGAATCGGCAACTGCATAAATATAAGCAACTGCATCAACTACTGTTGGCAACCAATTGGAAACACTAAAATCACTTGCTACCACTACAATGGTGGCTTCTGGAGCAACTCCAGAAAACTTATTTAATGCGAAACCATTTCCTGCTCCAATTCCGCATACATGAGTTCCATGATTCGTTCCATGATAATCGTAATGCGTACAAGTTCCATTATTAATGGAGGTAGAATCCCAAGTTAATCCAGCCACCTGATCCCAAATTCGATAAATTCTTGTATTGCCCAAAGAATCTTTAAAATCGGGATGAACCAAATCATTACCTGTATCTATAATGCCAAAAACAACTCCTTTTCCAGTATAATTCTCCAATAAAGGACTTATTCCATTATGAACTGGAGTAATGTTATTGTGAATCGTCATCGTATCGTTTAATACCACACCTTTTGAAAAAGAATAAGGGATACTTTGAACAAAATCATTTTTCGAAAATTCTTTTATTGCATGAACGGGTAGCTTAACTTGAACGGTATTTTTAACCGACCGAATTACTTCTCCTTTTAAACGATTAACTTCCCTACTTATTTTTGCAACATCTCCAGTAACAAACAATGGAAATAATGCAGTTGGATTGATTTCTTTTTCTAATGCTAGTTTCAACCCAAAATTGATTTTCTCCTGTTGAGAAAAGGCTGACGAAAAACATACGATTAGAACAATTAGTAATAAATTTCTCATCAGCTAAAATTAATAAAACTTTTTAACATAAAGTGTTACCACCCAAATTTCCAATCTCTAATCTTCAATTTCCAATCTTAGATTCCAAAGTTTTACTACATTTGTTAGATGAACTCCAACAAGCAAAAAGCTATCAATACCGCCTATTTTAGTATCATTGGAAATGCTTTATTGGCAATTATCAAAGGTATTACCGGAATATTTGGAAATTCATTTGCTTTGATTGCCGATGCCATTGAATCTGCGAGCGATGTTTTTTCTTCATTGTTAGTATTATTTGGTTTAAAATACTCCACCAAACCTGCAGATGAAAATCATCCTTATGGACATGGAAAAGCAGAACCAATGGTTACCTTTTTGGTGGTAGGATTTTTAGTGATATCTGCAACAATTATTGCCTATCAAAGTATTGTTAACATTCAAACACCTCACGAAACACCAGAATCCTTTACCCTTTATGTTTTAGCGGCAATAGTTATTATTAAAGAAGTTTTTTACCGTTTTGTGTCCAAAAAAAGTGATCAAACAAAAAGTACTTCTTTAAAAGCTGATGCTTGGCACCACCGAAGCGATGCAATTACTTCATTGATGGCGTTTATTGGTATTTCTTTTGCTATTTATATGGGAAAAGGATATGAAGATGCTGACGATTGGGCTGCACTTCTTGCTTCAGGTTTTATTTTATACAACGCTTACCTAATTTTTCGACCTGCTTTGGGCGAAATTATGGATGAACACATGCACGATGATTTTATTGTAGAAATTAAGGAAATTGCGAAGCCTGTAGCAGGAGTTATTGAAATAGAAAAGTGCTACGTAAGAAAAACAGGAATGACTTTTAATGTTGATATGCATATAGTAGTTGATGGAAATTTAAGCGTTACCAAAGGTCATGACATTGCCCATGAAGTAAAAAATGAAATTCAAAAAAAATTCCCTGAAATTGCTGATGTTTTAATTCATGTGGAGCCAGCAGAATAAAAAACTATAATTCTTGATAAGTAGGAATTTCTTTTAAAAACTCAAAAGAGTTGGAATTAAAATCAATTTTAGCACAATAGTGATTCATACCATTGGTCACCACCAAATAAGGCACTTTAAAAATCCTATTGTAACGAGCAATTTGCTCAAAAGTTTCCTGATTTATTTTAACGTGAGGAGCTTTAAACTCTATTAAAACAATAGGTTGAGCATTTTTGTCATACACTACTGCATCCGCTCGTTTTTGTAATTCGTTGAGTTTTAATCCTTTTTCGATGGCTATTAAACTTGAAGCAAATCCTTTTTCATGAATTAAATAATGAATAAAATTTTGCCTTACCCATTCTTCAGGTGTATGGATTAAATATTTTTTACGGATACTATCAAAAATAAACTGCTGACCTTTCTCTTCTTTCAGTTTAATGGGGTAGGAAGGTAGATTTAATTGTTGCATATTAGAGTTGGAAGTTTAGAGTTGGAAATTTAGAGTTGAGAGTTTAGGGTTTAGAGTTATAAAATATTACTAACTAATGACTATTGGCTAATGACTATTGACAACTTACAATGATACCGATGCTTTTATATGAGGATGTGGTTCGTAACCCACCAATTCAAAATCTTCAAACTTAAAATCAAAAATGCTGTTGACGTTTGGATTAATTTTCATTGTTGGCAATTTTTTGGGAGTTCTAGTCATCTGTAACTTTGCTTGCTCCATGTGATTGTTGTATAAATGTACATCTCCAAAAGAATGAATAAAATCTCCAGGTTTTAAGTTGCAAACCTGAGCAACCATTATCGTAAACAAAGCATAAGAAGCAATGTTAAAAGGCACTCCTAAAAAAGTATCGGCACTTCGCTGGTAAAGCTGACAAGAAAGTTTTCCATCCATTACATAAAACTGAAAAAATGCATGACAAGGTGGTAGAGCAGCTTTTCCATTGGCAACATTTTCAGCAAACGACTTAGAGGTATCGGGCATTACACTTGGATTCCATGCAGAAACCAACAACCTACGGCTATTTGGATTGGTTTTTATTTGTTCAATCAATTCAGTAATTTGATCTATTCCGTCTCCATTCCAATTTCGCCATTGATAGCCGTAAACGGGTCCTAAATCGCCATTTTCATTTGCCCAACCGTCCCATATTTTTACGCCATTTTTTTGTAAATAGTTAATGTTGGTATCGCCAGCAATAAACCACAACAACTCGTGGATAATGGATTTTAAATGCAATTTTTTTGTGGTTAAACAAGGGAAACCTTCACTCAAATCAAATCTCATTTGATAACCAAAACAACTGATGGTTCCTGTGCCTGTTCGGTCGCCCTTTTGAGTACCTTTCGTTAAAATATGGTCTAATAAATCTAAATATTGCTGCATAAAACGCTATTTTTATCCCAACAAAATTCGTAGAAAAAGAAAGTTTATTCAAGTGTTGTTAATAATGTTTGATAACTTAGTGAAAATTCACGCTTTAGCGTGATTAGTTGAACTAATTCCGCTTTTAAGCGGAATCTAACTATTAAACACTGTTTTTTAAAGAAAGATAATGAAGGAAAAATTATTATATCTTATCAATATCCAATCATTATTGTTTATTTCTTTTTTAGTTCTTACATCCTACTTTAATCGCTTTGCAATAGATGATTACCATTTTATAGGGCAATTAAAAACTGCTTCTTTTAATGAAATTTATAGTCATCTTTATTACCAATGGCACGGTAGGTGGACTTCCAACTTTTTATTGTTATCTTTTTTAAAATTGAATCAACTCCCCTATTTTTTAACATTTTTCAACCTCATATCATTTGGATTACTCTACATTGGTGTTGCTCGCTTATTCAACTCTATCAATATATTTTATCAATTGCAATTTCAAAATAGAACCATTTTAACGTATGCTGTAATTTTTATTGGGGTATTGTTTTTTTGCACCATAACACCAAACGATACATGGTTTTGGTTCACTTCATCGGTTGTTTATTTTTGGAGTACTATTGCTTTCTTTTTTGCTTTCAGCTTGTTTTTTATAAAAACAAAAAAATGGTTCGATTATTTGATATTTGTCTTAAGTGTCCTCTATATTGGAGGAGCCAACGAGCCATTAACTTTTTTTATTATTGTTGCCTGTTTACTATTAATCCTTAAGAAAAAAGAGATTTTCATTTCTGGGTTGGGTTTGGCAGTAATTATTTCTGCTTTTTTAATTAATTTTTTAAGTGATGGAACAACACACCGAGATTTAATTACACCAAATTTAAGTGTAATTAATCTTGTTTTGTACACAGGATATAGCGTTATTAAATTTTTGTTTTTTTCTATTCACAAAACATTTATTCCTGCCCTATTTTTAGGTATTTCCTTTTATTTATTGGGTAAAAAAATTAACTCGTTAAATCTAGTTGAAAACTTTAGACCATTAAAAGATTTTTTTTGGAGTATTCTACTAATTATTGTAACCGTAATTATGAATCAATTATTGGTGGTGTATGCCTTGGGTGGTTTGTCACCCGATAGAGCTGGAATTGCTTCTTCGGTTGTTATTGCACTTATTTTAGTTCGATATTTGTTTTTGTTAGGAAATTACCATCAACAAAAACATGAAGTTGTAAAATACCTCATAGTTGGCAATGTTATTGGTCTTGTTTTTTTGAACATCTTTTACTTTGGCGTACATCAACAATATGCTAAAGCTGTTGATGAAAGGATAAAGTTAATTCTGAAAAATGATGCTTCAACTATTGTTGTTGAGCCTTTACCCAATTCAGGATATCTTTATAGTGCAGAAATAACAACTGATACAACTAATTTTAAAAACACTCACCTCAAAGAAGGATTGGGTTTGAAGAATAATGTAGTGTTAAAAAACTAATTGGAAGGTTTAAGAATAAAATCTTTTTTAATCACACTTCTAAAAGAGCTTTTATCAAATATTTCAATATCTTCTGTTAGCATTTCAAAACGAGGAACCTCTACCAATATATTAAACTTACCAGGGGGTAAAATAATAATATATCTGCCAGAAATAGGGTTAGTCATATACGTGCCGTACAATTCGTCAGTTTGTAAATCTATCACAGAAATGAATACATCTTTTATTCGTTGGGTGGTATCTGCTACACTAACATATCCTTTAATTACAGTATATTGTGGGTCAACTTCATTAAAAGTAACACTATAAATGTCTAAATCGCCAAAACCATCAGCCCGCAGAGCAGAAATGTATCCTGTTCTTCCTGTTTCTGAAGCTCTAAAATTCATGTTATCTTCAGGGGTATTGATGGGGTAGCCTATATTTTTAACATCTCCCCAATTTCTTTTTACAGGATTCCATGAAACTTTAAAAATATCATATCCGCCCATGCTGGTGTGTCCTTTAGAGCTAAAATAAAGAGTTTTTCCATCAGCAGTAATGTTGGGAAAATCTTCATCAAATTTAGTATTAACATTGGGTCCTAAATTTTGTGCTGGTCCCCATACTCCATTTGGTAATAACAATGACATATAAATGTCAACACCACCATAACCGCCATCTATATTGCTTGCAAAATAAATCACATCTCCAAACTTAGAGATAGAAGCAGCAATTTCTTGACTTTTGGTATTAATGACTTCGGGTAGTTTTACGATGTTTTTTACTTGCTCATTTTCGTATTCTGCAATAAACAAATCACCTACATTTTCTTCATTATCGTAATAAAATAATAAATGTTTTCCGTCTGCCGATAAACCAACAATTTCTTCCGAACCATTTAAGGTATTCACATTTTGATCTAACTTTCGAGCATTCATATAATTCCCATTTTTTACATGAGAAATGTAGATTTCAGAATTAAAACTACCATCTGGAAGCTGATTACTTCCATCATCTCGTTTCGAATTATAAATTAAAAAAGATTCATCTAAAGGAACAAACGAATAATAATCAGGGTATTTTGAGTTGATGGTGGTGCCTAAATTTTTAAAACTAACATCCAACGGAAATTTCATAATTTCTATGGCATTATAACAATATTCAATTTGTTTTTCAACATCCAACAGATTTGCATTATCGCCTTTGTTTAAGTTTTTAAATTCCTCCAACATTTCGATGGCGTTATTAAATCGATAAGCAAAATGATAGGCTCTACCCAATAAATAATAAGTGTTAGGGTTAGGTTCTGGTAATTTTAAAACTTTCTCTAAATAAGAAATCGCTTTTGCTTTATCGATATTGGTGTTTAAATAACAAACTCCTATTCGATAATTAATTTTAGGGTCTTCGGGAGTAGTTTTTAATAAAGTTAAATATTCGGTTAAAGCAGCATTAAAATTTCCATCGTTAAAGTGTTCGTTTGCAATTTTAGAGTTTACTCCCTGTTGAGCGAAAATTAATCCGTTTATCAAAAAAAAGGCTATCAGTAAAATTTTAGGGAACAACTGTTTCATCATCATATTTTAAATTGGAAGACAAAAGTATAACCTATTTCTGCAAATCGCAAAAATTCTATGCTTAATTAACTGAGGTAATAGATTAGTCGTTGCTTTTAATAACTAGTTGGAACATAATTAATGCCCGAATCGTTGGTTAAATTAAAATTAACTTCAAAATTTTTGGCTACCCTCACTTTTTTCCCATCCTTTTCTGCTGGATTCCATTTCGACAATACCAATAATCGTATGGCTTCATTGGTGGCTCCTCCACCCAAGCTTTTTAGCACTTTAATGTTGGTAATTCTTCCAGTAGGTTCTACAACAAATGACAATTTAACTTCGCCTGTTAAGCTCATTTTTAAAGTTCCTTGTGGATATTTAAGGTTTTTACGAATAAATGTAGAAATGTTATCTAGTGTATCTTTAAAAATCATTTTGGGTTTAAGTTGTACTTCATTGTCTTTATAAATAATGTTAGAAGTGTCTATTTCATTGTCAGTAAGCACACTATTATCGTAGCCTCTCTTTTTACAATAATTCTTATAACTACTTATTGAAAATTTAATTTTTAAAGTACTGTAAGTCGTTACTCTATCGCCCCTGTAATAAGAAGGATTGAATAATAAGAGGTGATATAAACGTATCGCTTCAGCATCTAATTCTTTGGAAACTGATTTTTTTATATGAAACATACTTGTTTTAGCTGTTTCTCTATCCACCACAAACGATAATTCAACAGTTCCTTCAGTTTTGGTTGCCAAGGCCGTTTGTGGGTAATTCATTTCTTGTTGAAGAAATCTTTTTAACTCAACACTTCCTCCGTAATTTTCTGCTTCCACATATTCGCCAGGGTTCGCAACAATTTCGGTTTGTGCTGAAATGGTGATGGAACTAATTAGTAATAAAATGGATAAAACTTTTTTCATACTATAAAAGTAAGAAAGTTGTTGGAATTAAGCAGATTTGAATTGATATTTAAAAGAATTAATCCTTTTTTCTTTTCAAAGACAAGTAATCGATGTAGTACAATATTTTTAACGACAAGCTTTGTGCTTGTGGTTCTTCCATAGTTTTTTTAAAATTATCGGAATACGAAGCAGCAACATTATTATTGAAAGCCAAAAGCGAAGTTTTATACACTAAACTTATTTCGCTACCTGGAGCAAAAACCCAACGGTAAACCATATCAACATTAAACGCATTAAAATTAGTGTTATGTAACGATTCCCCATTGGCATCTAACCCATCATAATTGGAGGATGTCAGATATCCATTTTCGTCCAACACATGAAATGAGTTGTAATTTACGGTTGACCAATAATGCCTTGCCCGTAATGTTAATCCCATTCTATTGGTAAAAATATAACTTGCCGACCAAACATTTTCGTAGGTAGTTTGATTGCGTTTGCCAAAAATAATATCATTGCCAATAAGAGTTCCGCTTCCGTTTAAATCGAGTGCTGCTCCTTCATCATTAACAAATTGATAACGACCTATGGTGTAAACCATAGAGAAATGATCATTAAATCTTAGTCTTGGTCCTCCAGTTATATTTAGCCGATATCTACCTTTGGTATCAAACTTTCTGAAATTCATATTCATGTCGAGTGCAAATTTTTTTCTATAATCAGAAGAAAACCACCCTCCAATATTATGATTGGTTGCTAGGGTATAAAACCGTCCCCAAACTCGCGGTTCGTAAAAATCATAAGTTTCTATGGGTTCAGCGATATAAAATGCTCCTGCAGAAAGCCAATTTTTAAATGTTGAACCTAAATTTAAAGAAATATTAAAATCAGTAAATTTGTTAGGATTGTATAATCTGGTATTATATACATTGATATCTGACCAAAACTGAAGCAGTTTCCAAAAAGGTTTGTAAATGTTGTAAGCAAAAAATAGATATCCACTTCTTTCATTGTTGTTGTATAAAAATCCTAAATCATTAGGATCATAAGTATCACTCATTTCGTTATAACCCACACCAAATTTTACATTACCACCTTCTTTTTTAAAATCAAGAACAGTTCTGTGTCCCAATCCAAGAGAGTCGGTTGGATAATATTTTTGAGAAAGTGCTGCTCCTCCTGATACAGCATATACATTGGTTTTGGTGTTCAATTTAAACATTCCCCCTGTAACATTGGCATCATAAAAACTTCCTCTTCTAGTTACATTGGTATTTATTAAGGAAACATAAGAATTGTTTTTTAAAGTTTGGTCGAATACCAACACATTGTAATTGGTTAATGGGTCGGTTAACACTTCTCTGGTTTGTCCAGTAATGGTGTCTTTTACAGTGGAAAACATCGATTTAGTAACGCCATTAAAAAAGCCAATTCCTAACCCATTTTTTGTTCTTCCAGAAATTTTAGTAGCATTTAACAATTGACTTTCTGCTGGGTTTTCGATTACTTCTTCATTATTATTTAATTGGTTATAAGGAGAATAATAATCAATTGGAGTCCCTCCCAACCTACGAGAATAGAATAAATCACCTTTATTAAATAGTTCTGTTCCTTCCATAAAAAATGGACGGTTTTCATTAAATTGCACTTCAAATGGGGAAAGGTTTAGCACTTGATTATCCGATTGAACTTGTCCAAAATCTGGTATCAAAGTCATGTCTAACGTAAACGCATCATTAATGCCATATTTCACATCCATACCTCCATTAAAGGATTGAGAATAATTGCTTTTTCCTGAAACATTATAAGGGTAATGTTCTAAATAACCTGAAACATAAGGAGAAAATAATAAACGAACGGGGGCTTCGATATCAGAAACTCCAGCCAATTTCCCCCACTGATTGACAAAACCATTTACTTCTGGATTTACAGAATTCCAATAACTAAACTCTCTTAGCCGTCTAATTTTTCGAGCAAAATTAATTCCCCATTCCTGTATTGGTTTTTCTGGAAAACGAATGGCTGAATAAGGAATTTTCATTTCAACATACCAATTATTCTCATCTATAAAAACTTCACTTATCCAAACAGCATTCCACGAAATATCTTGACCTTGAGCTTCAGAATATTTTGCATCCCATTGAACTCCTGTTGGATGTACCACTAAGCCATACCCATTTTGACCATCATTGTAGGTATCTATGAAAACAGCAAATAAATCAGTGTTTTCTTCTTCATCGCGTTGGCTCAGTTGTCGCATAATGCTGTCTTTAGAAACATCATACATTGTTGCTCCAATATACAATGCAGTATTGTCATACAACACTCTTACTTCAGTTTTTTGAGAAGGTTTATTTCCAGGATTTGGTTCGTTTTGAATAAAATCGGTAGCTATTGGTGCTGTTTTCCACACTTCATCATCTAATATTCCATCAATTTTTGGAGCTTCTTGAACTCGAACTGCATCAATTATTTTTTTGACAACAATAGAGTCTTTCTCTTTTTGTGCAAAAGAAAAATGAATTATAAACATAAAAGTGATTGTCCAAAAATACCTCATCAAAAATAATTCCGGTACAAATATAAAAATTAAACGGAGCAACTATTACGAAATTTCCTTCAGCAGCATTCCTAAAGCAGCAACAGCAGCTCGCTCAATATTTACAGCTCTTTGTTTTCCAAAAATAAATTTTTTGGCTTTTACCCCTTTTGGAGTTGCAACCGCTATCCAAACAGTACCCACAGGCTTTTCGTCTGTTCCACCATTAGGACCAGCAATGCCCGAGGTAGCAATGGCATAATCGGTTTTCATTTTGTTTTTTACTCCCCAAGCCATCTGCTCCACCACTTCTAAGCTAACTGCTCCATATTGCTCTAAATCTTCTGGATTTACTCCCAATACTTTTACCTTCATGTCGTTTGCATAAGCAATTACAGAACCTTTGTAATAATCAGAACTTCCAGAAATGCTAGTAATTAAATGAGCAATGTAACCTCCAGTACAACTTTCGGCAGTACTCAACGTGGCTTTTTGTTGCACTAATTTTTCTCCAATACTATTTTCAATCCCTATATCAATCAGGTTATTGGTTACCAAATAAATATACTGCGGAATTAGTTCGGTTAACTTTTTAACTTCAACTTCAATTTGTTGTTGTATTAATTTTCTATCGTTTCCAACAGAACTCAGTCGTAATTTTACTCGTCCAGCTGAAGGTAAGTAAGCTAATTTGATACTTTTAGGTAAGTTGCCTTCCCAATCGGTCAATAGTTCAGCTAATTTCGATTCGGCTAAACCTTGCGTATAAACGAGTTGATGAACAATTTCTGGCAACACGTATTTTTCTTTTAAAATTGGAATTACCGTATCGGTAACCATGGCTTTCATCTCAAAAGGAACACCAGGCATCGCAATAATTAGTTGCTTACCTTGTTCAAACAACAATCCTGGAGCTGTGCCATGAGCATTTCTAATTACGGTGCAATTATTGGGAACAATCGCTTGATTTTGATTGAGTTGGTTCATTTCAAAACCTCTGCTGGTAATTAGTTTTTCAATATCCTGATAAACCTGTTCGTTTTTTACCAATTTTCCTCCAAAATAGTTGTTGAGTACAGGCATGGTTAAATCATCACTGGTTGGTCCTAAACCTCCAGTAATTAAAATAACATCGGTGTGTTTTAAAGCTTCATCAACTGCCGTTAAAATGGCTTCCTCCGAATCACTGATGGAAAGTTGTTGCCTTATTTCAAAGCCAATAGTATTGAGTTCTTTTGCTATCCAATGTGCATTGGTGTTTAAGGTTTGCCCAATTAGCAATTCATCTCCTATGGATATAATATCTAGTTTCATTCGTCAAATTTAGAACTAATAATAAATGATTTATCTATCTTTGAGCAGGTAATTTATGAACTTAAATATTTTAAGAATGAAAAAAATAGTATTAATTTCTAGTATGATTTTATTTTTGGTAAGTTGTGCCGAAATGTCTTCTGTTTTAGAAGATTACAACAAAACAAATGGGCAAATCCCTTTAACCAACTCCGAAGTTATTAGTGGATTAAGAGAAGCGTTAACGGTTGGCACTAATAATTCAACAGCGTTAACTTCTAAATTAGATGGTTTTTATAAAAATCCAGAAATTTTTATCCCATTTCCTCCAGAAGTAATTAAAGTAAAAGAAAAAGTGGAAGCCTTAGGTATGAAAAAACAAGTGGATGAATTTGTGATGACCATGAATCGTGCTGCAGAAACTGCTTCAAAAGAGGCTGCTCCAATATTTATAGGAGCAATAAAAGAAATGACCATTGCAGATGGTTTTACCATTTTACGTGGTGCTGATAACGCTGCCACCAACTATTTAAAAGAAAAAACATCAGCTCAGTTAAAAATAAAATTTAATCCTGTAGTTAAAAATGCCATTAATCAAGTAGAAGTAACTAAATATTGGAATCCAGTAATTAGTACCTACAACAAAATTCCTTTTATCGAAAAACAAAATCCAAATTTAGAAGATTACATTACTTCCAAAGCAATGGATGGATTATTTTTAATGATTGAAAAAGAAGAAAAAAAGATTCGTAAAGACCCTATGGCTAGAGTTTCCGACCTCTTAAAAAAAGTATTTGGATAGTGATTAATGGAACAATTAAACAATGTAGCAATTTTTTAATTGTTATATTGACACATTAATACATTTACACATTATTCTATATGGAAAAAGAAAAAAATCCCTGGACGAGTAAAAGTAGTGCTGTTAAGTACGACAATCCTTGGATTAAAGTAACCGAACATCAAACCATTAATGCGGCTGGAGGAGATGGAATTTATGGAGTCGTTCATTATAAAAACAAAGCCATTGGCATCATTCCTTTAGATGTAAATTATAACACTTGGTTGGTTGGTCAGTATCGTTTTCCTTTACAACAATACAGTTGGGAAATATGTGAAGGAGGCGGATTACATCAAGTTGATGTATTAGTTTCTGCTCAACGAGAATTAAAAGAAGAGTTGGGAATAGTTGCCAACAGTTGGATTAAATTACTCGATATGCACCTGAGCAATTCTGTTTCTGATGAAATGGGAATTATTTACATTGCTAAAGAATTAAGCTACTTTGAACCAGAACCTGAAGAAGGGGAAGTGTTACAAATCAAAAAATTACCTTTTGATGAAGTTTACAAGATGGTGATGAATGGTGAAATTACCGATAGCCTTTCTGTTGCTGGGATTTTAAAAACAAAATTATTGATTGATCAAGGAAAAGTTTAATGCAATTTTTAAAAAATCATATTAGTTGGGTAATTTGTATTTTATCTTTTTTTTCTGCTTTTTTTTACAATCAACTCAACCTTCAACAGCTACCAAAAGATAAAATTAGAGATAACCAAACAGTAATCACCAATGATGATGTGAGCTACCTCGTTCCTCCCGAAAATTATTTAATATCAGGTGTTTGGAAGGATAATTCTATTGGAAAACAAAGTTATTTTATTCGACCACCAGGTTATGGAATCTTTTACATGGTATTTCTTAAAATTGCAGGCTATCCTTTGGCTTTAAAATGGTTGAAAATTGCTCAACTTTTGCTTTTTTCCATTTCTATTTACTGGTTGTATCGTATTGCTTTTTCTCTTTTAAAGCATAATAAGATGGCATTGTTTGTTGCTGCTTTATATGGTCTCACTCCTTTTGCTAGTGGGTTTTTATTTTATACCCTTACCGAAGGAGTTACTCCTGCACTTTTATTGTTGTTTGTTTTTTTATTATTTAAAGCATACGAAATTACCTCCACAAAACAAAAAAATTGTTATTACTTTTTAGCCGCTTTAACTTTTTCGTATTTACTACTTGTTCGTCCACCATTGGGTTTTATGGGTATATTAATTCCTATTTTTTTGGTAAAAGAGTATTGGGAAACACGTAAAATAAAAACAATGATTCAGCTTTTTTTATTTGGAATTATCGCATTTAGTTTTACAGCTATTTGGCAAGTTAGAAACTATAAAATTACCAACGAATGGGTGGGTTTACATCCCATTTATTATTCGGAGGGCAACTCCATGTATCGACCAACTTTAAAAGAATATTGGAATTTTGTGGGTGGTTGGGCACAAGAAGGTCAAGAAGCTCATTCGTATCTAGTTCCGATGTGGCAAGCCGCGATTAAAGGAGATACTTCTTTTGTTTATATCAATAATGCCATACAAACTTTTCCAAAAGAAGTGGTGAGTTTTTTTGGTGAACAACGCTTAGTTGCTGTTTTTAGAAAATACCAACAAGCCACTTTATTTCAGAAACCGTATTACGAAAAAAGGTTGCCGATGCCCAAAGAAACTCCTGCAATAGAACAAGAAGTGATACAAGAATTTAAACAATTAACCAAGGAATATAAAAGTGAGTTTTGGATGAATTACCACTTTATTGCTCCGCTAAAAGTTTTTAAAACAATGGCTTTTCATTCTAACTTGTCCTTGTATATTTTTCAACAAACCTATCGTGGCAATGTTGCTATGGACGCTATTCGGCTCACTTTTTTTGCGATTCATTCGCTGTGTTTTATTTTTCTGTTGTTCAATTTAATTTTTATAAAAAAAACAGACTGGCGTCAAACAGCACTTGCTATTAGTGTTTTTAGTTATGTTTTTTATTTGTGCTATTTTCAGCGAGGAATTGAAGAACGATATACGTTGCCTATTTTACCGTTGTTGTTGCTTGGGATGGTAGCTATTAGCCAGCAACTGATTACCAGATTAAGGAGATTGTCTTGAACTTTTTAAATAACACTTAATTTTATAAAATAAGTTGCTCCAAAAATAGACGAGATGATGAATTTGTTGAACAGTAAGTAAGTTCACATTAAAAATAAGTCGTAGAATTAATTATACGTTTAGTTAAACGTTTAATTCTATCGCTATCACTTGCTAAGCAAATAGTATTAATTGATTATCAAGTAGGTAAAAATATTTTTTTTAAATTATTTAATTGTACATTTGATAAACATATAAGGCGGATATGATGCATAACTTGTCCGACTACTGGCGGATGCATCATATCCAATTGTTGTAAGCAAGCTGAAAAAATAAAAACGAATGGCAACACTATTAGAAGATATTAAGAAACAATCTGCTTGGACAGTAAAAGCGTTTAAAACAGACGGAATTGAATTAGACTATTCCATTAGTAGTTTATTAGAAATAGACCGCTTTGTCCAAAAATACACTAAAGATGGTCGACCAATTAAGGGCGGGCGGCTCTCTAAAAATTTGGGCGGAGTTGTATTTTCAATTTCTGCTTATATTGGAGAAACGCTGATTAAAAACGTACCAAATTCAAAATGGATAACAGATGACAACGACCCACTAGGAGAAGTTAATATTATGGTCGAACTTGGAGACGGTACAACCTGTTGGCCCGGACAAAGAATAATCAAAAGAATTCAAAACGGACTTGAAGACGGCATTTATCCTTACGGACATAATCTAACCGAAAAAACTCTGAACGAAAAGTTTGATAAATCGTTTTGGGAAATAGAAAAAGAAGTAAAACCAATGGAACCGAAAAAACCTTGGTGGAAATTCTAAGTGTAAAAAAGCCTGCTTACAACACCGGCGATAAGCTATGGCTTGAACAGGCTCACTCGGTAAATCCTCACGGTTTTTCCTCAGGTTTGGGTTTTGTTTGCTAAATTTACTGCTAACCCAAGCCACTGCTCATAGCCTAAGCGTTAGCGGTCAGTGTAAAAGAGATAATACAACAATGAAACGAATAGTACTAATTTCATGTGTTTCTAAAAAAGGAAGCAAAAAAGCAAAAGCGAAAGACTTGTACAAAGGTCCACTTTTTTCTAATAGTTTGGCATTTGGGAAAAAGCTAAACCCTGATAAAATTTTCATTTTGTCAGCCTTACATCACTTGGTTGACCTTGACCAAGAAATAGAACCATATGACGTTACTTTAAGTTATGTTCCACCTGCAAAAAGAAAGCCTAACCTAAAAGTATTGACAAAAAAAGAAGCAGAATTATGGGGACAAAAAGTGCTTAAGCAATTAGAAAATGTTGCAGACCTCAAAAAAGATGAATTCATAATATTAGCCGGACAATCTTATATAAAACCAATAGTAAAAAACATAACAAAAATTAAAGAACCATTGAAAGGTCTAAAGCAAGGAGAAAGAGTTAAATATTTAATGAACCAGTTATTATGAAATCAATAGCTTCCAGACTTCATATATTATTTAATAAACAAAAACGTTTTTCATTTCCCTTCAAGCAACAAATTAACGAGATTCCTGAAAATGGTATTTACATAATTTTTGAGAATGGAGAAAAGTTTGAAAATTTGGATAGAATTGTAAGAATTGGAACTCATACTGGAGAAAGACAACTGCGTTCACGACTTAACCAGCATTTTATAAAAGAAAATAAAAACAGAAGTATTTTCAGAAAAAATATTGGTCGTTGTATTTTAAATAAAAATAAGAGTTCTTATTTGCCATTGTGGGAACTTGACACAACATCGAGAGCCAACAAAGAGAAAAATTTAAAACTGCTTGACCTGAATTTTGAAAAGGAAGTCGAAAAAAAGATTAGTGATTACATACAAACCAATTTAACATTTTGCATTTTTCAAGTTAATACAAAAGAGCAGAGACTTTTTTGGGAAAGTAAGATTATCTCGACACTTGCAAAATCACAAGAATTAAAACCATCAAAAAATTGGTTGGGTAATTATTCAACAAAAGACAAAATAAAAACGGTAGGACTTTGGCAAGTAAACGAGTTATTTAAATCATCACTGACAGAAGAAGAATTTGAAGAATTAAAAAAACTAATGTTGAAATGAAGAAAAACACCGAACCGCTAACATGCAATATAGCAAAAGGCGGGTTTAGTGTTTATTTGAACTATTCTGCCCCGCATACAATTTTGTAACGGCAGACAATGACGATGCCCGCATTCCGCCTCATGCCATATTGCCAATCGTTACCACACATTATAAAGAACATGAAAGTACACATAATAATATTCGGATTGATTTTGAGTTGGTCATCTTTATTTGGACAAACAAATAAGGATTGCAAGCAGATATTAAAAAAGGCAATCTCGCTAAATGATTTGCAAGAAAATATTGACCAATTTGTCGCTGATTTTCAGACACTGATTTTTTGTGAGTTTGAGAGTATAGACTATCAAATCTTTATGGGACCTCAGGGAAATATGCCTTTGGTGGCACAGTCTGTTTTAGCATTTAGAGGGAATCCCGAGAAAAAAGAGGAAAAATTTACATTCAATGACTTAAAGAAAAAATTGGAGGAATTTAAACAACAACCTGAGTATTATCAAGCACGAAAAGTAGTTGAAGCAAAAAATGAAATCGTACAAAGAATTGCGAAAACATCGGATTGGAACACTGATAAAGAACTTTTGATGAAAATGGGATTTACAAAATCACATCTTGATGATATTTACGCAATTATAAAAGAAAATGAATCAACTTCATATTCAGACATTTTTTTAATCTACTCAGACACACTATTGGTGCGGAAAGAAAGGCAAGTTGTAGAAAAAGAACTTAATGATTCAAAAATAAAACTTGAAAACCCTGGACTTGAAGAATGGATTAAAGGATTATATGCGTATAAAGATTATGAAACAGGACTCGCAAAATCTAAAGAGTTAAACAAACCTGTACTTCTCTATTTTAATGGATATGGTTGTGTTAATTCACGTAGAATTGAAAGTGAAATATTGCTAAAATCGGAAATTCAAAACTATATTAATAATAATTTGATTTTCGTAAGTTTAATCGTTGACGAAAGAACAAAAATCGAAGATAGTGAGGTTTACTTTTCCGAAACATTGAATAAGGAAGTGAAAACCACTGGACAGATTAGACTTGAATTGGAAATGAAGGAATTTAATTCTGACAGACAACCACTTTTTGTATTGCTTGATTTGAGTGGTAATGAAATCTCAAGGATAGGTTATACTAATGACCTTGAAGAATTTGATTCGTTTTTAAAGACAGTAGAAAAATAACGTGTGGTAATCGAGTAGACGGCTCCGCCAGATAAACTGACGGAGTGCGCCTCTCACACCACCGTACGTACGGTTCTCGTATACGGCGGTTCGCAAAATGATGGGTTAAGTTGTAGGTAAACATCCAACATCGCTTGGTATTTTCGTTGTTTTAGCCTTTTAAGTGTTATCGTTGTTCCCAAAATAGGGCTTTGGGCAACTGCCCATCCGCCTTTCCTCGTTCTGCTCCATGCATAGGCGTGGTCTTGGTCTATGCCTAATCGGGTAAGGTTTTTCCTCTTTCTTTCGGGCTTCTTCCAATCTGTCCATATACAGTAGCGTAAACGGTTACGTAGCCATCCGTCTAAATCGCGTAGTTTACCATATATACTTGTTCCTCGAAAATAGTTTAACCATCCTCGTTGTACTTCGTTTATCTTGGCTATTCGCTCTTCAAAACTTACTGGTGTTGTTTTTCGGGTTATCGATTTTACACTCATTTTCAATCGCTTCCATGCTTTTCCGCTCACTACCAATTGGTATTGTCCTTTGTCGCCTTTCTTATACGTGGGTACAAACCCAAAGCCTAAAATCTCGAACTGAACGGGTTTTCTTATCCCACTCTTTTCGGTGTTGATGGTGAGTTTTAATTTGGTTTTCAGAAACTTGAAAACCACTTTTTCTACCATCAGCGCTTGATTTCTTGACTTGGTGTAGATACTAAAATCATCGGCATAGCGTACAAAACGAAGTTTTCGCCGTGTTAGTTCTTTATCCAACTCATTGAGCAGAATATTTGATAACAGTGGGCTTAGTGGACTTCCTTGTGGTACTCCTTTTCTACGTTTTTGTAGTTTGCCGTTTATTCGTATCGGGACTCGTAACCATTTACGGATAAGTTGCAGGGTAATTGGGCATTTTACTTTTTGATAAAGTAAATTTAATAGCAGGCAGTGGTCTACTTCGTCGAAAAAGTTCTTTAGGTCAGTATCTACAATATAGGTAAACCCTTCGTGGATGTATTCCAATGCTTTGCCAACTGCTTGACGTGCATTTTTTCGGGGTCTAAATCCGTAGCTATTCACACTAAATTCTTGTTCGTACTTGGGCATCAACACTTGTGATACTGCTTGTTGTAGTAACCTATCGGTTACGGTGGGAACTCCCAATAATCGGACTTTGCCGTTACTTTTTGGAATTTCCACGCCAAGTATGGCTTGTGGCACGTAGCGGTTTTCCTTTACTGCCTGCAATAATGCTGGTTTATGTTTACGAAAATAGTCCTCAAGTTCTGAGGTTTTCATTCCGTCAACGCCTGCACTACCTTTGTTGGCTATTACTTGTTGTAATGCTTTTTGTAGGTTGTAAGGGTCTACTACTTGTTTAATCATACTCGGTTTACTTTTGTTTTAACTTGTTTTCGTTTCTAGGGGCTATGAGGTTTATCTCATTCCTTCTAAAATTGAAAACCATTTTACGTTCTGTCCTTCCTTTGTTTGTGAGTCCTCCAACTTTCTATTTTCTTTTGTTGGCTCGTTGCTACATTGTACTATGACCTCTGCTGACTTCTCAATTCTGCTATCTCGTAGCTGTTGAGAGCTCCCTCGGTAAGCGTGTTTTCTTTCTCCGAATTACTGGTACATCTACATAATAACGATGTTGGTATGCTTTGGACGTTACGTTGCTGTGGACGCTTATCCTCGTTATTATGCCTCTTATGTACTTTCTGTTCGTCAGTACCCGGTTTTGCAGTCTTGCTTCCTTCACTGCTAACCTCACGGTTAACCAGCTTGCAACTTGCTAATGGTTAGAGGCGTTACCCTCTCCCATAAAGGTTTTCCACCTCCTAGAAAATTTTGCTCCACTCCTTTGCTTGCTATTTTATAATTTTGCATTTTTGCAATTTATTCTGTAGCTTCGCTACGGTGTGGTGCAGCACGCATGCAAGGCACACACA
>Ga0210033_1000624_pt1 | contig 33497 bp, 23 predicted proteins | sample CryGeymeta201501_FD_185465 | JGI IMG/M metagenome (GOLD analysis project Ga0210033, IMG submission 185465) | Groundwater microbial communities from Crystal Geyser aquifers in Utah, USA - Crystal Geyser metaG 2015-01 (SPAdes) (version 2) | ecosystem: Environmental > Aquatic > Deep subsurface >... | reverse complement strand
CTTCTGCCCCCAGGTGTGTCTTCTGCTCGGTCATGGGCCTCTGGGCCCACTCCCTCCCATCAGACGCCACCTGGAGACAGAATCTACGTCGGATCCATCGGCATCTATTTTCCGAATGGCCTCTTACTCGAACTCGGCGTCGATCACGTCGTCGTCGTGGGAGCTCGCGCCGCCAGCGGCCGCGCCGGGGTTGAAGCCCGCGCCGCCATCGCCCGCACCCGGACCACCGGCGCCTGCGCTCGAGTACAGCTCCTGCCCCATGGCCTGGGCGGCCTTCTGCAGGGTGTCGTTCGCCGACTTGAGGCGGTCGATGTCGTCGGAGTCAAGCGCGCTCTTGGCCTCGCGCAGGGCGTTGTCGAGGCCGCTGATCGTGTTCGCGCTGACCTTGTCCCGGTTCTCCTCGAGCATCTTCTCGGTCTGGTAGATGTTGCCGTCGAGGCTGTTGCGGGCGTCGACGCGCTCGCGGCGGCGCTTGTCCTCGCCTTCGTTCTCCTTGGCCTCGCGGACCATCCGGTCGATCTCGCGATCGTTCAGGCCCGAGCTGCTCTGGATGACGATCTCCTGCTTCTTGCCTGTGGCCTTGTCCACCGCCGACACGTTGACGATGCCGTCAGCGTCGATGTCGAAGGTGACCTCGACCTGGGGCACGCCGCGGGGGGCCGGGGGGATGCCGGCCAGCCGGAAGCGGCCGAGTGACATGTTGTTGTTGGCCATCTCGCGCTCGCCCTGCAGGACGTGGACCTCGACCGAGGTCTGGCTGTCCGCGGCGGTCGAGAAGATGTCCGACTTGCGGGTCGGGATGGTCGTGTTGCGCGGGATCAAGACGGTGAAGACCCCACCGAGCGTCTCGATGCCGAGCGACAGCGGCGTCACGTCCAGCAGCAGGATGTCCTTGACGTCGCCGCCGAGCACGCCGCCCTGGACCGCCGCACCCAGCGCGACGACCTCATCGGGGTTGACCGAGCGGTTCGGCTCCTTGCCGAAGAACTCCTTGACCTTCTGGGCCACGAGCGGCACACGCGTGGAGCCGCCGACGAGCAGGACCTCGTCGATGTCGCTGGCCCGCAGCTTGGCGTCCTTGAGCGCCTTGCGGCAAGGCTCGATGCTGCGCTCGACGAGCTTGGCGATCATGCCCTCGAACTTGGCGCGGGTCAGGCGGACGTTCATGTGCTTCGGCCCGGAGGCGTCGGCGGTCAGGAACGGCAGGTTGACCTCGGTCTCGGTCGTCGACGACAGCTCGATCTTGGCCTTCTCGGCGGCGTCCTTCAGGCGCTGGAGCACCATCCGGTCGTTGCTCGCGTCGATGCCCGTGTCCTTCTTGAACTCGGCGATGAGGTAGTCGATGATCACGGTGTCGAGATCGTCGCCGCCGAGGTGCGTGTCGCCGTTGGTCGACAGGACCTCCACGGTGTTGTCGCCGACCTCCAGGATGGAGATGTCGAACGTGCCGCCGCCGAAGTCGTAGACGGCGATCTTCTCGTCGGCCTTCTTGTCCAGGCCGTAGGCCAGCGCGGCCGCGGTGGGCTCGTTGATGATGCGGCGAACGTTCAGACCGGCGATGCGGCCAGCGTCCTTGGTGGCCTGGCGCTGGGAGTCGTTGAAGTAGGCCGGGACCGTGATGACGGCGTCGGTGACCGGCTCACCGAGGTAGTTCTCGGCGGCGCGCTTGAGCTTCTGCAGGACCTTGGCGCTGATCTCCGGCGGCGCATACTTCTTGCCGTCGAGCTCGAAGCGGACGCCGCTGTCGTCGCCCGAGACGCGGAAGGGGATGCGGGCCAGCTCGTCGTGGACCTCGTCCAGGGACCGGCCGATGAAGCGCTTGGACGAGTAGACCGTGCGCTCGGGGTTGGTCACCGCCTGGCGACGGGCGACCTGACCGACGAGGGTCTCACCATCCTTCGTGATGGCCACGACCGACGGGGTCGTCCGATGGCCTTCCTCGTTGGTGATGACCTTCGGCTGCGTGCCTTCCATCACAGCGACAACCGAGTTGGTCGTTCCGAGATCGATGCCGATGATCTTACCCATGGGTGCTCTCCTGAACTGACGGTCCCGCCCGCGCTGTGGGGCCGGCGACCATGTGTCGAGTGACGTTGTTTGTTTGTTTCAACTCTCACCCCGTTTGACGGGGGTGTCTGGAACGTATGTGGAGGCCGTGCCCTGGTGCCCACGGCGTTGAGTCGATCCGAGCAGAGCCCTGTCCGACATGATGCAATCGGGGGCCGAGTGCGTAGAGCCTGGCAAGGGGGGACGCGCGACCCCCGTCCTGCCGAGATCGTCAGGTTCCGGGCGGCGCGCGCGAATGTTAGTCACGAGGCATGGTCGGTCAACCGAAAAAATCCGGCTGGGCCACCGCGCCCCGCATCCAACAGGGGGCAAGCTACGCACAGCCTCGGGCGCGTCAAGCGCCGCGCGAGCGCCCGCCCACGCCGCGCCTACTGCACCTCGGTCGAGACCACCCGGACCCAGTCGGTCGTCAGGGCGCCGGAGCGCTTCGAGCCGGCCTGGACGGGGATGTGGCAGTGGCAGAGCTGGTCGGACTCGAGCACGATGTCCGGGGGGCTCACGTCCGGCTCGATGGGGGAGTGCAGGCGCATGGGGTGCTCGTAGCCGTTGAAGATCTCCCAGAGCGTGTTCTCCAGCTCCGGGTCGAGGGACTCCACGGGCAGCGCGAGCACATCCTTGGCCCGGCGCCGGTCGATCGGGTGGGCGAGCGGGCAGGAGGAGTCGAGGAGGGCCTCGAACAGGGCCTGGTTCTGGGCCTCCTGGCGTCGGTGCACCCGTCCTCCGACCAGCTCGCGGATGCCGGAGTTGAGCCGGCTGATCGCGTAGCGGGCCACCCCGAGGCGCTGGGCGCCCACCTCCTCGACCAGCTTCGTCATCACCTGGGCCTGAACGGCGGGCTCGGAGATGCCCGCGTCCGCCAGCAAGCGCAGGAAGTGGCGCGCCGGCGCAAGGGCGTCCGCCGCCGCCAGGCGGCCAAGGCTGCCCAGGGGATGTACGAAGATCCGGTCGGCGCCCAGGCACAGGTAGGTGCCGATGCCGTACGCATCGGCCGGCACGAACACCTCCAGCTCGCGGGTGTGCTCGCGCAGCAGGGCGATCACGCGCAGCGCGTGGTTGAGCTCGGCGTGCACGTCCTCGACCTCGCTGCGCTGGCTGCCGTTGTAGACGACGAGCGCGATGCGATCGTGGGTGCGCGTCCGGCCGCTGCGCAGGTGCTCCAGCAGGTAGCGCAGCAGCGTGTCGGGCGGGTGGATGCCGCGGTTGATGTAGACCAGCGTCCAGGCCTGGCGGGCGGCCTCCAGACGCGCGATGTGGCGCTTGCGCTGGGCTGAGTAGGGCAGGGCCCCGGTGGGGGCGGCCTCGGTAGGCTCGGAGGCGAGCTCGCCGGCGGTCACGCGCGCGAGGATCTTCTTCACGACGTCTCCGTGTCGATGGCGGCGACGTCGGTGTCGCCGGTGGGGGAGCGGCGCCGGGGTGGCGGCCACCCCGCGATCGGTCGGGGGCTACTTGACCCGGAACTCCGCGCGGCGGTTGCGCGCCAGCGCGTCCTCGCCCGCGCCGGCATCCGCCGGCTTCTCCTCGCCCCAGGAGAGGATGCCGATGCGACCGCCGTCAATCCCGAGCTGCATCAAGTACTTACGAACGGCCTGAGAGCGCCGCTCCCCGAGCGCGATGTTGTACTCGGTCGAGCCGCGCTCGTCGCAGTGGCCCTCGACGATGACCTGGCTGTCGGCGAACTCGCGCAGCAGGTCGGCGTTGGACTGAAGCACGTTCTTGGCCTCGTCGCTCAGGATCGCCTCGTTGTAGGGAAAGTAGACCGTCTTGAGGAGCTTCGGGTCGAGCACGTCGCCATACTTCCTGGCCCCGTCGGTGCTCGCGGCCTGCTTGGCCTTCTGACAGGCCTCCCAGTTCGCCTCGCCGGCCGCCTTGGCGCGCCGGGCCAGGTCGAGGGCGGCCTGAGCCTTCACGGCCGCCTCCTCGTAGTCGCCGCTCTCGACCAGCGCCTTGGCCTGGTTGAGCATGGCCTCGGCCTCGCGGTACTCCGCTTCGGCGCACTCCGAGACGCTGGTCGCCCCCAACAGCGCGTCCTCGGCCTGCTTGATGAGGTCGGTCGGGGGCTCGGCGCAGGCGGCGAAGGCGAACAGCGCCAGCGTGGCGAGCAGGAGAAGGAATCGGTGGGTCGAAGATGTCCAGGTCATGAGCAGTGGCTTGCAGGTGGAGAGGTTGGGGTCCCGGAGGGGGCGAGCGGGCATGGCTACTTGGCCCATGTCGGCGAGCTGAAGCCGCCGCCCGTCTCGGTGATCATGGTCTGGTTGACGCCGTCGGCGCGCATGATGTAGATGCGCGAGCCGGCGCCACCGCGGGTGGACGTGAAGACGATGTAGCGCCCGTTCGGCGACCACGAGGGGTCCTCGTTGCTGCCCTGGTTCTGGGTCAGCCGGTCGATCCGACCCTCGGGGGTCACCGTGAAGATGTCGTACTGGCCGCGCTCGTCGCGGGCCGTGAACGCGATGAGGTTGTCCCGGGGGCCCCAGTCCGGGCTCGTGTTGTACGTGCCCTGGAACGTGATCTTCTTCTGGTCCGAGCCGTCGGCGTTCATCACGTAGATCTGCGGTCCGCCGGCCCGGTCCGACACGAAGGCGATACGGGAGCAGTCCGGCGACCACGTCGGGCTCGTGTCGATGCCCCAGTGGTCGGTCAGTCGCGCCTGCACGGCGCCCGAGTTCGGGTCGATGAGGTAGATGTCCGTGTTGGAGCCGCCCTGGCTCAGCGTCACCGCCAGCTTGCCCTTGCAGAACGCCGCGCCGGAGTTCTGGCCGGGCTGCGCGCTGATCAGCTGCTCGGAGCCCCCCTTCCACAGGTACAGGTTCGGGTTGCCGTCCTTGTACGACGTGTAATACACGCCGCCGGCGCCGAAGGCCGGCAACAGGTTGACCGAGTCGTTCTTGGTCAGGCGGCGCAGGTTCGCCCCGTCCATGTCCATCATGTAGATGTGTTTTTCACCCGGCCTGGTCCGGGCCACAAACGAGATCCGGGTGCCGAAGATGCCGCGGTTGCCGGTGTAATACTCGATGATCGCGTCGGCGAACTCGTGCACCTCGTACCGCAGGCGATCCTTGCCGACCGCCTTGGGCTGCCAGGTGAGGTTGATCTGGGTGCCCTTGTCCACCAGGAACAGGCGCATGTCGAGCACGACCTGGCCCGAGGCCTCCTTGTACCCGCCCTTGATCAGCCCCGACGCCCCGACGTTGTTCCAGTTCTCGAAGTTGATCGTCGTCGGCGTCATCCCGTCGGTGCCGAGGTCGAAGAAGAAGCTGTCGTCGGGCAGGATGTTGAAGTAGCCGCTCAGGATCAGGTCGCGCTTGAGCGTCTGGGTGATCTCGGCGGCCATCTGGGCGTCGCCGCCGCCGAGGCTGCGCACCGGAGGGATCGCCAGCGGGATCAGCGCGCGCTTGAGGCCGCCTCGGATGTCGATGGCGATGCCTTCGTCACCCTCCTGCGCGGAGGCCGTCGGGTTCGTCGCCACCTGGGCCAGGACGAGGGCGAGGGCGAACAGGAGAGGTTTCAGCAGGCGGGTCGTCGTCGGAGTCATGGGCATCGCTCGTTGCGGTCGGTGTCGGAGCTCGGTGGCCGGTGACCTGAGCGCGAGCGGTCGCGGCTCGGGCCCTCCGGTCGATGGCGCGCCCATGGGTGAGGCGCGCGAGTGTCAGCGTCCTAGCGGCCGGTGTACTCCCATCGGCGCAGGAACAGGCCCTTGTTGATGACCGCCTGCTTCAGGCTGGGGTCCTCGGGCATGGACAGCTTCTGGCCGCCGAAGCGGACCATGAAGGACTTGATCGCCCGTTCGACCGACAGGTCGAACTGGGAGTCGCCGCTGGTCTTGACCATGCGGTAGGAGACGATGTCGCCATCGGCCGACAGCCGGATGGCCACGGCGACCTTGCCCGCGAGGTCACGGGCGGAGTCCGGAGTGATGGTGGAGGGCACCTTCCACTGGCGCAGGATGTCCCGCATGACCTTGGCCTGGTAGGTGTTCATCAGGTGCGAGAGCGCGGCGTCGCTCAGGGTGCCCTCGGGCACACCGTCGGCCTGGCCTTCGGGGACGTCGTCGTTGGTGGGGCGGTTGGGGTTGTTGAAGGCGTTGAGCAGGTCGCGGGTGGACTTCTTCTTCTCGACGCGCTCGACGTCCTTGGGCTTGTCCTCGGGTTTCTTCTCCAGGACGACCTTGTCGGGGTCGGGCTGGGCGAGGTTGACCACGTCCTCCTCGACGACCCTCTTCTCCGGGTTGGCGATGCGCGGCAGGGCGTTGGGCTTGCGGGGCTCACCGAGGCGGACCAGCTCCACGGGCGTGAAGGGCGCGATCTTCTCCTCGATGTGCTCCTCGACCGCCTTGGAGCCCGTGATGGTGCCGACGACCACGGCCAGGATGATGAAGGCGTGCAGGAGCGTGGTGGTCGCGAAGCCGCCGACGACGTTGCCCGCCGAGACCGGACGCGCCTGCTCGGGGCGGACCATGAGCTCGGAAGGGGATTGTGGGGTCGTGCTCGCCATGATGCTGCGCCTGCGCCGGGGTCCGGGGTCGTTGCGGGTCGCCGACGCGTCGTGCCGACGCGCCCGCGCCGCTCACTTGTCGACGTACTCGGGGTTGGTCACCATGCCGACGTTGGTGACGCCAGCCTTCTTGATCTCGTTCATCACCCCGACGACGAAGCCGTAGGGGATCTCGGTGTGGGCCAGCAGGTAGAGGGTCTTGTCCTCTTTGAGCTTCTGGTTGTTGCCCAGTGCGCTGTACACCTGGTCGAAGCAGCCGGCAAAGCGCTTGGGATCGGTGCCGTCCCGCTTGTCCGAGCAGTCGCTCAGCACGACGTCGCCGAGCCTGACCTTCAGGTCGGCGTCGATCTCGAGGATGAGCTTCGAGGTGTCGTCGAGGCTGACGGTGTTGGGGTTATTCTTGGTGACCGGCAGGTCCAGGTCCACTTCGCGCTTCTCCGCCTTCTCTTCCTTTTGAATCAGGGGGGAGGCGACCATGAAGATGATGAGGAGAACGAGCATCACGTCGACGAACGGCGTGACGTTGATCTCGGACATCGAACTGCGGCTCCCGCCGCCTCCAGTGCTCATGCCCATAAGTCGTGTCCCCGGCAGGCAGAACGAGGTGAGCTGACGCGGCTATTCCGCCGCCCCACCTACTTGAGAAAGTGTCGCTTGACGATGTTCAGGAAGTCGGCCGAGAAGTTGTCCATCTCGGCGCCGAGGATCTTGATGCGGTTCAGGAAGTAATTGTACGCCACGACCGCCGGGATGGCGGCGAACAGACCGACCGCCGTCGCGATGAGCGCCTCGGCGATGGGACCGGCCACGACGGCCAGGCTGACCTCGCCCGCGCTCAGATTGTTGATGTTGACGAACGCGTTCATGATGCCCCACACCGTGCCGAACAACCCCACGAACGGCGCCGTCGAGCCGACCGTGGCCAGCAACGGGATCAGCGACTCCATCTGGGTCACCTCCGCCGTTGAGGCGCGGCGCAGCGCCCGCTCGACGTTCTCGAGGCCGCCGAGGGCGCCGCTCATCGTCTTGCTGCCGTCCTCCTGGCCCTTGAGCTTGGTCAGCTCCACGTAGCCCGCCTTGAAGACCTGGGAGACCGGGCTGCGCTTGAAGGTGTCGGCCGACTGGTAGATGGCGTCGAGGCGCTTGGACTGCCAGAACGTGTCCAGGAAGGTCGCCGACTCCCGCTGCGCGCGGAACAGGTAGATGAACTTGTAGCCGATGACGAACCAGCTCGCCGCCGAGGCGAGCAGCAGGAGCACGAGCACTCCCAACACGACGCCGCTGCTGTCGGCCATCATGTCGAGGATACCTTTCTTGGTATCGCCTTCACCGACGGCAGTGACGAGATGAACCCAGATTGCGTCCTGCATGAAACGACTGCCTGCAAGTCAGGGCGAGGTATCGAACACCTCGCGGTCCTTAGCCAGAGCGAACCACCCGTGACGGCGCCGCGCCGCTTACGATGATCCGGGTCATAACACACCCACCTCATCGTGCGCAACGCGCCGCGCTGTCAGGGGTCGGTCCGAAACCGCTCCAGGTCGTACGTCGCCACCTTGCGGATGAGGTTGCGCCGGCTGATGCCGAGCTCCCGCGCCGTGCGCGTCTTGTTCCACGCACAACGCTTGAGACCCTCGAGCAGCATCCGCCGCTCCAGCGTCTCGAGCGCACCCTGCAGGTCCCCCCGGTCGTCGTCCAGCCCGTCGAACACCTCGCCGGTCGCCTTCAGGATCCGGCGGGACAGCAGGTGCTCGTCGATCAGCTCGGCGTCGCCGGCCAACACCACCAGGCGCTCCACCTCGTTCTCGAGCTCGCGCACGTTGCCCGGCCACTGGTAGGCCAGCATCCGCTTGAGCGCGCCGGCCCCGAGGCGCTTGTGCCCCGTGTGGAGCTCGCGGGTGGCCCGCTGGGTGAAGTGCTCCACCAGGTCCGGGATGTCGTCCCGGCGCTCGCGCAGGGGAGGGGCGACCAGGTTGATGACGTTGACCCGGTAGTAGAGGTCCTGGCGAAAGGTGTTGGCCTCGATCATCGATTTCAGGTCGCGGTTGGTCGCCGCGATGATGCGCACGTCAACCTTGCGCGTGATGGTGTCCCCGACGGGCAAGAAAGTCCCCTCCTGCAGCACGCGCAGCAGCTTGACCTGGAGCGTGGGCGACATGTCGCCGATCTCGTCGAGGAAGAACGTGCCGCCGTCGGCGATGTCGAACAGGCCGAGCTTGTCGGTCACCGCCCCCGTGAACGCGCCGCGCTTGTGCCCGAACAGCTCGCTGTCCAGCAGGTTGTCGTTGAGCGCCGAGCAGTTCTGCGCCACGAACGGGCGGTGGCGCCTCGGTGAGCTGAAGTGGATCGCCCGCGCCAGCAGCTCCTTGCCCGTCCCGTTCTCCCCCTGGATCAGCACCGTGGACTCCGAGTGCTTGATCTTGTCCAGCACCCGAAACAGCGCCTCCATGGCCGGGCTGTGGCCCAGGATCTCGCCGTAGCGGCCCGCGCGGGGATCGTCGGGGACGGGGTTGAGCGCGTTGTGGTCGTGCAGCCAGGCCTCCACCTCCTCGGCCAGCGCGTCGAGCAGCTCCTCGGCAAGCGCGACGTCCGCGGCCGAGAGCGTGGGTGTGGTGCCGAGGCTGGCGTCGGTCAAGCCGAGCTCGCGGGCCCGGCGGCTCATCTGGCGCCGCTGCGCGCTCAGCTCGGCCGACTCCCGCAGGAAACCCGAGAGGTACAGCGCGCCCACGACGCGACCGCCGCTGGTGACCGGGCGGACGAGGGTCGACAGGCCCGCATGGCAGGTCGTCACCGTGGCCACCCCCGGCACCATGCGCTCGTCCTCGAGGGCCGCCGCCCACTGGCGCACCGACGCTGTACACGAGCCCTTGCCGTCGAACCGGCTCTGGAACCCGTGGCAGGTGGCCATGGGCGCATAGCGCGACGCCCGGCCCACCGGGACGGTCTGCCCGGAGAGCGTCAGCAGCCCCGCCCACACCGACCACTTCTTGCGGACGATGTCACAGACGATGCGGACGGCGTGGAGCTGTGAGAGGGCGTGCCCGTCGAACATGCGCTGGGGACCTCGGTCGGGGGTTGCGTCGGCGCCGTACGATAGCCTGCCAGGCCCGCGATGACAATCCGGCGCGGCCTCAGAACGTCCCGGTCCCGATGCTGTAGTCGATGCGCGGCGCGCTGCCCGCCTGGACCACCTGGATCAGATAGGTGCGCGTGGAGTTGGTGTCGTTGGAGAACGACAGCACCTCGTTGTCCGTGTTGCTCGTGGCCGACAGGACCACCTGGCCGTTGGACGGGTTGACCAGGTAGGCGTCGAGGTCGCCCTGGGCTTGCTGGAAGGTCAGCAGCACGTTCTGGCGAGACCGGCCCGGCACGTCGATGGTGAACCAGTCCTCGTCCGTCCCGCACAGCCGCAGGTTGGTCTGGAGGTCGAAGCGGGCGATGGGCGTCGGCGTCGCCGACGTGTCGTTGGGCTCGAAGCGGTCGGCGGCGCACTCGAACGGGGAGCTGTAGTCGATCCGCACCGTGCGGGCGTTGTTCGCCCGGTTGACGTCCGCCGTCAAGTTGGTGGCGTCGGCGATGATGGCGATCTCCAGCGGCCCGGAGGCCACCGACGCCGGCACGGCCACCACCCGCTGCGAGGTCCGGCTGGCCTGGGCCTGCTGGGCCGGCTGGTCGAGCGTGCCGAGCAGCGCGCCCGAGTTCGGCGTCGCGCCGCGGAGCACGACGTGATCGATCCGGGCGGCCGCGGCGTTGGTGCCCCGGTTGACCACGTCGTAGTCGACGAAGAGCTGGTTGGAGGTGTTGTCGAACTGCGTCACGCTGGCCCGGCTCAGCTCCAGATCGACTCCGTCGCAGACGCCGCCCTCGTCGATCTGCCCGTCGCAGTTGTCGTCGACGCCGTTGCACAGCTCATCCCCACCGGTCAGCACGGTCACCCGCCGCACGTGCATGGGGTCGGCCTGGTTCGGCACATACAGCGCGCCATCCCGGTGCCACGTGATCGAGGCCGCTGCGCCGACGTCGGCGAACTGCCGCAGGTTGCCGCCGGGGCTCGTGCCGCCGAGCCCGCTCCCGAACGCCCACAGCGGTCCGGCCGGGTTCTGCTGCCGGTTGCTGTACGGCATCGCGAACAGGTCGGCGCCGTTGGCAGCGACCGCGCCCGCGATGGCCTGGTTCGGCAGCGTCACCGTGAAGCGGGCCTCCTCGTTCTCCGCCCGAAGCCCCGCTCTCCCGTAGCGGATGAGCTGCGGCGAGCCCGTGTTGAGCGCGATCGTCCAGAAGCGGTCCCGGTTGAAGTCGTACTCGGCGCTGCCCTCGCCGGTCACCCGGCTGCCCCAGACGCTGTCCAGCGTCACCGACCGGCTCGCCAGGTCGATGCGCCAGACGCCGTCACCGATCACCTGGTCGGTGTTGTACGTCGTCACCCAGATCGCGCTCCCGTCGGCCGCAGCGCCCACGATGCCCACCGGCGGGACGCCGAAGTCCGCCCACGGCGCCGCGATGGTAAACGTCTCCGCATGCCGCAGCCGGTCGGCCGTCGGCACGAAGACGCGGACGGTGAAGCCCGTGAACGGTGTCCCGTCGATCCCCGCGGCCACGTTGTAGAGCCGCTGCCCGTCGCTCGTGATGATGATCGAAAACGAGGAGCCCTGGTCGGTGACGTACGGCGCGGTCGTGCCCGTGTAGGATCGGATCAGCCCCAGGTCCACCGGCACGTCGGTCACCTGCCCCGGCCGCGTGGGCGTCACCACGCCCGTCTCGCACACCGGCGCGCCGTTGCTGCACGCCGTCACACCCAGCGCGCACGTCGCCCCGGCGCACGGCTCGCCCACATCGACCGCGTCCTCGTCCACCATCCCGTCACAGTCGTCGTCCTCCCCGTTGCACACCTCCTCGCCGCCCGCCACGACGCCCTCGCAGACCGGCGCGCCCTGCCTGCACACCGTGCGCCCCGGCGTGCACACGCTCGGCCCCTCGCCGCAGGCGGCGCCGACGTCCTGGGGGTTGTCGTCGGTCTGGCCGTTGCAGTCGTTGTCGACCCCGTCGCAGACCTCCGCCGGGAAGGCGCAGGCCGACCACTGCCCGCCCTCGCAGGACTGGGCGCCGGCGCTGGCGCAGGCCGGCCGGCTGCACGCGCGGGCCAGCGCCGCCCCGGCGGCGTCCTCGTCGGTCTGGCCGTCGCAGTCGTTGTCGGCGCCGTCACAGACCTCGTCCGTCGCCGTGGGGCCATCGCAGGTCTCGGCGCCGTTGAGGCACCGGAGCGTGCCGGCGCACGTGCCGACGGCGTTGGTGTTGTCGCAGGCGCCGAGGGCGTCGAGCCCCTCGTCGACCTGCCCGTCGCAGTCGTTGTCGACCCCGTCGCAGATCTCTGCGCTGGCGGCGCCGCAGGCGCCGCAGGCGTTCAGCACCCCCTCGTCCACCTGCCCGTCGCAGTCGTTGTCGAGGCCGTCGCAGACCTCGGTCTCGGCGGTCGTCGCGCCCTCGCAGGGGCCCCAGGTGCCCGCCGCGCAGGACCGCATGCCCGGCTGGCAGCTCCCGATCTCGCTCCCACAGGCCTCGGTGGCGCCAACCTCGCAAGGGCAGCCCTCGTCCACGACGCCGTCGCAGTTGTTGTCCTCGCCATCGCAGGCCTCGGCGGGCAGCGGTCCACACTCGCCGCACCGGTTGAGCAGCCCTTCGTCGGTCTGGCCGTCACAGTTGTTGTCGACCCCGTCGCAGACCTCCACCGGGAGCGGCCCGCACTCGCCGCAGCTGTTCAGCAGGCCCTCGTCGACCTGTCCGTCGCAGTCGTTGTCGACACCGTCGCAGACCTCCTCCCCGCCGACCACCGCGCCCTCACACACCACCTGCCCACCCACGCACGCCGTCTGGCCCTGCGCGCACGCCTGTGCGCCGTCCGGCGCGCACGGCGCGCCGACGTCGGTCGGGTCCTCGTCGATCTGCCGGTCGCAGTCGTCGTCGAGGCCGTTGCACAGCTCGAAGTCACCGCACGCCCGCTCCACCACGAGCAGCGCGTACGTGCGCTCACCCACCGTGCCGTCGGCGTCCGTCGCGGTCAGCGTGAAGCTGTGATCCCCCGCCGTCGTCGGCACACCGGCGAGCCGCCCCGAGGCCGCCAGCGCGATCCCGTCCGGCAGCGGCCCCGCGCCGACCGCGAAGGTATACGGCGCCCGCCCCCCGTTGGCCGTCAGCTCGATCACAAACTCCCGCCCCACCGTCGCCGGTCCGATCGACGGCGGTGACAGGTCGATGTGGCTCGCCCGCACGCACCGCCCGTCCACGTCGTCGAACCCGCTCGGGCACTCGACCGTGACGTTCGGTGTGGCCGCGTCATCGACGCAACCTGCCAGCGCTGCGCTGACGAGGCCAAGAAGGGCGATCGAACCAAGGGCGGTGAGCTTCACGGCGGGATCCTCGATGGGGCTGTGGGAGCCGGGCAGGGGGCAGACCGCCCCATGTTAGCGGGTTTGCGGGGAGTGGCAAGCGCGCCCTCACCCCCCAGCCCCCTCTCCCCTCGACGGGGAGAGGGGGCTGGGGGGTGAGGGCGCCGGGGTGACGGCTCCATCCCCCAAAAATTTGACGCCCTTGACGCCCCTTGCAGCCCCGACCTATCCTGCCCCGAGCAACCAGGCGGACTCGCAGCAAGGGCGGCGATGTTCAGGCCAGGACGGCCAGGGATCCTCGTCTGCGGCTGCCCTCGCGGGCGGCGCGGACCCATCGGCGAGTCAGGTGAGCAGGGATGGCGATTGCACTACAGGGTTGCAGTGTCTGCGGTCGACGCTTTGAGGTGAAGTTCAGCTTCCAGGTCCAGAAGACCCGGGACGACGTGCTCTATTATTGTACGCAGGCCTGCCAGCTCAAGGCCCGGTTGATGGCACAGCGGCCCGCGCCTGCGCCTGCGCCTGCGGCTGCCGTGGCGGCCACGGTCGCGGCTGCGCCGGCCGGCAGCGCGACCAGCCCGGTCGTCGCCCCGACCGCCGCAGTGACCGAGCTGCCGAGCGCGGCCAGCGAAGCTGCGGTCAGCGGGCAGGTGGGGTGTTCGGCGTGCGGCAAGGAGTTCGCGCTGCGGTACGCGTTCCAGCAGGTCACGGTCGGCGATGCCGTCACGTACTTCTGCTCGATGGAGTGCCGGTCGCCTGCGGTGCGCAACCTCGAGCGGCGGATCAATCGGGCGCGCGGAGGCCCGCGGCGCATCGCCATCCTCAACCAGAAGGGCGGCACCGGCAAGACGACCACCAGCGTCAACCTCGCCGCGGGGCTCGCCGACGCGGGCATGCGGACGTTGATCATCGACATGGACGCCCAGGGCCACGTGGGGATCAGCCTGGGGATCAAGGGCGAGCGGTCATTGTTCCACTTGATCGTCGAATCGGTCCCGCCGATGGACTGCGCCGTGCCGATTCGGAACAATCTGGACGTCATCACCTCGAACGAGACGCTGGCGAGCGCGGAGATCTACCTCGCGCGGATGAACGAGGGGCGGGAGCGCATCCTCCGCAAGCGGATGGAGAGCGTGACGGACTACGACTTCATCATCATGGACTGCGGCCCGAGCCTGTCGCTGCTGAACATGAACGCGCTCACCTACGCCGATCAGATCATCGTGCCGGTCAGCTGCGACTTCCTGTCGCTGGTCGGCGTCAAGCAGATCCTGCGGACGCTCAAGAACGTCAACCAGTACCTGATGCACCCGGTCAGCATCATGGGTATCCTGCCAACGTTCTACGACCGACGGAACAAGATCAGCAACGAGTCGGTGAACACCCTCAAGGGGTACTTCAAGGACAAGGTGCTGCCCCCCATCCGGGTCAACACGCGCCTCAAGGAAGCCCCCAGCCACAAACAGACGATCTTCGAGTATGCTCCCGACTGCCACGGCGCGAAGGACTACCGGAGACTGGTCGACTGGGTCATCGACAAAACCCAAGCCCGCCGGGACGTAGCATAGAGTCATGAAAGAGAATCCGGAAGAGAGGGTCATGGCGTCTGACCCGTTCGCCGAAGACGACGTCCTGGCTCGCACCTTCTACCAGCCCGGCACGGGGCCCTACCGCAACGGCGCGGACGAGGCCGACGGCGCCGATACGGCAGGCCGCAAGGAGAAACCGATGCACTACCGCGTGGTGAGCGTCTCGCTCTACCTCGACGACATCGAGCGCATCGACAGCCTCGTGCGGGAGCTCAAGCGGCGAGGGTTCACCAAGATGAACCGGTCGGCGCTCATCCGCTTTGCCATTGACACGATCAACATCGATGATATGCCCCGGCAATACTGAGGGCCATCGATACCTCCCAGCACCCGGATCGGAGCACGATGACAACGACTCTTCTGGACGAGGACGACCTGGCCGGCATATGGAAGTTTGGCGCCAGTGACGTGCGTGCCGAGGGGGAGTGGCTCTACCGCGTGGCCAACACGCTGGTGCAGACCCTCTCGCTGCGCACCGGAGGCCGCAGCGTCTCGATCCCGCGCGACCCGCGCCGCGCCGGCTTCAATGTCTACGACTATCACTTCGCCGCCGATCTGGCGCAGTGTCTCCGCTACGCCCGGTCGGAGGCGGAGCTGGACATGAAGTACTTCGCCGACACGCTCGACGTGTTGGCGATCATCCTCAAGACCCGCGCCCTTGATCTGGCGGACGTCGCCTCGACGGAGGCCCGGATCGGCCAGGTGCCGGTGCCGGATCTGGACTTCCGGCCGCTCGAGGGGCGTCGGATCGGCGCGATCATCCTCGCCGCCCAGGGCCGCCGCCTGCTCCAGCAGGGCAACCCGATCCCGTCGGTGATGGCCGAGGCGTTGACCGGCTGGACGGAGCACCGGATCCTGCACTTCCGCGATGAGCAGTCGGAGGTCGTGATGAAGCACACCCGCCGCAAGTCGGTCGTGTACTTCGAGGCCACCAGCCTCGATCATCTCCTGAAGTGCATCGAGGAGGTCTTCTTCTACGCCAAGCGCTACACGCCGCTCTAGAGCGCTGATCGGTTTGACTCCCGTCGCCTGAACTTCGCCCCGCGCCCACCGAGGTCCCCGTCCTCGTCGCCTGTGCTAACAGCACAGGCTCCTCGGCCGGGAACCCCGGTGAACACGGGGCTCGCTCATCCTCGGTCCGTCAAACCGATCAGCGCTCTTGAGCGCTGATTGGTTTGACTCCCGTCGGCTGAGCTTCGCCCCGTGCCCACGGGACTCGCCCATGCTCGGTCCGTCAAACCGATCAGCGCTCCAGGCTGCGCATGGTCGTGCTCGGCCTGGGCCGGCCACGGTGCGCGCGTCGTCGAACTGTCTGCCCGTCGCAGTTGCAACCTTTGGCGCCGGGTCGCACAATGGAGCGGGCATTGAGAGTGCTCCGGTGAAGCAGTCCTCACCAACGCCATGAACTGCTCGACGCTGACGCCGCGGCCCTGCGGGGCTCCGGGGGGTCTACCCGGTGCGTCTGGATCGCGGACAAGCTCGACTGACGACAGGTGACCGATGTTTCGCGTCAAGGTGTCTGTGTCGCTGGCTCTGATCATCCTCGTCACAACGTTGTTGGTCTACCTCCTGGTGCCGGGTCGGATCGAGGAGGCGCTCCAGGAGGGGGCGGCCCACTCGCTGGAGATCGGTGCGACGAGCCTGGAGCGTGGGGAGCGCCTGGATGATTTCTCGGTGGTCTCCAAGGCCACGGCGGTCGCCGACTTCTCGGGTCTGAAGACGGCGCTCACCGACGAGTACTCCGGCAACTACGAGTATCAGCGTCACCTCGGCGTGTACAACAAGGGTATGCTGCGCTGGCAGTTCGTCTTTGACGACATCAAGAAGGCGAACGACGCGTCGCGCGACATCGAGCTGCCCCTGGAGGAGCGGCGTCCGTTCCAGCCGGATCTGGTCTTCGTGACCGACGAGCGCGGCAACGGCGTGGCGGCGATGGGGAAGGACAAGTACGAGTGGTACAACGTCGATGTGGCCAAGGAGCAGCCGACGCTGCTCAAGGCGCAGCTCGGCAAGCCGGTGAAGGACATCTGGGTCTGGAAGTGGAACCAGAGCGACAACACCGACATGTACCGCGTCGGCATGGCGCCCGTCATGCAGGGCTCGGAGAAGCTGATCGGCGTCGCGGTGGTGGGCACCCTCATCAACGACGGCGTCGCGCAGGCGGCCAGCGCGGAGGTGGAGGGGTTGCCGGTGGCGTACTTCGTCAACGGTCACATCTACGCCTCGACCCTCAAGCCGGACGACGACGAGTCCCTGGCCAAGCAGCTCTTCGAGGAGCACAAGGTCGACGACAGCGGCGGCGAGCCGGAGGCCATCCGGGTGACGATCGGCGGCGAGGAGTACCTGGCGATCGTGCGCTACCACGCTGGCAATGGCTCGGACACGCGCTCGGGTTTCGTCGTGCTGGCCAACCTGGACAGTGAGCTGGCGCTGGCCAACTCCGTGCGGACCTACACACCCCTGGTGGGCTTGCTGGTCCTGCTGCTGACCATCGGCCTGTTTGTGGCGTTCACCCAGCAGTACAACAAGGGCTTCGAGGAGATCGACAAGGGCATTCAGGAGGTCATCGCCGGCAACAAGGAGCTGGAGTTCACCGTCAGCAGCGGCGAGAGCGCTCACCGCGAGATGGCCCGCTCGCTCAACCTCATGTCCGCCTTCCTCCAGGGCAAGATCATGCCCGACGAGGTGGAGGAAGGTGGCGGTGACTGGGGCGATCTGATGGTCGAGGACGTCTCGGCGACGAGCATGATGCGCGCGATCCACGCCGAGAAGCTCAAGGAGGGCAGCAAGCCCGTCGTCTCCGGTGTGGCGTTGCCCGGTATGCCCGGCAGCAACAAGCCCCTCCCCACGGCCGTCGAGCGCGACACCGCCGATCGTGTCCTGTTCGAGGAGTACATCGAGGCCAAGAAGAACCTCGGCGAGGACATCTCGGACCTCGATCTGGACGGCTTCCTCAAGCGGCTGACCAAGAACCGCGCCCAGCTCAAGAAGAAGCACAACGCCCGAGACATCGAGTTCACCGTGGTGGTCCGCGAGGGCAAGGTCGTGCTGAAGCCGCAGCCGATCCTGTAGCGGCGGCGATTACAGCACCTCCGGGCTACGTTCGTTCTCGCTCCGCTCGCCCGTCCTGCTTGTTTCCTCCGGAAACTGCGCCGCCCTGTGGCTTCTGCAGCGCCTCCGGGCTACAGCGCGCGAACCTCTCTCCAATCCAGCCACAGCGAGGACTGATCGCTCACGCCGAGTCCGCGGATGAGGGCCTCGGCGGTGTCGAGTCGCGCGATGGCGGCCGCGGGGTCGCCGTTGAGGTGGCAGACGCGGGCCTCGACGATCAGGGCGCGGGCGGTCATGGAGGGGGGGCCGGTGTCGGCGAAGGTGGCGCGGGCCTCGGCGATGGTGGTGGTGGCCTCGGCGAGCGCGCCAGCGGCGGCGAGGTTTCGGGCGAGCGGGATGAGGGTGGTCGCCCGTCCGCGGCGGTCGGAGGGTTGGTTGGCGGCGTGGCGGACGGCCTCGCGGCCTCGCTCCAGGGCCAGCGTGAGCTCGCCGCGCTTGCCGTGGACCTCACCGAGCGTGGCGAGGATGAGGGCGGCGAGTGAGTCGGCGTCGGCCTGTCTGGCGAGGTCGAGCGCGCGGTGGAGCTCGTCCATGGCGAGGCCGAGGTGGCCCGCGTGGGCGAGGGTGCCTCCGAGGCCGTGGCGGAAGCGGGCCTGGTTGTAGGTGCGGCCGACGCGGACGGCCAGTTCGACGGCGCGACGGTGGCGGGCGAGGCTGGGCTCGAGGAGGCCGTCGAGGTCGTCGATGACGGCGGCGGTGTGGAGGAACCAGGAGAGCGAGTCCCAGTCGCGGGTGCGCTCGCCGACCTCGATCACGGCCTCGGCGTGCTCGCGGGCGCGGGCGACGGCGCCGGTGTAGAGCTCCTCGTAGGCGAGGCTGTGGCGGACGATGGCCTCGAGGGTGGTGTCGCCGGCTTCGCGGGCCAGGGTGGCGGCGCGTTGCCAGTGGCTGAGGCGTTCGGCGCTCTGGCCGAGGGAGTGGCAGACGGAGCCCTGGAGGTAGTCCACGGTGGCCTCGAGGGAGCGGTCACCGGTCGAGACGGCGCAGCCCCGCGCGGTCCGCAGGTGGTTGAGGGCCTCGTCGTAGCGTCGGTCCTGATGTTCGATGCGGGCGAGCAGCTCGAGGGTCCAGCCGGCGAGTCGTTCGTGGCGTTGGCGGAGGGCAGCGCCGAGGGCGCAGTCGACGTGGTGGCGGGTGGCCTCGGAGTCGCCCGCGGCCATGGCGAGCCGACCCCTGTGGAGCTCCAGGGCGATCTGGTCCTCCGCCTCGAGCTGGAGGGTGTCGATGGCCAGTTCGAGGAGCCCGCGGGCGGGTCCGACGGGGCCGCGGATGAGGGCGTAGGTGCAGATCGCCGCGAGGATGCGGGCGCCGGCCCGGCCGAGGCCGTGCGTGATGGCGGTCCGGGCGGCCAGCTCGAGGTTCTCGATGTCGTTGGCGATGGGGTCGAGCTCTTCGGGCGTGACGAGGGCGACGCCCAGGTCGGCGATGGCCCGTCCGGCGAGCTCAGCGTAGGTGTGGGCGTGGCGCAGGCGGGTGGCGTCCTCGTCGAGGCGCTCCCGGAGGCGGTCGGCGGCGAAGGCGGCGATGCTGGCGAGGGCCTCGAAGCGCGGTGTGTCGCCGTCGGTGCGGACGCGCAGGAGGCTGTGATCGACGAGGGCGTCGATGACGTCGGGCACGAACGGCGGGGCGCCATCGACGAACGGCAGATCGAAGACGGACTCGGCGGCCTCGAGGGTGAAGCCTGCCCGAAAGACGGCGCACTGGGAGAGGGCGGTGCGCTCGACCTCGTCGAGCAGCTCCCAGGACCAGGCGATGGTGGCCTCGAGGGCGGCGTGGCGGTCGGGCCGTCCGGGCGCGCGGGAGCGGAGCAGGCTGAACCGGTGATCGAGGCCGGCCAGGATGCGGTCGGTCGGTGAGGTGCGGCATCGGGCGGCGGCGAGCTCGATGGCCAGGGGCAGGCCGTCGAGGCGGCGGACGATGGCCGCGACCAGGGGGGCCTCGGCGGCGGTCAGGGTGTAGTGGCCGCGGGCGATCACCGCGCGCTGGACGAACAGCTCGACGGCTGGGCGGGCGGCGATGCTGTTGGGGTCGGTGTCGTCCGCGTCGGGGGTGGGCAGGGGGTCGAGGTCGAGGACGACCTCGGCCTCGACGCCGAGGGGGTGGCGCGAGGTGACGAGGAAGGTGACGCCGGGGGCACGCTCGAGCCAGTGGCTCACCCACCCCGCCGTGGCGGCGTAGATCTGCTCGGCGTTGTCGAGGATGACCAGCGCGCGGTCGAGGCTGGCGAGGATGTCGGCCACGCGGGTCGCCGGGTCTTCGTCGCCGAGTTGGACATCGAACGCGCGGGCGACGGCCTCAAGGACGTCGTGGCCATCGACGGCGGAGGCGAGGTCGCACCAGCGCACGCCTCCGGGCCAGGTGCCCAGGTGCAGGACGGCGAACCGGGCGGCGAGTCGGCTCTTGCCCATGCCGCCGGGTCCGAGCAGCGTGGTGAGGCGGGCTCCACCGTCGACCGGCAGCGCGAGCCGTTCGAGCGCGTCTTGCCGGCCGACGAAGGTGGACGTCTCGATGGGGAGGTTGTGGGGGACGGCGACGTGCTGCGTGACCTCGGGGGAGCGCGCGCCGGTCTCATCCCAGGTGCGTGCGGTCATGGCGTCGCTCGGCGTCGCGTCGGGCCTTGGGTTGGACGCTTCGAGCGCCTCACTCAGGGCGTTGAGCGCGGCTTCAGCGTTCGCCGGGCGGTCGGTGGCGGCCTTCCTCAGGAGCGTCTCGATCCAGGCGGCGAGCGGGGCCGGGACATCGTCGCCGAGGCGTTCGGCGACACGCGGGGCGTCGCCGCAGTGCTTGAGGGCGATGGCCATGGGCACCGGGGCGTCGAAGACGGGCTCTCCGGCGAGCATCTCGAAGGCGACGCAGCCGACCGCGTAGAGGTCGGTCGCGGGTGTCTGGCGCTCAGCGTGCCACTGCTCGGGGGCCATGGTGTGGGGTGAGCCGAGCATCCCGTGGGAGAACGTCCCGCTGCCCTCGAGCGCGTAGGAGATGCCGAAGTCGAGGACCTTGACGAAGTCGCTCACGCCAGCGGCCTCGACGAGCAGGATGTTGGAGGGCTTGATGTCGCTGTGCACGATCGCCAGCTCGTGCGAGTGGGCGGCCCAGAGGCCACGGAGGACCTGGGTCAGGATGGCGGCGGCGCGCGGCCATGGCAGGCGTCCCTCGGTCTCCAGCACCTGCTCGAGGGAGTGTCCGGCGAGGTATTCGAGGGTGAGGAAAGGGGTCCGGTCGTCGATGCCGTAGTCGATGACGCGGATGGTGTTCGGGTGGTCGAGGGCCGCGGCGTTGCGGGCCTCCTGCCGGAACCGGCTGGCGGCGTCCACATCGCGGATGAAGCTGGCGTGCAGCAGCTTGACGGCGACAGAGCCACCCGTGGCGACGTGCTGGGCGTGATAGACCTGTCCCATACCGCCGGAGCCGAGCAGCGTCAGCAAGCGATAGCGGCCCGCGACGACACGTCCGACCTGGGCTGTAGGGGCCTGCGATGTTGGATCGGTCATGGGGCGGGGCTGCGAGGTGGCCGGCGCTCCTGGGAGAACCGCGGGTACCGGTGCGGCGGACGCGGGGACGGGCTACTCGCAGATCCCCGAGGTGAGGTTGCACGTGGCGGGCGCGACGCAGTCGGTGTTGGTGGTGCAAGCCGGGATGCAGGCCCCGCCTCCGCCGTTCAGCGGGACACAGCCATAGCCCGCACGACAGTCCGCGGTGCGGTTGCAGCCCTGGGTGCAGTAGGTCTCCCCGTTGGTCCCGAGCCCGAGGCAGTAGTTGCCGTCGCCGCACTCGATGTTGCCCTGGCATGCGGCGCTGCAGTAGCCGCCCGGCCATTCGTTGGTCGCCTCGTCGATACAGATCGCGTCGAGGCTACCGCCGATGCAGTTGGACGTGGTCGTGCAAGCCGCGCCGGCGTTGGTGTTGTTCGGCTCCAGGCAGAACTCGCTCTGCAGGTCGGTGCAGGAGCGGGCCAGGTAGCCACCGAGGTTGGCCTCGGGATCGGGGTCGCCGTTGCAGACCTCCACGCAGTTGTCGACGACGGCGCCGGGGCACTGGGCGTCGGTGCACGTCACGAGGTGATCACAGACCTGCTCACAGAAGGTCGGCTGGCCGTTGTTGGGGGGGACGCCGCAGCTCGAGGTGTCCACCACGGTCGTGGCGAACTCGGCGAGCGTCGGGCAGCTGGCGCCGTCGTAGGGCTCGAGTATGGCGCGCGCGCCTGAGTCGGTGCAGAAGGAGTTGCACTGCTGGAGTCCGTCGCTGATCACGGCACCGCTGCAGTCGGCGAACTGCGGGCAGCCGATGATGCGTGTGCACAGGGCCCGGCAGGAGGCCTCGGTGAACATGCCGCCGTTGTTGGTGCCGCCGTTGTTCGTCATGCCGTTGTTGACGACGCCGTTGTTGACGACGCCGTTGTTCGTCATGCCGTTGTTGACGACACCGTTGTTCGTCCCGCCGTTGTTGACGACGCCATTGTTCGTCCCGCCGTTGTTGACCACACCGTTATTGACGCCGTTGTTTGCGTCGAGCGAGCGGCACTTGCCCTTGGTCTCGCCGTCGTCGATGTCGCAGTACTGGGTGCGCTTGCAGTCGGTGTCATCCTCGCATTTGCTGCTGCCGGTGCCGCGCGCTGGGGTGCAAGCGACCGCCGCGGCGACGAGGAGCACCGTGGTGGCGATGAGCAGGAGAGGGGCGACAGCGCGGCGGCTGGGGCTGAGGAGCTCGAACATCACGACGCCTCCTGGCGATGGGCAAGTGTTTGACGGGGGACGCGGGCACGGCCCTGCGCCATAGAGGTAGAGGGAGGTGTCCTGCGTGTCAAACTTGCCGCGGTCGCGGTCTCGACGTCGTGGGTTCCGGCCTCTCAGGGCACGACAACGACGTTCTGCCCTGTCCCTGTGGAGCCCAGCAGCACCCAATCGCCGTTGCGGTGACTGGAGACGGAGATTGAGACGGCGACCTCGTCGTCGTGCCAGGTGGGTTGGTTGGGGCAGACGGTCGGGCCAAGCTCGTAGACGACGATGTAGTCGCCGTGCTCGATGACCTCGTCCCCGAACCCCAGGATGACCCACCCTCCGTTCGGCGCGCCGCCGAGGGCGGTCAAGTTCGCCTTCGTACAGCCGCTGTCCGGTGGGCCAAGCAGCTCGTTCGGGTCGGCGTAGGCGTTGTTGGCGCCACCGATGTCGTAGTCCTCCACCGTCGTTGCGTAGGCGACGTCGTTGCCAAACCGCTCGATCGCGACGCCGTCGATGTCCGCGCCGGGCGTATCGCCCGCGGCGACGTCTTCGCTGAGGTCCTCCAGCAGGACGTACCGGTACGACTCGCCGGGCTGCAGGTTGTTGTCGGGCTCGACGTTGTTGTTGACCTCAGGGCGGGGGCCACCGTAGTCGCAGTAGCCGAGGTCCGGCGTGAGGCCGAAGCACTCCCTGCCCCCGCAATCCCCCTGGCCCGGCACGCAGAGCTGCACGCAGACCCGGTCCGCGGCGAGGCACTGCAGCTCACCCAGGCAGTCCGAGCTGCCGTCGCAGTCCTCGCCGATCCCGTCGGGGGCGTTGTTGAAGATCGAGCCAGGTCGCGCGCCGTCCCGGCAGGTGCCGTCGCTGGCGCCCTCCTGGATGTTGCACCAGGCGTTGGAGCCGCAGTCGTTGTCGTCGTTGCAGGCGTCCTCGCTCGCGTCCCCACACGCGGCGGCCAGGCCCGTCAAGAGGATGAGGACCGCGAGGAGCGCAGGAGACAGGATGTACCGCGAACGATGGGAGGATACGGCTGAGGTCGTCATGAGCACCCCGGATGGGTAGAGGTGGTGTCTCCGAGACAAACAGGCGCTATGGAGGTATCAGCGTTCCAGAGGTGAGTCAAAAAGGCGCGGTGGCCTGCACCCACCGGGTGATGTCATGGGACGGGGATCGAGTATTGCCCGGCACCGGTGCTGCCGATGACCTCCCAGTCCCCGTCGATGCTGTTCAGGGTGGAGATGCTGACGCGGGTCTCGTCGTCCTTCGAGATGGGCTGGTTGGTGCAGACGGTGGGGCCGAGCTCGTAGACCACGATGTTGTCGCCTGACTCGATGGTCTCGTCGTACTCGAAGGAGACGATCACGTAGCCGTCGTTGGCGGCGCCGCCGAGGGCGGTGAAGTTCTTCTTCTCACAGCCGGAGTCGGGCGCGCCGAGGAGCTCGTTGGTGTCGGCGAAGCTGTTGTTAGCGCCCCCGATGTTGAAGTCCTCGACGCTGTTGGCGTAGACCTCGAAGCCGTCCTTGTCGATGGCGATGGCGTCAATGTCGGCCCCGGGGGAGTCGCCGTTCGGCCCGTCGGTGGAGAGGTCTTCAAGAAGGACGAATCGATGTCCGAAATATCCATCCTCATCATATGGAAAGAAGCATTGCTCATCTGGTTCAGACCATTCATCATCGTAGTCATAGAGATTGCAATTCCAGCCCTCAAAGATGGTCGATCCACGGCTGTAGAAGTCGTAGCACGCGTCTGTGGCGTGGGATTGGACCAACGCTCGCGACGCAGCGTCGCCGCATAGACCAGCGCACTGTCCGGCGAAGGTCTTCCTTGACCCACCTTCGCAGTCGCCCTGCGACCAGCAGGCTGCGAGATTGTCACAGGCGTGGAGGCAGCTGAGCCTGGCCGGGTCGGTGAAGATCCCGTCGGGCTCACCGGTCGAGCTGCAGGTGCCGTGGGCTGCGTCTCGGAAGACGCGACAATACTCGCCCGTGGTGCACTGGCTGTCGTCGTCGCATCGAACCTTCTCGCTGACGGGACCGCACGCTGCGACGAGCGCGGCGAAGGCCACCGCCATGAGGGCCATCGGCAGGTGTCGCGCAGCGCGGCGAGGAGCTTGGTGGATGTTGAGCATGGCATACCTCGTGGTGAGAGAGCTGGGGTGTCTCTGAGACGAGCGGATGCTCTGGTGGTAACAAGGGGAGCACAACAGATCAAGAGCAGCGCGCGGAGGCCGTCCAGGCGGCGTGCGTCGCGCCGTGCTCCGGGAGCCGGCGTCCGCGCCTCGCTCAAGCACCCGAGCTTCAGGGGATGAACAGCACGTTCTGGCCTTCGCCCGACTCGCCGATCGTCTCGAAGGTGCCGAGGTCGAGGGAGATCGAGACGCCGACCCGGACGGGATCGTCCAGCCAGGTCGGTTGGTTGGGGCAGACGGTCGGGCCGAGCTCGTAGACGACGATCGCGTCGCCGCGGCCGAAAGTCTGGTCGCGACCAAAGGAGACGATCATGAAGCTGCCGGCCGCGGCGCCGCCGAGCGACATGAAGTTCTGCTTCATGCAGCCGCTGTCCGGCGGACCGAGCAGCTCGTTCGGGTCGATGTAGTTGTTGTTGGCGCCGCTGACCTCGAAGTCCTCCACGCCGGAGGCGTAGAACTCCACCCCGTCCATGTCGATAGCGACAGCGTCGATGTCGGCGCCGGGCGTGTCGCCGGTCGGGCTGCTCTCGCTGAGGTCCTCCAGCAGGACGTAGCGGTAGCTCTCGCCTCCGACGGTGTCGTCTGGCGCGCAGTACCACCCGTCGAAGACCTCGTTGGCGATCTCCGCGACGGCGGGGCAGGCGTCGTCAGCGTGGGCGTCCACCAGGGCGCGACGCCGAGGGTCGAAGCACACGTCGTCGCACTCCCGGGCGAGGCTGGTGGCCGTCACGTCGGCGCAGCCGGCGCTGGGCGCACACGCGGCGAGCTGGGCGCAGGCGGCGAGGCAGGCGTCGTCGCCGTCGTCATCGCCGAAGATCGAGCCTCGCACGCGGTCGCGGCAGGTGCCCTCGCTGGCGTCCTCCTGGATGTTGCACCAGGCGTTGGCGGGGCAGTCGTTGTCGTCGTTGCAGGCGTCCTCACTCGCGTCCCCACACGCGGCGGTGGCGAGGAGGGTGAGCACGGCGAGGAGGGTCGTGGCGGTGCGGAGGAGGGATCGGGACCGGAGAGGGTGCGGCATGGAGCGCCTCGTAGTGAGAGACATGGGGTGTCTCCGAGACAGGCAGGCTCTCTGGAGATAGCAGGGGAGCGGGATCGCGTCAACCGGGGAGGCGAGAGCGCGGATGGGTGTGGTGAGGGGGTGGCCGCAGGGGAGCCGCTCAGGCGTCGGCCGAGTCGTCGCTCTCGTCCCCAGACTGCTCGTCGTCGTCGGCAGGCTCGTCCTTCGCAGGCTCGTCCTTCGCAGCGGGCGCCGCCTCGGCGGCCTTCGCCTCGGCCTTGCGGGGGGCCTCGGAGGTGGGCACGTCGTCGTCGTCGTCCTCCTCGACGACCTGCTTCCAGTTGGAGGCGCAGGCCAGATCGACGAGGAAGCCATCGCGGAGCTGCTGGGGGATGACGTCGCGGAAGCGGGGGTCGTAGAGGTGGCAGCGGACGGTGTGGCCGGGGGAGATCTCGTGGTTCTCGGGCACGACGCTGTTGCAGGGCTGGAAGCAGGCCGGGCAGCGGGTGTGGAAGTGGCAGCCGGGCGGGGGGTTCATGGGCGTGGGGACGTCGCCCGTGAGGATGATGCGTTTCTTGCGGCGGCTGGGCACCGGCTGGGGGATGGCGCTCAGGAGGGCCTTGGTGTAGGGGTGCGCCGTGTTGGCGAAGAGGGAGTCGCGGTCGGCCAGCTCGACGATCTCGCCGAGGTACATCACGGCGATGCGGTCGGAGATGTAGTGGACGACGCTCAGGTCGTGGGCGATGAACAGGAAGGAGAGCTTGAACTCGCCCTGCAAGTCCTTGAGAAGATTGATGATCTGGGCCTGGACCGAGACGTCCAGGGCGCTGACCGCCTCGTCGCAGACGATGAAGTCGGGCTCGAGGGCCAGGGCGCGGGCGATGCCGATGCGCTGGCGCTGGCCGCCGGAGAACTCGTGGGGGTAGCGGTTGATGTAGGAGGGCTGCAGGCCGACGCGCTCGAGCAGCTCCTTGACCCGCTTACGGCGCGCGTCACCACGGGCGATGCCGTGCAGCTCCATCGCGTCGCCGATGAGGGTGTCCACCGTCATGCGGGGGTTCAGCGAGCTGTAGGGGTCCTGGAAGATGATCTGCATGTGCCGGCGCATCTTGCGCAGCTCGGCGCCCTTGAGCCGGAACAGATCCTGACCCTGAAAGCGCGCCTCACCCTCGGTCGGCTCCAGCAGGCGGAGGATGGTGCGGCCCACCGTCGTCTTGCCGCAGCCCGACTCGCCGACCAGGCCGAGGGTCTCGTTGGGGTAGACCTCGAACGAGATGTCGTCAACGGCCTTCACGTGGCCGACGGTGCGGCTGAAGATCCCGCGCTTGATGGGGAACCACGTCCGGAGGTTGCGGACCTCGAGCAGGGGTTCGGGACGATCGGTGCGAGGTGAGGTCATGGCGGCGTGGTCCAGATCGGTGTGGCGTCAGGCGAGCGTGCCCTTGCGCAGCTGCTCTTCGATGATGTCGGGGCGAATCTCGACGGTGCCGCCCCCCGTGTAGGGGCCGGTCTTGTCCTTGGTGCCCGCCACCACCTCCTCGGTGTAGTGGCAGGCCACGAGGTGGCCGGGGGAGCTGGGGGTCAGCTTCGGCAGCGCGGTGCACTTCTCCGTCGCGTACTCGCAGCGGGTGCGGAACCGGCAGCCCGTGGGGAAGTTCAGGGGGCTCGGCACCATGCCCTTGATCGTGTCCAGACGGCCGCCCTCCTTGCCGCCGATGTCCGGCAGCGAGCGGAACAGCGCGCGGGTGTAGGGGTGGCGGGGGGTCGCGAACAAGGCCTCGACCTCCGACTGCTCGACCACCTGGCCGGCGTACATGACCACGACGTAGTCGCACGTCTCGGCCACCACGCCCAGGTCGTGGGTGATGAGCAGGATGGCCATCTGATACTCCTCCTGCATCCGGTTGAGCAGGTCGAGGATCTGGGCCTGGATGGTGACGTCGAGCGCGGTGGTGGGCTCGTCGGCGATCAGGAGGGCGGGGTTGCAGGCCAGCGCCATGGCGATCATGACGCGCTGCTTCATGCCGCCGGACATCTGGTGGGGATACTCGTCGATGCGCTGCTCCGGGCCTGGGATGCCGACCCGGCGCAGCATGTCGATCGCGATCTCCCACGCCTCCTCGTACTCCTTGTCCTGGTGCAGCATGATCGCCTCGACGATCTGGTTGCCCACCGTGTAGACAGGGTTCAGGCTCGTCATAGGCTCCTGGAAGATCATCGAGATGTCGTTGCCGCGGATCTTGCGTAGCTCGTCCTCGGAGAACTTCGTCAGGTCCTTGCCGTCGAAGAGGATGCGGCCGGACACCACGCGGCCCGGAGGCTGCGGGATCAAGCCCATGATCGCCAGGCTGGTGACCGACTTGCCGCAGCCCGACTCGCCCACCACGCCGACCGTCTGGCCCTTGCGGATGGTGTAGCTCACCCCATCCACCGACCGCACGACGCCCTGGTCGGTGAAGAAGTACGTGCGGAGGTTGTCGAGCTCGAGCAGGATGTCCTGCTCCCTGGCCTCTGGGGCCGTGGACCCTTTTTTCGTCATCGTCTCATGTCCCGTGGCGGCCCCTGGCCGATCACTTGCGCATTTTGGGGTCGAGCGCGTCGCGGATGCCCTCGCCGACCAGATTGAACAAGGAGACGGTGGCGAAGATCGCCAGTCCGGGGAAGAGGATCAGCGCCATGTTCGAGGTCTGGCGGCCAATGTTCAGGATCTCGCCCCAGCTCGCCGCCGACGGATCGCCCACGCCCAGGAACGCCAGCCCCGACTCCAGCAGGATGGCCGAGGCCACGCCGAAGGTCGCGTTGACCAGCACCGGCGACAGCGCGTTCGGCAGCACGTGCCGGAAGATCACGCGCGACTGCGGGATGCCGCTGGCGATGGCCGCCGCCACAAAGTCCTGCCCGCCCAGCTTCAAGAACTCGCCGCGCACCAGGCGCGCCGGTCCCGTCCATCGGGTCAGGCCGATGATGATCATCACGTGGAAGATCGACGGCTTGTCGATGAACGCCACCAGCGTCAAGATCAGGATGAACGAGGGGAAGCAGAGCATCACCTCGACCATGCGCAGCACCAGGCTGTCCACCCAGCCCCGGAAGTAGCCGCCCACCGCGCCAAGGATGATCCCGATCACGATGTAGATCGACACCGCGATGGCGCCGATCGTCAGGCTGATGCGGGTGCCGTACACCATGCGGGCGAACACGTCGCGGCCGCGGTTGTCCGTGCCCAGCAGGTGCTTTCGGGAGATCTTCGACTCCACCTCCGAGAGGTTCGAGGTGCGGAAGGACTGGGGCACCAGCGGGAAGATCGAGGTCGCTACGTGGCTGCGCAGCTCGGCCGCCTTGACCGGGTCGACCTTGCCGTCGTTGGCGAACGACATGGCGATGATCTCCACCTCCGCCTCGAGCTGGCTGCCGGTCTGGATCTCCACGTAGTTGTTGTACGGCTGGCTCGACTCCAGGACCATCAAGGTCACCAGGCACGCCAGCGTGATCCCCGACCACGCCCAGATCGCCCGCTGGTAGAACGCCATGCGGATCTTGCGGCGCCGCGTCCCCATCACCTTCCAGAGCACCAGGCCGGTCACCGCCATCAGCGGGGAGAGCGCCAGCACCAGGTTGAAGAAGATGTCGACCGTGTTCTCGAACAGGTTGCGGTCGAACAGGAGGCGGGAGAACCAGGGGAACTCCGTCACGGTGCCGCCCGTCGGGTCGGCGTAGGTGATGTAGAAGGGGTAGTCCAGCGCCAGGACCGGGGCGTAGATGGCCAGCAGCACGATGCCGACGATGGCCCACATGCCCCAGTACGCCACCTTGTTCTTCTTGAACTGGCCCCAGACGATCGACCAGTAGCTGATCTCGTCGTCCGGATCGACGACTTCTTGCGTGTCTTCGCTCATCGTCGTCCTCCTACTTGAAGCTGATGCGCGGATCGACGAGCGCGTAGCTGATGTCGCTCAACAGCAAGCCCACCAGCGTGAGCAGGCTCGAGACAAGAAGGACGCCCATAACCACGTTGTAGTCCTTGGTCAGGATCGAGTCGAAGAGGAACATGCCCATGCCGGGGATGCCAAAGATGATCTCGATGATCACCGAGCCGCCGATCAGCGACGGCAGCAGCGTGCCGAGCAGGGTCAGGATCGGGATCATGCCGTTGCGGGTGGCGTGCTTGATGATGACCACGGGCTCGCTCAGACCCTTGGCGCGCGCCGTGCGGATGTAGTCCGCGCGGATGACGTCCAGCAGACCGCTGCGGGCATACCGGCTGATCGCCGCCAGGCCGCCGTAGGTGAGGCAGAACACCGGCAGGACCAGATGGTGGGTGATGTCGACGAGGTGCTCCAGCGTCGTCATCGTCGAGCCGGCGTCCGAGGACTCGAAGCCGCCGGCGGGGAACATCTCCACCGAGCCGAACAAAAAGAGCTGGCTGACCACCGAGGCGGTCAGGTACACGATCGCCGCGATGACCGCCGTGGTGAGGAAGCGGCCCGGCGTGCGTTTTTCCGGGTCTTTGGCGATGTTCCAGCCCGCCCAGGCCAGGTACGCCAGGGTGCAGATGGCGATGACCGCCCGGGTCACCAGCAGGCCGCTGTCGCTCACGCTCAGCGTGTACAGCTCGACGTCGGACTGAGAGGGCATGCCGGGCCAGAGCGCGAACTTCGGCCCGATCGCCAGGAGGTTCAGCAAGAGCACGCCGACGAAGAAGCTCGGCAGGCTGTAGAGCATGAAGAGGATGACCGTCAGGATCTGGTCCGCCACGCTGTTCTGACGCACGGCCGAGAACACGCCGAGGGGCACCGCGATGACGTAGATCAGGATGATGGTCGCGAATGACAGGGTGATCGAGTACTTCAGCTTGTCCAGCACCTTGGCCAGCACCGGCTTGCGGTCGATGTTGCTGACGCCGAAGTCGAGCTTGAGCAGGTTGCCCCAGTACTTGCCGAACCGGGTGTCCAGCACCAGGATCGACGCCTTGTCCGCGCCGCTGTATTCAAAGCGGTCGGCGTGCTCGGTATACCAGCCTCGCCAGTTGTCCTCGATCTTCTTGCGCTCGGCCTCAGGGGCGTTGCGCCCGTACTGCCACTGGCCGATGATCGTATTCTCGGTGTCGATCTCGCTGTTGAGCTGCTTCTCGGCCTCGGAGAGCTGATCGGTGGAGAACTCGTTGTTGAGGCGGCGCTTGGCGCTGACGGTCAGGCGCTGGGTGGCGTACCAGCGGTAGTCCGGGTCCGGGTGGTCCACCGCGATGGCGTAGAGGTGCGGCACGGCGTAGCTGCCGAGGTCCTCGAGCTGCTCCTGGGCCTCGACCACGGCGCTGATCCTGGGCTTGTCGGCCGCCGGGACGTCCGCCTTGCCGTAGATGACCGCGGTCCCGACCAGCTGCTCGATCTCCTCCTTCTCCAGCATGAAGCGGGTGTTGAGGAAGATCGGCTTGTCGAGGCTGAACTGCTCTTTGAAGATGCGGAACGACTCCTGGGCGTTGGCGGACTCGCTCGTCTGGCTGATCCCCTGCTGGCCGGCGCGGCCGGGCCGGCCTGGGGCCATGTTCAGCACCAGGAAGATGACGACGGAGACGACGAAGAACGTCGGCACCATCATCAGGATGCGCTTGATCGTGTATTGAAACATACCCGTGTCCGGCTGAGCGTGGGGACTACTTGGCGTCGTCGAGCCACATGGTCCGGTAGAGGACCTGGGGGCGGACCTTCTGGATGATGACGTTCTGGACGCGGGGCTGCCAGACGAGCACGCCGAACGGGATTCGGAAGAACGTGTAGGGCTGCTCGTCGTGCATGATGGCGTGGAAGCGGTTGAACAGGCGCTTGCGCTCGTCCGGGTCGAAGGTGACGCGGGCCTTCTCGATGATCTCGTCGGCCTCCTTGTTGCGGAAGCCCACGCGGTTGGAGCCCTTGGGGACGTCGGCCTGGGTGGAGTGCCAGAGCTGGTAGGGATCGGACTCCCAGTCGAGGCCCCAGCCGCCGGTGAAGGCGTCGAACTCCTTGTCGTCCATCTTCTTCTGCATGGTGGGCCAGTCGACGGCCTGGACGTTCATCTTGACGCCGATCTTGATGAGGTCCTCCTTGAAGATGTCGGCCATGGTCTTGTACTCGGGCGAGGAGGAGTAGATCAGGAAGCTGAACTCGAACTCCTTCTTCTCGCCGCCGACCATCTTGTCGCGGATGCCGTTGCCGTCGGTGTCCTTCCAGCCGGCCTCGTCGAGCAGGGCCTTGGCCTTGTCGAGGTTGAACTCCCAGGGCTCGATGGACTTGTCGTAGTAGGGCGTCGAGGAGTGGAAGTTGCCCGTGGTGATCTCGCCGAGGCCGACGAAGACCTCGTTGATGAGGCGCAGGCGGTTGAAGGCGTGGGTCATGGCCCGTCGCACGAGCTTGTCCCCGAAGAACTGCCCGTCGGCGTTCCAGCCCATGTAGTAGTAGACCAGCCGGATGAAGGTCTCGTACTTGAACTTCCCGCTCTTGAAGGCCGAGTCGGTGGGCTCGAGGATCTCCTTGCGGTACTGGGTGGGGCTGAGGCCGGTGACGTCGATCTCGCCGCGCTTGAACTTGAGCAGTCGGAGCTCGTCGTCCTTGACGATCTGGAAGCTGACCTCGGCGATGGCGGCCTGGCCCTCGAAGTAGCTCTCGTTGCGGACCAGCTTGACGTACTCGCCGGGCTTGCTCTCAGCGAACCGATAGGGCCCGCTGCCGATGCCGCGGTCGTTGTACCAGTGCGAGTTGAACTTGAGGCCGAGGATGGAGTCGGGGTAGCGCTTGCCGTCCTCATCGAAGGCGTACAGCCATTCGGGCAGGGGCACGATGCCCTCGAGGGTGGTGGCGAGCGAGCTGTAGGTCTTGCGCTTCCAGTGGGCCTTGAACTCGTAGTCGTTGATGATCTCGAGCCGGTCGAAGTCCTCGAAGTAGGTGCGCGAGGAGGCGGCGCCCTCGACCTTCGGGTCCATGAGCATCTGCATCATGAAGGCGAAGTCCTGGGCCTTGACGATGTGCTCGCCGTCGAGCCACTTGTATCGCGGGTTGGCGAAGTCGACCGCGGGCTTGTGCCACGTGACGCCCTCGTGCAGCCACACGTGGTAGGTCATGCCGTCGTTCTCGACGGTGACGGCCCTGGCCAGCTCCGAGGCCCACTTGTCCGGGTCCATGATCTGCCGGTGGGCGAGCTTGTTGCCGATGAACCCGTCGTAGAGTTCCTGGACGTCGGCGCCGTTCTCGACCAGGCGGTTGAAGCCCTTGTAGTCGCTGGCGCTGACCAGCCGCAGGTGGCCGCCCATCTTGGCGCCCGGCGCGGTCAGCGGCGTGGGGTCGGGCACGAGCAGGTTGCCGTCGATCTTGTCGCCGGCGGCGTTGTTGGCGCTGCCGCCGTTGTTGCCGTTGTTGCCGCCCCCGTTCGAGGCGCCGTTGACCTTGATGCCCCGCTCGATCTTGTCCGACAGCTGAGTGAGGATCGACTCGTTGTGCGCGGTCTTCTGTTTGACCTCGATCACATCCTTCTCGATGGAGTTGAATTGAACGATGGCGATGATGACGGCGATCAAGACAGCCGCCAGCAATCCGGCGATGGCAAGCTGGACCGAGAGGTTTCTGGACATGATCTCTTCAGCGCGTGGCGGTGGATGGTCAAGTCCCGGCGGGCGAGGCGACGTACGGGGCGCGTCAGCCACAGGGGTGCGGTTGATCTCGATGGGTGCGGGGTTGAGCCGCAGGCTAGACGTGGCGGAGACTAGACCAGCCCTGGCGAGGTTGTCAACGGGGTGCGTGGATGAGGGCTGTCCCCCGGGCGCCCTCACCCCCCGGCCCCCTCTCCCGTAGGACGGGAGAGGGGGAGGCCCTCACCCCCCGGCCCCCTCTCCCGTAGGACGGGAGAGGGGGCTGGGGGGTGAGGGCCTGGTTGGGACATCTCCCACGCTCTGCTAGATTGCCACCGCACCCAACGCCAGAGCTTCGCTCC
>Ga0210033_1000622_pt1 | contig 33529 bp, 27 predicted proteins | sample CryGeymeta201501_FD_185465 | JGI IMG/M metagenome (GOLD analysis project Ga0210033, IMG submission 185465) | Groundwater microbial communities from Crystal Geyser aquifers in Utah, USA - Crystal Geyser metaG 2015-01 (SPAdes) (version 2) | ecosystem: Environmental > Aquatic > Deep subsurface >... | reverse complement strand
GCACCACCTCTTCTCCGGCACCAAGAGCTTCTCGTGCGCCCTCGCCCAGAGCCTCGTCGCCGAGGGCCTGCTCGAGCTCGACGAGCCCGTCGCGAACACGCTCCCCGAGCTCGCTGGCGACCCGCGCAGCGCCTCCGTCACCGTCGACCAGCTGCTGCACCTCGTGGGCGGCGTGCCCGGCGGCAAGCTCGCGCTCACCATCCAAGCCATGAAGGAGAACCCGCGCGTTCAGGACCAGTACGCCGAGTCGCTGGCCGCCGAGTGGACCGACGAGCCTGGGCAGGCCTTTCACTACGGGCCCAACGCCTACAACCTGTTCGGCGCGCTCGTGCAGCGCAAGACCGGCGACGACCCGCTTGTTTGGCTGCAGGGCCATGTCCTCGACCCCATCGGCCTGCGCACCGCCGGCTGGGCGCGCGACCCCGCCGGCAACCCCATGCTCGCCCAGGGCGCGTGGACGACCCCGAACGAGTGGCTCAAGTACGGCGTGCTCGCCCGCGACGACGGCCAGTGGCGCGGCCAGCAGGTCTTGCCCCCCGGCGCCTTCGCCGAGTGTGCGCAAGGTAGCGCTGCAAACCCGGCCTACGGCCTAACCTTCTGGCTGAACCATGACGTAGACCGCGACACCGTCGACCTCGCCATGTTCGACACCCTCGCCGACAGCGGACCCATCTTCGGCGTCGGCGTGCCGAGCGACGCCTTCTCCGCCGCCGGCTACCACGACAACCGCCTCTACATCCTGCCCAGCCTCGACCTCGTCATCGCCCGCCAAGCCGACGGCGACCGCCGCTTCAAAGACGACGAGCTGCTTGCCTTGATCCTGGGCTTATGACGCAGAGCGCGCGTGGCTGTGTCGTCCTCGCCCTCGCCCTCGCCCTCGCGACGGGCTGCCGCGAGCTGCGCGACGGGTTCGTCGCCGGCTTCAACGCCGAGAGCACGGCTGCGCCCGCTCCAGCGCCCGCCCCCGCCGAAGCGCCATCGCCATCGCCTCGCGTCTCCGACCTGCCCGCCGAGCTCTCCCGAGAGCAAGCGCTCGCCTGGGCCGCCGCGCACGGCCTCGCCGAGCTGCGCGACGGCGCGATGCGCACCACCCCGAACGCGGCGCTCGGTGTCACCCCCGGGGACCTCGCCCGCGGCTGGGCCGCCTTGGACCTCGCGGCCCGGGGTGGAAACGACAGCACGAGCGCCACAGAGCGCGCGCGCCTCCTCGCCGTCACCACCTTCGCCGCTGGCGCCGCCTATCCCCCAGCGCAGCGCCGTCGCTTCTTGAAGCTCACCGCGCTTCGCACCCCCGGGCTCTTGGAGCACCGCCCCCCGCGCCCGCTCGTCTCCCTCACGAGCTGGCTGGACACGCCCAGCGCAGGCGACCCGGCGCGCGCGCTCGTCGCCTACCTGCAGGTCATGGAGCCCGCCGACGTGGAGGCCTTCTTGGTGCAGAGCGGCATCCTCGAGCTCGAGGACGACGGCTTCGTCCGCGACGAGCGCCTTCAGCCCCTCCCCGACGAGGTCCTCGACGCCATCGAGCAGCGCCTCGACGCCGGCTGGTTCGGGCCGCGCTCCCAGGTCGTCCGCGCGATTCAGCGCGAGCGGGTGCGGCGGCGGTGAGAGGCCGGCCACGTCGAGGGGTCAGGAGGCAAGCCTTAACACCTAGCGTAGGTGTTAAGGCTTGCCTCCTGACCCCGATCTCCTAGGTGATCGCGCCGACGCAGAGCGCCAGAAGCACCAGCGCGTCGCACGCGAGCACGCCCACGGCGATCATGGCCATCAGGTTCCAGAAGTCGGCCTGATGACGCAGCGCGGTGACGTAGTGGATGTCAGGGTTGTCCACACGCGCCCGCGAGATGGCCGTGCCGCTCCCGCGAAGGTACCCGCCGAGCGCGAAGTAGACCGCCGCCAGCACGCCGTACACGACCGCCACCAGCAGCGCCCCGCCCCCAGATCGCGAGGAGAAGCCGACGTACACCGCGGCGAGGGCGGCCAGGACGAGGAACACCCCGCTTGTGGTGAGGAACCACCCCACGACCCGATGGTTGCCGCCCATGCGGTCGAGCTGGCGGGGGATCGCGAGGTGGGGCGCGGCCGCACCGCGAGCGCCAGGACGGGCGTCGCTCGCTGGCGCCGAGAGCGGGTTGTCAGACATGGGAGCTCCGAGACAGTGCAGACGAGCCCGGCACGCACGCGCGCCGCCGCGGAAGGGGCGTAGCGAGCCCGGTGGCCGCGACGCTACGCATTGGCGAACGCCATGAGGCCGCCGAGGAGGCCAATCGCCAAATAGAACGCGAACGCGAGCGTGGACACCACGGTCACGACGTTCCAGAAGACGGCTTGGTGACGCAGCGCCTCGGCGAGGTCGTGCGCTGGCTCGTCCGCATCAACGGCGCGAGCGATGCGGGACGCGCTCGAAAGCAGCTTCGCTCCGAGCAGGCCGTAGAGCGCCGCCCCCAGGACGTTGAGCGGCACGGCGAGGAGCACAACGACGAGGGCCCTGCTACCTCGCGCGAGGCCAACCAAGACCAAGCCGGCGCTCGCCAGCAGCATGAGGGCCGCTGAGATCAGCAACAGCACGCCTAGCAGGCGATGGCTCGCGCGCATGCGCACGAGCTGCGAGCCGACGTCTTCGACGAACGCTGCGGCGTCCATCGACGCCAAGCGCGCTTGATGCGAGGCGAACGTGTTTCGTTCGGACATGGCACCTCCTGGAGCCGGCCGAACGTAGCACATGAACAAAAGATGAGCGACACCGCCTTCGGTCTCGGGCGCCCTCCGCCCCCCCTGACGGCGCCTCGCGCGAGCCGCGCTACTCGTACCGCACGCCGTAGACGTAGGTGGTGTCTGGGGCGCGGGCCCAGCGCTCGGCGTAGGTGGCGAAGCGCTCGGCGCGGGGGCCGTCGACGTACTCAGCGACCAGGGCCTTCACTTCGGGCACGTCGCCCCTGGCTTTTGCGCCGATGATGCGCGTCGCCATGTCGGAGAGGGCGGGGCTGAGGGTCTCGAAGTCGATGGCCAAGCAGCCGACGTCCTTGCCGTTCGCAGCCTTGGTCTGGGGCTCCCACTTGAGCGCACCAGCGTCTTCTAAGAGGCCGAGCTGGATGGCGGCGAGCGCGGGGTAGGGCTTGAGCGAGCCGCTGGAGTCGCGCACGCCCGCCGCGACCTTGCCGATCGCCCAGACGACGTCGGCCGTGTGGGTCGAGCGGCCGAAGTCCTCGGTGATGACCCGCTCTGAGACGACGTGATCGGCGAGCGTGAGCGCTGCGGTCTGCGCCTTGAGCTCCTCGAGCATCGACGCGAGCTCGCCGCCGAAGACCTGCTCGTCCGTGCGGCCGTTGATCGTGTAGCTCTGCGCGGGGCCGAGGTTGTGCGCGGCCTCGTGGAGGAGCGTCGACAGCAGCAGGTGCTCGGGGTCGTCCGAGTAATGGTCGAGCGAGCACAAGACTGAGGCCGCCTGCTCGCGGCGCGTGGCGAGGCTGACCGGGTCGGTGCCGAGGTTGGTCATGGCGACGGTGCGACCGCCAGCGGCGGCGACGGGGCCCCAGTTCGGGAGGCTCTGGCCGATGGTGCCGCCCACGGGGGAGCGGCCGTCGCCTGCGTTGAGCGCCACCTGAATGAACTCGGGCATGGCGAAGGCGACGTGGCGCGCCTGGTAGACGGGCCCGGCGTGCTTGGCGACGAGCGCCTCGAACACGTCGCGCAGCGGATCGAGGCGGCTCTGCCACACCAGGCCCTCGGGGTCGATGCGCGCGACGACGAGGGCGAAGCCGGCCTTGCGGTCGCAGGGGTCCCAGTAGGTCTCGTCCGGCGCGACGCGCACGTAGTAGCGGCTGTTCTTGGCGTTCATTGCCGCCCATGATGCGTCCGCTGCGAACCAGTCGTTGTCGTGCGCGGCCTTGGCCGCCGCCTTGAGGTAGGTCGCGAGGGCGGCCTCCTCGGCGGGGAGCAGCGCGGCGGCGTCCACGAGCGCAGCACCCAGCTCGTCCATCGCCTCGGGCCAAGCTGTGGTGTAGGGCACTGCGACGAGCGCGCCGTCGGCGTCGCGGCGCACCGCTGTGAAGGGGCTGTCCATCAGGCCGGGCTGGGCTTGCACCGCGTCGCAGAAGCGCGGGTCGGCCTGAAGAGCCGCTGGGTAAGCGCCTGAGAGCTGGGGTGGCGCCCCTAAGGAGGCCGAGCAGGCGGCCTGCGACTCGGTGGCCGGCTGCACGCACCACGGGCCTTGGTTGCGGGCGAAGAGCGCGCGGCTCTCGGGGTCGTCGGCGGGGTGCAGCTCGGCGCTGCCGGACTGGAGCGCGTACAAGCGCTCGACGCGCTCGGCGACCCGCTCCATCGCGTGTACGAAGTCGCGCTCCCACGGAGCGGCCTGGCGCAGGTCCGTGAGCAGCACCGCCGGGCGGGAGGAGGCGAGCTCCTGGCGCACCAAGCGACGGCGCTCCGCCTCGGACGGATCAGCAGGAAGCGCCTGTTGTGACGAGGTTTCCGCCCACAGCGCGCGCAGCGCGTCGGTGGGTTTGTCGCCGGCAAACCAGGTCGGCGCGGCGCCCGGTCCCCACAGCGTGACGACCTCGCCCGCCTGCGGCAGGCCGTCGCCGTCGTCCTGCACCCAGGCGATGCGCGCGCCGAGCGCGGCGGCCGCTTCGGTGAAGCGCTCCGGCGTAGAAGTGGGCGCGAGCGGGGGCACCGCTGGCGCGGGGTTCGGAGCGTCGCCGCCAGAGCAGGCAGCGAGGAGAGCGAGGAGAGCGAGGGCGAAGACGGTGCGCATGCGCGCTCGCTATCCCGCCTAGCCCGCTTCGTCCGCTGTCGGGGGGCGCTCCTCGCGGGCGTCCGCGTGAATCGCGAAGCGACCCGCGTCGCGGGGGTGAACCGGGTCCTTGCGGGGCCACGGCCAGCCGCCGAAGCCGGTGCGGCGGTACTCGGTGAACGCGGACTCGAGCTCGGCGCGCGTGTTCATGACGAAGGGGCCGTAGTGCGCGACGGGCTCGTTGAGCGGTCGCCCTTGCAGCATGACGACCTCTGCGCCCTGCTCACCGGCGATCAGCTCCAGCGCGACGTCCGAGAGCACCCGCACCCCGGAGCCTTGCTTCTGCAGCTCCTCAGCGAGGGTGAGCTCGCCTTCGAAGGTGTAGAGCGCCCGGTTGAGGCCCTCTTCGCCTGCGGGCAGCGTCCAGCGAGCGCCGGGCTCCAAGTGTATCGACCAGAACGCGACCTGCGCCTGGTCGCGCGCCGCCCAGCTGTTCGGCGGCGGCGTGACCGCTGCGACGCCGTCGAGCGCACCAGCGACCGTGGTGACGTGAACGCCCCGGCCGTCCGCGTCCTGCAGGTGGTGCGTCGGCACCATCTCTGCCCACATCATGGTGAAGTAGGGCTTTACGAGCTTGTCTTCGGCCGGCAGGTTGATCCAGATCTGGAACAGCTCGGTGGGGTTGCGCTGCTGGCGCTCCACGAGCGGGAACATCTCCGCGTGCACCACCCCGTGCCCCGCGGTCATCCACTGCACATCGCCAGCCCCGAGCCGCGCCGTGGCCCCGAGGGAGTCCGCGTGATCGATGTGGCCCTGGCGAACCAGCGTGATGGTCTCGAAGCCGCGGTGGGGGTGCTGCGGGAAGCCGGGCACGACCTCGCCGTGGTACATGCTCCAGCCCTCGCGACCCGAGAAGTCCTGCCCGATCCGCCGACCGCCGAGCGAGGCGCGTGGCCCCATATCCTCGTTGCCTGGCGGGTAATCGTCCAGGTGATGCATGCAGAACAAGAAGGGGTCGAAGGTGCGCCACGGCGCGCCCAGCGGGAAGGTCTCGAGGATGGGGCTGCGCGGCATAGGGCTCCTTCGCGGCCACACGGGCCGCCAGCACAAGATAGACGGTACTTCACACGGAGGTATCCAATGGCAACCATCGCAGTGCTCGGTCTCGGTCTTCTCGGGAGCGGCTTCGTCGAGAACCTTGTCAGAAAGGGCAACACTGTCCGTGTCTGGAACCGTAGCGCGAGCAAGGCCGCGCCCCTCGTCGCCCTCGGCGCGACCCTCGCCGACTCCCCGGCGGACGCGGTGCGCGGCGCGGAGCGGGTCCACCTCATCCTCGCCGAAGACCCCGCGGTCGACGCCGTCATCGACGCGCTGCTCCCCGGCCTCGGCGACGGCGTGCCTGTCGTCGACCACAGCACGAACCTGCCCGAGCGCGTCGCCGCGCGCTCCCCTCGCCTGCGCGCGATGGGCGTGCGCTACCTGCACGCGCCCGTCTTCATGTCCCCGGCCAACGCCAAAGAGGGCAGCGGCATCATGCTCATCGCGGGCCCCAGCGCCGAGGTCGACGCCCTGCGCCCAGGCTTGCTCACCATGACCGGCCGCCTCGACCACACCAGCGAGCGCCCCGACCACGCCGCCGTGCTCAAGATCGTCGGAAATGGGCTGCTCATCGCCCTCACCGGCACCATGGGCGACCTCTTTCAGGTCGCGGCTGGCGCTGGCGTGTCCACCGCCGATGTCTTGCGCTTGTTCGCCGGCTTCGCGCCATCGCCAGGCTACATCGGAGGGCGCCTGCTCGCCGCGGGTGACCACCCCGCGAGCTTCGAGCTCACCATGGCGCGCAAGGACGTGCGCCTCATGATCGCCTCCGCGGGCGGCCCCGACGCGCTGCAGGTGCTGCCTGCGCTCGCCACCGCCATGGACCGCGCCATCGAGGCTGGGCAAGGCGCGATGGACTTCGCCGTCTTCGCGCGCCGCTAGGCATGTCGCGCACCGACTGCCTCCGCTGCCGCCGCCCCGAGTCCCTCTGCGTCTGCCACGCCGTGCGCACGGTCGCCAACCGCACCGGCGTCACCATCGTCCAGCACCCCGGTGAGCGGGGCCACGCCTTCAACACCGTCCGCCTCGCTCAGCTAGCGCTAGAGCGGGTGAACGTGCAGATCGCTTGGAGAGGAACGGTCGAGCGCCCCGAGCTGCCCCCGCGCACCGCCGTGCTCTACCCAGGCCCACAGGCCCAGGACCTCGCCGAGCTGCCCGAGGGCGAGCGCCCCGAGCACCTGGTCGTGCTCGACGGCACCTGGCCCCAAGCGCGCGTGCTCTACCGCACGAACCCGTGGCTCCAGGCGCTGCCGCACGTCTCCCTCGCCCCCGCCCGGCCGAGCGCCTACGCCATCCGCCGCGAGCCCGCGCTGCACTGCCTCTCTACGATCGAGTCCATCGGCGCCGCCCTCGCGCTCTGCGAGCCGGAGACGCAAGGGCTCGACGGCCTGCTCGCGGGCTTCACCGAGATGATCCGCGGGCAGCTCGAGCGACGCGCCCTCGGCGGCGGCGAGCCCAGGCATGTGCGGCGCGCCCGCCCGTCGCAAGCGAAGCAGCTCGCGATCCGCTGGGACGACGTCGTTGTCCTCTACGCCGAGACCACGCCCCCCCGCGGGAAGCTCGACGGCGAGCGCCCGGAGCTCGTCCAGCTCACGGCGGTTCGACCCGCGACCGGCGAGGTCTTCGACTGCCTCACCCGCCCCCTCCACGCCCCCCATCCCACCGAGCTCATCGCCATGCGCCTCGGCGCCAACGCGCTCGACGACGCCCTCTGCCGCGACGAGCTCGCCGCCGCCTGGGCGCGCTTTCGCCGCGACGCTGACCTGCTCGTGGGCTGGCGCTGGCTCGACGCCGAGGCCCTCCTCGGCGAGCTCGGCGACACCAGCCCGGTGGTCTGCTTGCGCGCGCTCTACGGCAACGTGCACAAGGGCGCCTCCGGCTACCCGATCGAGGTCCTCAAGCGCGAGGGCCTCACCGCTGTCCCCGTGCCGACGCGCGGCCGCTCCTCCGATCGCCTTGGGATCTCCTCGGCGATCGCGGCCTGGCTCCGGCCCACGGGGGACTAAGGCGCGCGCAGCAGGCGCTCGCGCTCGGCGTAAAGCGATGAGCGCAGCGCCAGCGTGTGGGGGCTTAGATGCAGCGGTCGAGCCGAGAACTCCACAGCTTCGCTCGGCGTAAAGCGAAGGCGCGGCGGCACGACGTCGGAGCCGGTGAGCAGCGCGTCCTCGCCTGGGTCCTCGCCCAGCTGCGCGACGACGCCGGACCAGTGCCCCTCGTCGTAGCGCCGGTGCACGACGGGCTCGCCCGGGAGCGACTCCTTGCCGTGCCCTAGCTCGTCGCCGAACTTCATGGTGGCGTGTGGCCCCGTGCGCGACAGCTTCCACACCGCCGCGACGCGGTCGCGCGAGAGCGGGTCGTCGTCTGGGCGCACGATGTAGCCGCCAAAGCCGTAGAGCACGTCCTCCGGGGGCACCCGCTGCAGCGCGCGCAGCTGCTCGATCGAGTGCGCCTGCTCCGCCGTGAAGCCGTCCTCGAGCAAGAAGCGCGGGGCGAGGCCGAGGCTGCGCGCCATCGAGCACGCGATCAGGAACTGAGTCTCTTTGTCGCCGGAGTCAAAGCGCACGAAGTCCCTTCGATCGGGCTCTTCGGCGATGAGGCGCAGCGCGGTCGGGAGCCCCGAGAACACCGTCGAGAAGGTGTCGAGCAGGTAAGCCGAGGGCCCCGGATGGCGGTCCCGCATAGCTCGAAAGGCTGTTTCATCAGACCTAAAGCGCTGCACATGCTCGTGCCCCATCGTGCCGACGGTCTTGAGGCCCAAGCGCGACGCGCCGAGCACGCTGGAGGTGGCGCGCAACCCGGCGTCCCTGCACGCGGTCAGGGTGAGCTCGTGCTGCTCCATGCAGGTCGCCGAGCGCAGCCCGAGCTCGAACAGGCGATCCGGATCGCCCACGACCGCCACCAGGTCGCGCACGCGCTCCCGCACCTCATCCACGTAGCGCTCGGAGCGCGTCTCAATCGCGAAGGCGGGGTGCACGCCGACCGCGTCGAGGGTCTCCAACACGATGTCGCGCTGGCGCGCGCAGGTGACGACACCGACGGCCTCGGCGAGGCGCTCAGGCGCTAGGCGCGCCATGGTAGCGACCTGAACGCGGTAGTGCAGCTGCAGCACGAGCGGCTCAAGCCAGCTCACGAGCGCCGAGCGCCCGGTGACCGTGAACACCGGCTCGCGATCAAAGAACCACGATCCGCGTGGGAGCGAACGAATGGTGAGCTGCGTGTCCGCGAGGGCCGCGCGCGCGCCTCCGCCGAGCGTATAGCCGCTGCCCGCCAAGAAGGCGTCCTCCTCCGCTGAGACACTGTCTGGAAGCATCTCAGCGAGGACGGTCGCCACATCGAACGGCAGATAGTGCGGCCCGCCCCGCCGGTGCGAGTAGTAGAAGGTCTCGCGCCGAAGCGGATGACCGGCCTCGGCCATAGCGAACTTGTAGCCGTCGGTCGCGAGCAGGCTGCTGGGCATCGGAGCCTCGGGGTTGGGGGTGCAAAGGAAACCCGCCCCAGCGGGCGCGCGTGTGGATTAGCGCAGGTAGAGCGTGTCGCCGCGCGAGGACCAAGTGGTCTCGATGTTGGCGTTCCCACCGAAGTGCGCGTGCTGAGCGACGACGGTCGTATTGTCGTTGTTGTTCCAGTCGAACACGACGCCCATACCGTACATATAGGAGCTCCCGCCCACGTCCGCCGCCCTACGACAGCTCGCGCTGGAGCAGACCTGTCCCACCTGGTAGTGGTTGACGACAGGCTGATCCGCGCCGCCGATAATCCCGTTCCACGCGGCGGTTCCAGCGTCAACCCACGCCGAATCCGAGAGGGTGAGCGGCCCGTCGAAGTCCGCGGTGGCGAAGACGTTGCTCTGCCCGAGCGCGTTCGTCACGCGCAGGGAGGTGGCGTAGGCCTTCCAGTCGTGCTCAGCGTAGAAGCGCAGGATACCCGCGACGCCAGGCTGTGGGGCGCCGTCGTCGAAGTGCAGCGCCATGTCGTCGCCCCAGCGCTGCGGCTGCGAGATCGCGAGCACCCACCCGCCGCCGTTGGTGACCATGTCGCAGTAGGCCTGGAAGGAGCGCGGCGCGCCGGTCGGCTGCAGCCAGTACAAGCCGCTCGGAATGCCTGGGCGCGCCGCGAGCAGCTCTTTGCAGCTCGGAGCGGGGTTAATGGGCGTCTGCGCCAGGGGCTGCATCGCGACGGGGAACCAAGTGCCGCCCGCGCACAGCGCAAGATAGCCCTGCACATTCGCGATGTGGCCCTCGATGTCGGTGTTGCAAACAGCAGCGCTGCCGATCGGCACCGCACCGTCCGTGCCAGCGGCGATGGCCCCGATGTCCGCTGGCGTCGTGCCCACAGGCAGCGCCCCGATGTCCGCTGGCGTCGTGCCCACAGGCAGCGCCCCGATGTCCGCTGGCGTCGTGCCCACAGGCAGCGCCCCGATGTCCGCCGGCGTCGTGCCCACAGGCAGCGCCCCAACCTGAGCCGCCGTGTGCGTGTGGTTGCCACGGGCGACGGTGTCCGCGCTCGTGCCCACCGGCACGCGATCCAGCGCGAGCGTGCCCGTGGTGATGTCAGCCGCGTCGTGCACATGCGCGACGGCGGCTGCGCGCAAGCCCGACCCGTCCGCGATGAGCTGCCCGCCGACGCGCAGCTCGGTCGCGTCCACAGCGCCGCCCGCGACGGCGGAGGCGACGTCAGCGTGCGCCGCCTCGTCGGTTCGAAGCGCGTAGGGCACGCTCAGCAGCGGGAGGCGCTCCGGGAGCTCCACTCCCCCGTCCACCTGCAAGCCGAGGAAGAGCTCCGCGCCCGTGAACGCGGCGCTGTCAAGCGGCGTGACCTCGCCCAGCCGTACCGAGAAGTACCCAAGATCAAAGGCCACATCGGCGTGGGTCTCCGTCCACACGGCGCTCCCACCCGCCGAGGTGTCGTAGAGCGTCAGCGTGAGCGAATGGCTGCCGTCGAGGGGATCCCCCACGGCGTCAAACAGCCGCCCCTGGTGCGAGAAGGCGAGCGGCACAGCCTGAGCGGACGAGAACGCGAGCAGCAGAGACAGGAACGCGAGCGGGCGCAGCATACGACCTCCGAGAGAGAGGCCGCATCCTACCACCGCTCGCGCGCGAACGCCGAAGCGCTACACCGAGGCGATGATGCCGTTGAGCGTCGCGCTCGGGCGCATAACCTTGGCGGCGAGCTCGGGGTTCGGCAGGTAGTAACCGCCGATATCCTGAGGCTTGCCCTGAGCGCCGAGGAGCTCGGCGACGATCGCCGCTTCGTTCGCCATCAGCGAGGCCGCGACGGGGACAAAGCGCTTGGCCAACGCCGCGTCGTCGGTCTGGTTGGCGAGCTCCTGCGCCCAGTACATGGCGAGATAGAACGCGCTGCCGCGGTTGTCGATCGAGCCCACCTTGCGCGCCGGCGACTTGTTGGTCAGCAGGTACTTGGTGGTGGCATCGTCCAGGGTGCGGCCGAGGATGGTCGCCGCAGCGTTGTTGTAGGCGCTGCCGAGGTGCTCAAGCGAGACCGCGAGCGCGAGGTACTCACCGAGCGAGTCCCAGCGCAGGTAGCCCTCGTTCACGAGCTGCTGGACGTGCTTGGGCGCGGAGCCGCCGGCGCCCGTCTCGAACAAGCCGCCGCCGTTCATGAGCGGGACGATGGACAGCATCTTGGCGCTGGTGCCGACCTCCAAGATCGGGAAGAGGTCGGTGAGGTAGTCGCGGAGCACGTTTCCGGTGACGGAGATCGTGTCCAGGCCCTTGCGGATGCGCTCGACGGAGAAGCGCGTGGCGTCGGCCGGCTCGAGGATGTGCAGCTCCAAGCCCGCGGTGTCGTGCTCGCCCAGGTAGGTCTTGACCTTGGCGATGATCTGCGCGTCGTGGGCGCGGTTCGCGTCGAGCCAGAAGACCGCTGGGACACCCGAAGCGCGCGCGCGGGTGACGGCGAGCTTGACCCAGTCGCGGATCGGCGCGTCCTTGGCCTGGCAAGCGCGCCAGATGTCGCCGGCTTCCACGTCGTGGCTGAGGAGCAGGTTGCCCGAGGCGTCCACCACGCGCACCTTGCCGTTCGCGGCGATCTCAAAGGTCTTGTCGTGCGAACCGTACTCTTCGGCGGCGCGGGCCATGAGGCCGACGTTCGAGACGCTGCCCATGGTCTTGGGGTCGTAGGCGCCGTGCGCCTTGCAGTCGTCGAAGACGGCCTGGTAGACGCCGGCGTAGCAAGCGTCGGGGAGCACAGCCTTGGTGTCTTGCAGCTTGCCAGCGGCGTTCCACATGCGGCCCGAGGTGCGGATCATCGCCGGCATGGAGGCGTCGACGATGATGTCGCTCGGGACGTGCAGGTTGGTGATGCCCTTGTCGGAGTCGACCATGGCGATGGCCGGGCCGTTGGCGTAGACCGCCTGAATGTCCGCTTCGATCGCCGCGCGCTGGTCGGCGGGCAGCGTCTGAATCTTGGCGATCACGTCGCCGAAGCCGCTGCGAACATCGACGCCGAGCTCCGCGAAGAGCGCGCCGTGCTTGGCGAAGACGTCGGCGTAGAAGGCCTTGACCGCGTGGCCGAAGATGATGGGGTCCGAGACCTTCATCATCGTGGCCTTCATGTGCAGCGAGAACAGGATGCCCGTGTCGCGCGCGTCGTTGATCTGCTTGTTGAGGAAGGCGACGAGCGTGCGCTTGCTCATGAAGGTGCCGTCGAGCACCTCGCCCGCCTCCAGGGCAAGCTTGTCCTTGAGCACCGTGACGGTGCCGTCGGTTGCGACGTGCTCAATGCGGGCCGTGGTGGCCGCGGGCAGCGTGACCGACTGCTCGTTCGCGAAGAAGTCGCCGGCGCCCATGGTGGCGACGTGGGACTTGGAGTCCGAGGTCCAAGCGCCCATGGAGTGCGGGTTGCTACGGGCGTATTCCTTGACGGCCTTGGGGGCGCGGCGGTCGGAGTTGCCCTCGCGAAGCACAGGGTTGACGGCCGAGCCCTTGATCTTGTCGTAGCGCGCCTTGATCGAGCGCTCTTCGTCGGACTTGGGGGCGTCGGGGTAGTCGGGGAGCGCGAAGCCCTTGCCCTGCAGCTCGACGATGACCGACTTGAGCTGCGGCGCGGAGGCGCTCACGTTCGGGAGCTTGATGATGTTCGCTTCGGGGAGCAGCGCGAGCTTGCCGAGCTCGGCGAGCGCGTCGTCCACACGCTGTTCGGCGGTCAGCGCGTCGGGGAAGGCCGCGAGGACGCGCGCCGCCAACGAGATGTCACGCGTCTCAATCGCGACCCCAGCGGCGCCGGCAAAGGCCTGGAGGATCGGGAGCAACGAGTACGTGGCCAGGGCGGGAGCTTCATCTGTGAACGTGTAGATGATCTTGGACATGGGAGCGTCTTCTCACGACTTGGGTTCAGCGCGGCGCGACCCAAACCGGCCGCGGGGGAGGCACGCCTATCGCGCTGCGCCCCCCCGCGCGAAGACCCAACGCTATCGGCGACGCCCGCCGCCCGATCGCCCGCCGCTGCTGGGGCGCCCGCTGGTGACGCGACCGCCCGGCCCGCCTTCACGACGCGGGCCGCCGCTGCGGCCTCGAGGTTGGCGCACCTCTTTGGGCGGCGGCGGCGCGGTGAGCACGCTGGGATCGTGCCAGTCGTGGTCCGAGTCGACGTCGATGTGCTGCTTGGTGAGCTTCTCGATGGCGCGCAGGTACTCGGCCTCGGTCTCATCGCAGAAGGAGATCGCCGCGCCGCTCGCGCCGGCGCGCGCCGTGCGGCCGATGCGGTGGACGTAGACCTCGGCGGGGTGCGGCAGGTCGAAGTTGATGACGTGGGTGACGCCGTCGATGTCGATACCGCGGGCGGCCACGTCGGTTGCGACGAGGACACGCAGCTCACCGCTCTTGAAGCCATCGAGGGCGCGGGTGCGCGCGCCTTGGGACTTGTTGCCGTGAATCGCGGCCGAGCCGACGCCAACGTCGTCCAGGTGCTTCACGACGCGGTTGGCGCCGTGCTTGGTGCGCGTGAAGACGATGGCGCTGCGAATGCCCTTGTCTTCAAGTAGATAGGCCAACAAGTGCCGCTTCTCGGCCTGAGGCACGAGCATCACGGTCTGATCGATGCGCTCGACCGGCGTGGACTCGGGCACGACCTCTACGCGCACGGGCTTGACGAGGATCGACGAGGCCAAGCGCGCGATGGGCTCGGGCATGGTCGCGGAGAAGAGCAGGTTCTGGCGCTTCTTGGGCAGCAGCTCGACGATCTTGCGAATGTCGTGGATGAAGCCCATGTCGAGCATGCGGTCGGCTTCATCCAAGACCAAGAACTCAACCGCCTTGAGGTCCACAAAGCCCTGGTTGTGCAGGTCGAGCAGGCGACCTGGGGTGGCGACGAGGATGTCGACGCCAGCGCGCAGCGCGGCGACCTGAGGGGCCTGTCCGACGCCGCCGAACATCACGGTGGTGCGCAGGTCGAGGTGGGCGCCGTAGGCCGTGAAGCGCTCGGCGATCTGCGCCGCGAGCTCGCGGGTGGGGCTGGTGATGAGCGCGCGAATGCGCCGCGGGCCGGCGCGGCGGCTCTCGTGGAGGAGCTGAAGCACAGGCAGCGAGAAGGCCGCGGTCTTGCCGGTGCCCGTCTGGGCGATGCCGAGCAGGTCGCGCCCCTCGAAGAGCGCTGGAATGGCCTCGGCCTGGATGGGGGTGGGGATCGTGTACCCCTCGTCCTTCAAAGCGTCGAGGAGGGGGTCGATAAGGTCGAGATCTGCGAAGGAGAGCAAAGGGGCTCGGGGGAAGAGAGGAACAGTGTGGGCCAAGCGGCGCTCGGCGCGGGATAGCACCCCTCACCCCCTGGGGCCAGCCGAAGTTGGCGCTAGCGCTCGGCGGCGGCGTCCGCTTCCCGCTTCGAGGTGTACCACACGAGCGCCAAGAAGATCGCAGCTAGAACGCCGGATGAGCCGATGGTACCAGCCCAAGGCCGCCCTGTGCGGAGGTCCTGGCGAGCAGGTCGCCGCCGGTCTCACCGAGGGTGGTCGCGCAGATCTTGATCGCCCAGGAGCCGAGCGTCACCGCCGCGACCTTGTTGCCCGTGTCGTGCGCCAAGCGCGCCCCCGTTGGCGCGCTTATTGACCTAGAAGGGAATGCCGAGCTTCAGCGTCGTCTCTTTGCGTCCGACGTCGTAGCTCGCGAGGACCTGCACGCCCTTGTACTGGATGCCGAGCTCCGGGGCGGCGCTGCGCGTCCCAGTGGCCATGTCGTTCGAGTAGTGCACGCCCGCGACGCCCAGCACGTCCGAGCCCATGGGGTAGGCCGCGTGCAGGTCGAGGTCGTACTTGGTCTGGGCGAGGCCGAAGGTCGCTTGCCCCTTGGCGCGGAGCTGCAGATCGCCGATGTGATCCTCGAGCGCGACCTTGAGCTGGTGCTCGTCGGCGCCCGACTTGTACTGGTACTCGACCAACCACGAACGGAACTGATTCGGGTCCTTGAAGCCGTAGTAGGCGCTGAGCTCGACGGTCTGCTGCTCGCTGAGGATCGCGTTGAACTTTGCGCCGACCTTGTGGTTCTCGGCGATGGTGGCGTCGACCGAGCCGCCGACTGTGGCGGTGGTGGCGCCGCCGGTCACCGCGACCGCGCCGTCGAGCGCCGCCTGGAAGCCCTCGCCCGTGTAGTTCGCGCTGCCCTTGAGGGACGAGGTCGTCGCGCCTTCGCCGCTGCGCGAGACCGCGGCGTCGAGCGCCAGCTTGAGGGTGTCGATGGTCTTGGTACCGCCGACGGCCAAGGAGCTGTCAACCAGGCCGTCCGCGCCGCGGTGAGCCTTGGCCTCGCCCGTGACGGTGTAGTCGTCCTTCGCGTACTTGCCGGTGCCCGAGAGGAAGGCGTCCATATCGCCGTTGGCGGCGGTGGTGTTGGAGACCTCGCCGTGCGCGCTGCCCTTCTCGCCCGCGTAGTCGACCGACCCCGTGGTGCTGCTGGAGCCGTCGCTCGACTTTTTGCCGGTGTAGGCCGCGGAGTAGCCGTCGCCGAGGTCCATCATCGCCTCGCGCGAGACGTCCAGCTTGCCGGTCGCTGCGTCGTAGTCGACCTGATCAGTGGTAGTGGTCGCGCCGTTCGCGCCGACCAGCTTGACGGAGCCCACCGGGCCCGCCGCCGCGCGATCGCTCACGACCGAGCCGCTCAAGCGCCCGAGCTTGGTGTCCATCGCGGCGTCCACGCTCGCGACGACGATGCCGTCCTTGTCAAAGGACGCCTTCGTGCTGATCTCTTTACCGTCGCCCGTGTAGCCCGCGCTCGCGGCGCCGGTGGTAGCGCCGCCTTCGTGGCTGACCTGAATCGCCGCGACCAAGGGCCCAGACGCGTAGTCGAGCTGCGCCTTGATCTTCTCCAAGCCGATGCTGCGGATGCGCCCGAGGTTGACGGCGACGTCGCCGGTCAGGCCCTCGGCGATGTTGAGCTTGCGGTGCAGGTCCGGGAGCTTGACGTTGGAGAGCACAGCGCCCGCGGCGGCCAAGAGCGCGACGCCAGCGATCGCCTTGGGGTTTGCGTCCGTCCAGCCTACCAGCGCCTGCTGAAGCGCGGGCCCCTCGGCGGAGAGCCACTGATCTGCGGCCCCACCGGCGAGACCCTTGAGGATGCCCTCCAGCCCAGCGAGCGCCTCGGGATCCGCCTGGAGGCCCTTGATGCCGCCGACTTGGCCCATAAGCGCGGACAGCGCTTGGTCCACGACGCTGTGGCCCAGCCCGGAGAGCTTCTCGAACGAGAGCTCCTTGTGCGTGGTCTTGTACAGCTCCGGGCCGAGGAACTTGCCGAGCGTCTCCGTATAGACAGCGAGGCCCGAGCTCTCGTCGGCCGGGATGGCTGCCGCCGCCTGTGCGTTGCTTTGGCCCGCCTGTCCGTTCGCCGCTTCGGGGGCGGACTTCTCGGGGGGGGCAACCTCACGTTCGCGCGACGGGGGCATCAGCTGCGGCATCAAAACCTCCAACAGAAAAGCAAAAAAAACAGACAGAACGAACGCGAAGAACAGGCCCAGAGGAGATGGCTCCGCCCGCGCGCACGAATTTGTACAAATAATCTATCCGATCCGCAGCTCGACAGTCCACAGGATGGTCTCGACACGACAAACGCAAACGCATCGTCATGAAGCGGCGCTGGATCGGAAGCGCAGCCTACCCCTTTCCTCGCGCAAGAACGTGTCTAGGCACGCCCACCTTCGTGGAGACATCATGACCGCCAAGCCCCGCTACACCGTCGTCTACTTCCCCGCTCGCGGCCGCGCCGAGCCGCTCCGCCTCACCCTCGCGCTCGCGGGTCAGGCCTTCGAAGATGTCGGCCTCAACCGCGACGAGTGGCTCGCTCAGAAGGCGGAGCTCGGCTTGGGCCAGCTGCCCGTGCTCATCGAGCACCACGAAGACGGTGACGTCACCATCCCCCAGAGCGAGGCGATCTTGCGGCACCTCGCGCGCACGCACGGCCTCTACGGGAGCACCGAGCGCGAGCGCCTCGCCGCCGACATCGCCGGGGACACTGCGGCGGACGTCCGCGCCAAGCTCAGCGCGCTGCGCTTCTCGCCCGCGTGGACCGACGAGGACGCCAAGCAGCGCTACATCGCCGAGACGATGACCGTGGGCTTCGCTCGCCTCGCGAAGCTGCTCGGCGAGCGCGCGTGGTTCGCCTCCAACGCCCCGACTTGGGCCGACGCCTTCGTCTTCGACACGCTCGAGAGCCACCTCGCCGCGTGGCCGGACTGCTTGGCGACCTACCCGTCGCTAGCCGCTTTTGTCCTTCGTTTTCGAGCAATCCCTGTGCTCCAGGACTACCTGGATCGCCGTCGAGCTGCGTAGATCGCCGCGCCGCGGCTCCGTAAGGACAGCGCGCATTGGCGCGGATAGCGGGGGGTCGGAGGCGAGATGACCCGACCCCGTGCAGTCCTCGTCGGGTTGCTCGTCCCTGGACGTGACCCCGCAGATCTAGACGCTTCGCTCGACGAGCTCGGCCGGTTGGTCGACACGCTCGGCATGGACGCCGTGGGCCGCGTCATCCAACGTCGCGCAGGCCTCGGCGCGCCGCGCGTGCTCGGCCAGGGCAAGCTGCGCGAGCTCGCGGCGTGGACCGGCGGGACCGGGCTCGTCCACCGCGGCCCCCCCAAGCAGGGCAAAGAAGAAGAGCCCGAAGAGTACGAAGAGGAGGACGACGACGACGAGACGTCCGACTTCGCTCGCGAGGACGAGGAGGCGGCCGACGTCATCGTCGTCGACCACGAGCTCAGCCCTAGCCAGCTGCGCAACCTCAAGTCGGCCTCTGGCGTCGAGGTCCTCGACCGAAACGGCGTTATCATCGAGATCTTCGCCGGACGCGCCCACACGCGCGAGGCGCGCCTGCAGGTCGAGCTCGCGCGCTTGAGCTACCTCGTGCCGCGCCTGCGCGAGCTCGGCGGCTTCTCCGAGCGGCAGCGCGGCGGCATCGGTGGCAAGGGCGCCGGTGAGACCGGCATCGAGCTCGATCGGCGCCACATCCGCGACCGCATGGCCGAGCTTCGCCGCGAGCTCGTCGCCATCGAAGAGGGCCGCACCTCGCTTCGCGATCGACGCCAAGACGTCCGTCAGGTCGCGCTGGTCGGGTACACCAACGCCGGAAAGTCCAGCTTGATGCGCGTCCTCACCGGCGCAGAGCCCTACGTCGCGGACCAGCTCTTCGCGACACTCGACACCACCGTGCGCCGCCTCTCCCCCGAGGTGACGCCCGCGATCCTAGTGACCGACACGGTCGGCTTCATCAAGGACCTACCGCACAGCCTCGTCGCCTCCTTCCGCTCTACGTTGGACGCCGCCAACGACGCCGGGCTGCTGCTGCACATCGTGGACGCCGCTGACGCGAGCTGGCCCCAACAAGAGGCCGTCACCGCCACGGTCCTCGCGGAGATCGGCGCGCACGAGCTGCCCCGCGTGCTCGTGTTCAACAAGTGCGACCGCTTGGAGCCCGATGCCGAGGCCGCGCTGCGTCAGGCGCGCCCCGATGCTTGGTTCACCTCCGCTCACACTCCCGCCCGCGTCGCCGAGCTCCACGACCGCATCGCCTCGCACTTCGCGGCGAAGGACCTAGAGTTTGACCTCATCGTCCCCTGGGCCTACTCGGCGGTCATGGGCCTCGTCCACGCCGAGGCCACCGTCCTCGACGAGAGCTTCGAAGACGACGGCGCCCACTACCGCCTGCGCGCCACCGTCGCCGTGAGCGCCAAGCTCCGCGCGGCTGTGGGCGGTTAGGCGCGCCCTACGGCACGCCGCCGTCGGCTTGAATGTCGGCGTTCACTTGCTCGGCGGTCTGACCGAAGCAGTAGACGCGAACCTCGTCCATTCGCCCGATGAACCCAGGGTACCAAAGGTCGTGACCGATGTAGGTGGGCGCGACGAAGCCGACGGAAGCGGACGTCATCGTACCGCGCGCCCGCTCCACGCCGTTCACGTAAAGGATCTCGTCGCGTCCCTGTTTCACCGACGAGAAGTGGTTCCACCGCCCCACCGACAGCCCCGCCAGGTTGTAGATGTACCAGTTGTCATTGGTCTCTGTGCTGATACAAGCGGCGATTTCATTCGTCGTCGGGTCGAAAAAGTGCGCAGCGGTGCGGTCGTAGTCGATGTTCCCGTGATGGAAGAGGCTACGCCAGTTGCCGTTTGGTCCTGTGTCGTCGTAGAGCCAATACGAGACCGTGAAGTCGTGGTCGTGCTGACCCCAAATCAGGCCGTCGACCTGCGCGCGGGTGTTTCCGTCAAAGCGAAGCGCCGTCCCAACCTTTCCCGCGTCGTAGGCCGCGTTGTGAACACCGGTGGCGTTGTTGCCCGAGCTGTCGAGCACCGCAGTGCCAGCGCCCTCGTCGAAGCTCCACCAGGCGACCAGGCCGCGGTTCGTGTCGACCACTCCATCGCAGTCGTCGTCGACACCGTTGCAGTCGACCTCGACCGCCCCGGGGTGAAGGTCGGCGTTGGTGTCGTCGCAGTCATCGCTGCTCGCCACGAAGCCGGTTGGCGCGCTGCACGCCCACTGCGAGCTGCCTACGTCACCGTGAGCGTCGGCGTCGGCATCCACGAAGTACTCGGTCTGCACCGTCTCATCGACGGCGCCCTCGCAGTTGTCGTCGACGCTGTTGCAGAGCTCGGTGGCGGCAGGGTTGACGGCCGCTGAGGTGTCGTCACAGTCCCCTCCTCCCGTGGCGTAGCCACTCGGCACGACGCACGCATCGAGCGCGACGGGCGCGTCGGTGCCGAAGCCATCACCGTCGGCGTCGACGTGGTACACGCCGCCCAAGCCCTCGTCGACGGCGCCGTTGCAGTTGTCATCGACGCTGTTGCAGGTCTCTGCGGCCGCTGGGTTGGTGCTGGTGACCGCGTCATCGCAGTCGGTCGCGTCCGCGACGTACCCACTGGGCGCCGAGCAGGCCATCGCCTTCGCGGCTCCGTCCCCGAAACTGTCACCGTCTGCGTCCGCGTACCACGCGCTCGGGTCGATCGCGGCGGCGTCGTCCACCCTGCCGTCGCAGCTGTTGTCGACGCCGTCACAGACCTCGGTCGCTGACGGGTTGATGCTTGGCGCCGCATCGTCGCAGTCGCCACCGCCCATCGCGTAGCCGCTCGGCAGCGCGCACGCATCGAGCGCGACCGCGTCACCGCCACCAAAGCCGTCGCCGTCACCGTCGACGTAGTAGCTGCCGCCAAGACCGTCATCCGCCACGCCGTCGCAGTCGTCATCCACCCCGTTGCAGGTCTCGTCCGCGCCGAGGTGCGTGCTCGCGACCGTGTCGTCGCAGTCCGTCGCGTCCGCTACGTGGCCCGCTGGCGCCGCGCAAGCCGACCGCATCGCTCCGCCATCGCCAAAGCCGTCGCCATCGCCGTCCGCGTACCACGAGAGCTTGTCGGTCGCCGCGTCGCCATCAACGGCGCCGTCACAGTCGTCGTCGACACCGTTGCACCGCTCCACCGCGTTGGGGTTGACGGCTACCTCCGAGTCATCGCAGTCGCCACCGGCGACCGTGTAGCCGCTCGGCTGGTCGCAGCCAGCGACCGAGTCCGCGTCCGCACCGTAGCCGTCGCCATCGAGGTCAGCGAACCAAAGCGTGGCGTCCACCGCGCCGTCGTCGATGCTCCCATTGCAGTCGTTGTCGACCCCGTCGCACACCTCAGGCATCCCAGCCCCAACCGTCGCGTCAGCGTCATTGCAGTCCCCCTCCGCAGGCGTGAGCCCGTCGCCGTCTTGATCCAACAGGGTCGAATCAGGCGTGTGATCCGTGCGACACGCCGCAGCGAGCACGAGCAAAGCGAAAGGAAACAAGCGCATAGGGACTCCTCCGAGCGGGAAGTGTGCGCGAAACCGCCCCCAAGTGCCAAACGAAGCCGTAACAACCAACCGAATTCCGCGAAGCGCCGCCCAACCCCACGGCGCTACGCCTAGAATCACCGCGAGCAAGCGAGCAAAGCGAGCAAAGCGAGCAAAGCGAGCAAAGCGAGCAAAGCGAGCGCAAAAGCCAGCCCGGCAACCACGCCCTTTTTCGGCGGAGCGCTGAGGGCCAGGCGTGCGAGGGCAAGGAGCCAGGAGGGCAGCGTACTCATGTACGCAACCGACGCAGCGACGCAGTCATCGCGCGTCTGGACCCAGCGATCCAGCCGAAAAAGACGCAGCGACGCAGTCATCGCGCGTCTGGACCCAGCGATCCAGCCGAAAAAGCCGAAAAAGTGGAGGCGGCGGGAGTCGAACCCGCGTCCGAAGCGACCCGTTCAAAGTCATCTACGTGCGTAGCTCGCTGAGTTCCTGCCCTGTCCCCCCAGCGAGCGCGAGGGACAATGGGCTCATCGACGACTTTGGTTGTAGTTTATCGTCCCCCGGCCAGCGCGCCGCGCTCCAGCTTCGAGACTATCCGTGTCTTTACACGCCCAAATGAAGCCCACGGCAGCGGCTCATTCGGACGGCGGTGTCCCCGGATTAGGAGGACGGGAACAGCTGCTTAAGCAGCCATCCGTGCCGCGTAGATGTCGTTGTTGTTGGCGACTATCTTGTTTAGAAGCATTGATTAACGAGGGTAACCTCCACCCCTCGGCACGCGACCAAGCCCGACAACCACCCCGTCGAAACCGGTGCGCCCCCATACTTCTTCGCGCTGAAAACAGCCCGAGCAGCGTGCTGCTCAGCGACGCAGCTATACACCGAGGGGACTCGAGTCAAGCTACCCGGTAGCGCGCTGCTTCACTGAGCCCGTGATGGCCTCGTTTAGGAGCAGACGCTCGGTGAGCTCGTGTACGACAAATCGGTCGATGAACTCGGTCAGCGCGGTGGACCAGTCCTCCTCCCCGCGCTTCATCGCGTCGACCGTCACGCGCGCGTGCTCCAGCAGCGAAGAGTGCTCCTTCGCGAGGAAGGCCACCCGGGGCTCCAACGAGGGGAAGACGTAGGAGATCCACCAGAACACGCCGTCTTCGGACTCCTCGTCGCAGAAGTGGTCGGGGAGCGTGCGCACGAGCGGCTCGAGCTTGGCGAGGGCGTCCTGCGCGGTGCGCTGCCGCCGGATCGTCGCTACGACCTCGACGATCTCAAGATGCTCTCTGAGGATGTCGTCCGCGACGTTCTCGAGGCGAAGGCCAGCGTCATCATCGGCCATAAGCATCCCCCCTGAGATGAAGCTAGCACAGGGTGGCGCCCCCTCGCGATTATTGGTGACGCGCGATAGCACAGCGGACCACTGTGGAGGCTTCATGCTGCTCTTGCTCGCTCTGTTGGGCTGCCCTCGCCCCGACGCGCTGGAGGCGGCGATCGACGCGCCAGCGCCCATCACCGCGGAGCAGGCCGACCCGCTGTCGGACGTCTCGCTGCCAGACCTCCCGCTGTGGACGAACAAGTACGCCCCCGCGCGCGATGACTACGGGCGCTTCTTCGCCCTGACCACGCTGATGCAGCGGTACAGCTTCAGCCGCTTGCAGGCGATTGAAGTGCAAAATCACTTCCGCGACGCCAGACGCGCCGATCCGACCGCCAGCGAGCTCGCGCTCTTCGACGCCGCCGTGGCCAAGGTCAAAGCGGGCGACTTGGAGAGCGGCGCCAACGCCGAGCGGCTCGCAGCCGCCCCGTTCATCGTCGTCTTCGACCTCGACGAGACCCTGTACGACCAGTACTACCCAGCGGTGCTCGGCGAGGCGTGCAACACAGCGCGTTGGGACGCTGGCGGCGCCACCAGAGCTGTACAGATGGCCCCTGGCTGGGCGGAGCTGATTCACGCCATTCGCGGCGCTGGTGGCGAGGTCGCGCTCTTCTCGGCGAACCAGGACGAGCTCACCCTCGACAACCTGCGTCACCTCACCCTCGACGGCGTGGCGCTGCTCGACAGCCCCGACATCGCGGCGGTGATGACGAACAGCTACCTCATGATGCAGAGCAAGACCGAAGGCCTCGGCGCCGTCAACCCCAGCAAGGGCGAGCCCGTCATCACGCCGAGCAAAGACCTGCGCATCTTCGACGCGTCCCTTGAGCGCGTGATCTTGGTGGACGACAACCCCACCCGCTTGTTCCAGATGGCCAACACCCGCGTCACCCGCAAGTTCCACGCGGACGCTTGGTGCAGCCCGGACGTCGTGCCCGCGCAGAGGGCCGCCTTCGACAGCACCTTGCCGACCGTGCAGAGAGAGGTGCTCGAGAGCGTCGAAGCCATGAAAGCCGGAGCGATCCCGTTTCAACAGGCATTTTTGCCCTACACCGACCTTGGGCAGCGCGCGATGGCGGCCCTCATGACCGGCAACACCTGGGACGCCCCCACAGCCCGAGCGGCCCTGCGCGCCAACCCCGGGCTCGCAGACAGCAAGTACTGACCGCGTGCTGTACGACGTGGCGATGAGCACAGTGCTCGGCGCGCTCATGCTGCGCTGGTGGGCGATCGTCGCGGTCGCCGCGCTCGACTTCGGCGACCAACGCCGCCGCGAGCCGCTCGTGGCGTCGGTCATCGAGCTGCCACCCGTCACCGTGCTCATCCCCGCCTACAACGAGGCCGCCGTGATCGAGGCGACGGTGAGCAGCGTGCTCGCGAGCGACCTCCCGCAGCTGCGCGTCGTCGTGATCGACGACGGCTCGTCAGACGGCACCGCGGACGTCGTGCGCAACATGGGCATCGCGCAGGTCAGCGTGCTGGAGATGCCGAAGAACGGCGGGAAGGCCGCCGCGCTCCGCTATGGAATGGCGAACACGACCGACGACGTGGTAATCACCGTCGACGCCGACACGCGGGTCGCTACCACCTGCCTGCCCATCCTCGTCCGCACGCTCATCGCGCGCGCCTCCGACGCCGTGTGCGCGAACGTGAAGGTGACCAACCGCGCCGGCGCGGTGGGCCAGTGGCAGAGCCTTGAGTATATCGCAGGGTTAAACCTCGATCGTCGCGCTCAGGCTCGGCTAAGGGTCATCACCACCGTGCCTGGAGCAGCCGCGGCGTGGCGTCGCGCTGCTGTCGAGGCCGTCGGCGGCTTCTCCTCAGACACCTTGGCCGAGGACACCGACCTCACCCTGGCGCTGCTGCGAACGGGCCGCCGCATCGCCTTCGCCGACCGCGCGATCTGCTACACCGAGGCCCCGAGCACCTGGTCGCAGCTCCGACGGCAGCGCCTGCGGTGGCTCCACGGCAACCTGCAGTGCGCGCGCAAGCACAGCGCCGCGTGGTGGACGCCGAGCCCGCTGCGCGTCCGCCTGCTCGCGCTGCCCAACCTGTGGTACGCGCACCTCGGGTCCTACCTCATCTACCCGCTCGCGATCGCGTGGCTCTTCGCGTCGCGCCCCGCCGCAGACGCGGTCATCGCCTTGCTGATCGGCGCGGTGGTGTCGATCGACCTCGTCATCATGGCCATCGCGATGCGCGCGGACCGCGAGCCGCTGAGCGCGCTCGTGCACGCGCCCGGGCAGCGCCTGCTCTACCCGGCGTTCTTGTGGAGCGTCTTCGCCACCGTCATGGTCCGCGTCGTGCTCGGCCGCGTGACCGCATGGGACAAGCTCGAGCGACTCGGCGCCAAACGATCAGCGAAGCTCGACGACCAGCGTTGATGTGCTCTCGGGAAGCAGCGCCGCGGTAGCCGAGGGCGCGCCGACCGCCTGCCCAACCGCCGCCGCGATCCGCTTGGCGAGCGTCTCGTCGTGGGGATGGGCGTAGCGAACGACGACCTCCTGCGGGGTGGCGCCATCGTCGGCGTTCACCTCTACCTGAAGCGTGGAGCCGAACAGCTTGAGCGACGGCGCGATCGCGGCTTGCATAGCCGACTTTGCCGTCTCGGCCGCGGGGCCGACGACGTCGACCTTGTAGATCGGCGGCAGGACGCGCACGCGCGGCGCGCCGCTGTACAGGCCCTGCGGCCAGCTGCCGAGCGAGCCGTCCAGCACGAAGCCGAACTCGCGGCAGCCGTACCGATCGACCTCGCACGGCTCCACCCGCTGGCTCCAAGCGCCGATCAGCACATCCTGGACGACCTCGCTGACACCCGCGGTGAACAGCACCGGCGCGTCAAAGCTGCCTGGGAAGAGCGTCTGCACCATCAGGTCGATCTCGCGGCCCTCGGGGGTGACGACGGTGACACCCACGTAGATCGGCGTCTTGCGCGTAGCGAGCCCCTCACCGGTGAGCTGCGCCTCGACGAAGACCATCTTCTCCGCGGCGTCGTAGCGAATGGACTGCGGCACCACAGCGACCGGCGTCATGTCCGCGGGCGCGGCCTGCTCCGCGTTGGGGGCCGCCTGTGGCGGGGGCGTGGCCTCGCGCGGCGTGGACGAGCCACAAGCGGGGAGGAGCAGCGCGACGGACAACAACAAGGCTGGGAAGTGGGTCATGGGACCGTGCATAACCCACTCGAAGCGCTGCCCGCGCCTACAAATGCTCCGCGAGGAGCGCGGTGCGCTATGCTCTGGCGGAGTTGGAGGCGTCATGTCGGTCGAGGTCCTGTCTTCGCTACGCCACACCTGCGCCCGGTGCGGAGGCAGCTGCCAAGGAAGCTTCGCTTACTTACTGGACGATGGCGAACGCCTGCGCGTGCAGGAGCAGGCCGCAGCCCTCGGCGTCGCTCACCCCATCGAGGACGGCCACCTTCGCCACCTGCACGGGCGCTGCGTCTTCTTGGCCGAGGACGGCGGCTGTCGCGTTCACACCACCTTCGGGTACGACGCGAAGCCCACCGTGTGTCGGCAGTTCCCCCTCGTCGCCCTGCGAGCCAACGGCGGCCTGCGCGCGGGCATCGATCCGGGCTGCTACGCCAGCCTCGCGACCTGGCAGAGCGCACCGGAGATCCCCGATCCTCAGCTTGTGGCGCACCGCATGGACCTGCCCCCCCACCACCACACCTGGGAGGCGGCCTTCTTGGACCGCTCGCAGAGCACCACCCGCATCGGCCCGGCCCTCGGCCTCATCACCGGCGCCGCCGTGGCTCCCAACAAGCTGCCGCCCGGCTTCGCCGAGCGCTGGCTCGCGCGGCTAAAAGCGGCGGACATCGGCCCGCTCATCAACCTCCCGGACACGCCGCCAGCCATGCGCGAGCGCCTCACGCCCCTCGCCCAAGCCGCCGTGGGCTGGAGCGCGCCGCCCGCGTGGGGCACGCTGTCGAACGAGTCCGAGGCGTGGGCGGTCGACGCCACGCGGCGCATGATCCACCTGCGACTCGCGACGACCATCCCCGTGCCAGCGGGGGTCGCGCTGCTCTCGCTCGCGGGCGCCGTCACAGCGGCGTGGCTGGACCCGCGCCCGGAGGTCTTCGGCCCCACCGTCTCGGCTTGGCTGCGCGCCTTGCGCGCCCCGGACTTTTGGACCGCGCTCGTGCCCGACGCGCAGGCGATGCAGGAGCTCGCGACGGGCCCGCGGTCGTGAGCGACGTCGACGCGATCATCATCGGCTCCGGCGCTGGAGGCATGGCCACCGCCGTCGCCCTCGCGCGCGCCGGTATGCGCGTCGCCGTGTTCGAGCGGCACACGCTCCCCGGCGGGTGGTGCCACACCTTCAACCTCGGCGGCTTCGACTTCAGCCCCGGCGTGCACTACATCGGCGAGCTCGGACCGCAAGGAGCGATGCGGCGCATCTACGAAGGACTCGGCGTCAGCGAGACCTTGAGCTTCTTGGAGCTCAACCCCGACGGCTACGACCAAGCGCGGCTCGGCGGCCACGTGTTCGACATCCCCAAGGGACGCGACGTCCTTGAGGCGCGCCTCGTCGAGCGCTTCCCGAGCGACGCGGACGGCATCCGCGACGTGCTGCGGCTCGCGACGCTCATCCCCGCCGAGCTTCAGCAGCTGGAGCCCCGCTCCGCTGCGGACGCCCTCGCCCTGCCCTGGCGCGCCCGTCACGCGCTCCGCTACGGCGCCGCGCGGTGGGCCCCCTTCGTCGCAGCGCGCGTCAAGGATCCGCTCGCACAGGCGATCCTAAGCGTGCAGGGCGGCGATCACGGCGTCCCAGCGAGCGAAGCGTCGGTCGCGCTGCACGCGTCCATCATGGCGCACTACTTCGACGGCGGCTGGTACCCAAAGGGCGGCGCGCGCGCGATCCCCAAGGCCTTCATCCGCCAGCTGCGCGCCCACGGCGGGAGCATCCAGGTGGGCGCCCCCGTCCACCGCGTCCTGATTCGCGAGGGCCGCGCCGTCGGCGTGGAGCTCGAGGACGGCACCAACATCAGCGCCCCCGTCGTCGTGAGCAACGCGGAGCCCTCAGTCACCTGGGGCAAGCTCGTGCCGCGCGAGCACCAGCCCACCGCCCTGCGGCGCCGCATGGAGAAGGCGCGGTGGTCCATCTCGGCCATCAGCCTCTTCTTCGCGACTGACCTCGATCTTCGCGCAGCGGGCCTCAGCTCGGCGAACGTTTGGTACAGCGACGACCTCGACCCGGACACCGCCCACCGCCTCGTGCGGCAAGGGACCCTCACCGGCGACGAGGCGATCCCGGCCTTCTTCCTCACGACCACCACGCTCAAAGAGCCATACAAGCGGCGCGATGGGATGCACACCTGCGAGGCCTTCGCCTTCGTGAGCGGCGACGCCTTCGCGCCGTGGGCGAGCTCCGAGCACGGCGCACGCCCCGCCTCCTACGAGGACCTCAAGCGCAAGCTCGCCGACCGCTTCTTCGAGGCAATTGAGCGCGTTGTACCAAGCCTACGCGAGCACGTCGTGTTCCACAGCCTGGGAACCCCGCTCACCAACACGCACTACCTCAACGCGACGCGCGGGAACCTGTACGGCACCCACAAGTCCCTACGCGCGCTGGGCCCCATGGGCTTCCCCATACACACGCACCTGCCCGGCCTGTACCAGGTGGGCCAGAGCACCGTCAGCCACGGCATCGCGGGCGTCACCCAGTCCGGCCTGCTCGCCGCGAGCGCGATCCTCAAGGTCCCGCGCAGCACGCTCTCCGAGAACCCAGGACCACCCCTGCGAATCGAGGCCGCCGACCCGCGGTGACGTCGCTCAGGTCACCAACAAGAACACGCTGAGGGCGGTGCCCCCCGCGGCCAGGGTGCCCGCGAACGACCCGAACGCGATGAGCAAGAGCGACGGATCCTGCGACCGCCTAGCGCGTGGCCGGGCTTCGAACGCTTCCGCGTGGAGGGTGTCGGGCTCGGAGGTGGCGACCGCGTCCTCCCAGCGGCGCATGTACTTCTCGATCGTCTCCTGCGGCGAAGCGTGATTGGGTGGCGGGTTGAGCGCGCGTACCGCCCCAGGCGCCGTCGCGCCCTCGTCAGCCAGCACCGGTGGCCGGTTCGGCGACTCCAATGAGCCGTCCGGCGACCACGTCCGCAGGACGATCGGCGAGGTGTCGCCGTCGACATCTGGCGAGTCCGTGCTCATGGGTGCCTCCTACACCCTCATCCTCCACGATGCGCGCGCGCTCAAGATGACGCCCTTGGACAAAGAAGGGCGCGACCCGCGCGTTGAGAGCACCGCGCGCACGCACAAAAACCGAGACCTACGCGAAGCAGATCTCGGTGATTGAACCGCCGGTGCTAGACGCGCAGCGACTAGGGAGCGAGCACGTAGATCGGGCCGGCCTGCCAGGTGGCATCCGCGCCGACGATCGTACCCGACGCACCGACGTCCATCGGCCCAAGGCAGATGCGCCCGTTGACGGTCGCGCCGCTCACCGCGCCGCCCGCCGCACAGAAGGCGAAGCCTTCGGGGGCGAGGTCCACGGGGGGGAGCGTGCCGGTGTCGATGATGTCGGTGCCGGTGTCTTCCGTGCCGGTGCCGGTGTCTTCCGTGCCGGTGTCTTCCGTGCCGGTGCCGGTGTCGGTGTCGGTGTCGGTGTCGGTCGTGTCCACGGAGGTCGTATCGGCCGTGTGGTCACCGCGGCAACCCGAGACGGCGAGCGCTAGACCGAACATGAAGATGGAACGCTGAAACATAGACCACTCCTGGCGGGTGACGTGAGTATACAACAGCGACGCTAGGTGTCCAGCCTGATCGCACAAGAGTCGTTAGCTCGCGTGCCCGAGGAGGGCTCCACCGATGCCGCATGTGCACCACGTCCAGATCTACTACGAGGACACCGACCTGTCCGGCGTCGTGTACCACGCCAACTACCTGAAGTACTTCGAGCGAGCGCGCGAGCACATCATCGGACCCGCCGAGCTGGCGCGTCTGTGGAGCGAGGAGGGCGTTGGCTTTGTCGTGTACCGCGCCTCGCTGACCTACCGAGAAGGCGCTCGCTTGGGCGACGCCATCGAGGTTCACACGACGGTCGACACCAAGAGTGAATATCGCGCAACCTTCGTCCAGAAGGTGTTTCGTGTGGGGCGTGAGCTGCCGATGGTCGAGGGCGAGGTCGATCTGGTGTGCGTGGATCGCACGAATAAGCTCGTTCCGATGCCGATCTCTGCGCGTGCGCACTTTCCTCATGCCTGATCGCTTCGTGGTTGACTCGCTGACGCGATGTACCGATGAGCCTCGTGTGTTCGCCTGCGGCGCCGCCGCAGCCACCAGGGAGTACCCATGACCCGCATGACGGTAGGCGTAAATGCGCTCGTTCAACGCGGATCCGTACGGGCGCCCGCAGATACGCTCGAGATCGCGCTGTGCCAACGATGCCTGCCTGCACCCGCACCGCTGGCGCTCTACCTGCACACAGACGGCGCCGCAGTCGGGCGTGTCGACGTGCTCCCGCTTCGCCGCCTCATCCAAGCCCAGGGCGCGGGGAGCGCGCTCACCCGCCCCACCGGCGCCGTGGTGTTCGCGACAGGGCCCGAGGACGCGGTCTTCTTCCTCGACACGCTGGACGCCCTCGGCCAAGGCGTCAGCACGGTCTGGGGCCAGAGCCCCTCCGAGCCCGAGCCGCAGCTGGTCGCGCACAACCTCGACGACTTCTTGATCGCCGTGGTGTCCGAGGAGATCGACCCGTGGCCGCTCGCGGCGAGCCCCGCCCCCCCGCCACCACCGCCAACGGCGCTGCCCGATCGGCACGGCGCGCTGTACGCGGATCGCCTGGGACGCGCGCTGCGCTACGTTCCAAATGCCAAGTCCGCCACGCGCTATGCGCTGCGGCGCGCCGTGTCGCTCAGCGCGTCGGAGCGCCAGCGCATGCTCGCCGCCTTCGCCGACGCGATCGCGACTCAGCTGCCGGGGGCCTTCGCCAGGGAGATCGTCACCGACGCCATGATGGACCGCGTGATCGCCCATATGGTGGAGCCCTTGCTCGCGAAGGTGCGAAAGACGCGCAAGTCTCGTTCAGGTGCGAGCCCCGCCAACCACGTAACCCAGCTCCGCGAGGCGCTGCTCGTCGGCAGCCTCGGCGACCTCGGCGAGTTCTTCTGCGAGGAGATTGAGCTTCACCTGTACGGCTTCGTCAGCGAGTACCTCGCCCTGTTGGAGCTGCACGACCTCCCCGAGGCCCCAGCCCCCGCTGAGCTCGCCCTGCGGCTCAAGGGCCTGGACAAGCACCTGCGCTTCATCGACACCACCGCCGACGAGCTCTTGGAGGCGCTCCCTCGCACGCCCAACCGCGACGGCGCCGCGCGCGACATCCTGGAGCCGCTGGGCTACGCGTGGCTCATCGACCTGGCCGCCGACTAGGGGCGTACTAGGCCGAGTAGCGGCGGCGGATGCCCGTCGGGGTGCTCCACAGCGTGTTCCGCGGGACACGCTCCTCGAAGAAGTAGCGCTCCAGCCGCTCGCGCAGGTAGTCGCGCACGATGCGGAAGTCGTCCATCGAGGTGGGGTCGGGCAGCTGCCAGTCGAGGTGCTCCGCGCGCGGAATCGGCACGACGCACTCGACCTCGCCGACGAGGTGCACCACGGTGCGCACGCGGTGAAGAGGCACGTCGCGCAGTCCCTTCGACCACTGTGTCGAGGCGTCGATCCCGATCTCGGCTAGCGCGAGCGCTGCTTTGGCGTTGACCACCGTCGGGCGAAACCCAGCGCTGAACACCTCGACCTCGGGAGCGATATGCCTCGACAAGCCTTCGGCGAGCTGACTCCGCGACGCGTTCGCCATGCACAGAAAGAGGATGGCCACCACTAGCTCCAAGCGGTCGGCGACCGCGCGGGCCCCTCTATCGCGCACCGACCGTCAACGCCCACCGCGCTAGAGGCGAAGGCGCTGCTGCGCGAGCACGTGCAGCCGGTCTCCGGCCTCGATCAGGTCCTTCGGGCCCGGGTTGACGACCAGCTTTCCCGCGCGCTCCACGCTGATGAGCACCGCCGCGTGCTCCTCGATCAGGATCTGGTGGACGCGAGCGACGGTGAGCCCCTCCATCGACGCTGGCGCGCGGGCCGAGTGAAAGGCGTTGCCGTGGCTCGTCGTGAGGATCTCATCGAGCATACGAACGATTCCACGGCTTCTTACAGCATTTCCGAGCACAACGCCCGCGTACCAGTCGCCGACGACGATCTCCTCGACCCCCGCGAACTCCAAGAGCGACGCGTTCTCGCGGTTGGCGAGCTCCGCGACCGTGAACAGGCCCGGCACGAGGCGCTCCATCGTGAGCGCCGCGAGCACGGTGCGCGCGTCGCGGTCTTGGTCGGTTCGCGGCGCGGTCGCGTCGGCGAGCAAGACGACCGAGGCGCAGTCCATGACGCCCGCCTTCTCCATGACGTCAATGCGCGTGTAGTCGCCGTTGAGCGTGTACAAGCGGTGGGCCCAGCGCGGATCGCTGGGGATGTCCGATGGCGGCGCGTCGCCCTCGGTGACGATCACCACGCTCTGGTAGTCATCGCTCGTGGGCCCGAACAGCTCGCGGATGACGGTCGGTCCCGACCGATTCCACCCGCACACGATGACGTGACCGCGAAGCTCATCGACCCCAATTTCGCGCATTCCAAGCCCCTGTGACAAGCTAGCGACCATGCCGGCCGACACGGTCGCCACAAACATACCGAAGACCGAGAGCCCGCCAAGCACCAAGCCGAGCGTCGTCCACCTGCCCACGAGCGTGGTGGGCTCCGGGCCGACGGGCTCGCCCGCCGCCAGGCTGAGCATGGCGAACCACAGCGCCTCGGGGAAGTCGACGAAGGTGGTGCCCCCCTCGGCGTCGTACAAGATGACCGCGGCGCCGATCACGATGGTGAACGTGGCCGCGACGAGCACGGAGAGCACCTCGGCGGGGGCGTTGAACACGGCGCCCGGCCGCGCGACACGCCGATTCCAGAGCACCCCCGCGCGCATGAGGCGCAGCACGCGAAACACCCGCAGCGCGCGGACGAAGGGCACCACCGCGACGATGTCAAGCCAATAGGTTCGGAAGAACCTAGACTTATTGCGAGCAACCCAGTACCTGGCGGAGAGCTCCGCCACAAAGATCCACGTGATGGCGACGTTCCCGCGCTCAATCCACAGCAGCCAAACGGGGCGCGTCTCCAGCAGCTCACCCACGACGAGCACGACGGAGAGCACGATGAGCGCGAGCACCGCGAGCTCGACCATCGGCTTGAGCAGCCACACCTCGACGCGCCGACGCAGCGCCTCGACCTTGGTAGGGCGACGGGTGGATGACGAGCGCTCGATGGAGTCCATCGCCTGAGCCTACTCGCTCCTGGGCAGCACGAACAGCTCGCTCGGCCGGTGCATCACGGCGACAAGCCCGGCCCCCAGCGACATGGCGCGTCCGCCGGCGAGCTGCGCGGGGAGGTTCGTGGGTTCGGGGGGGGGCGCGACGCGGTCCGCGGGCAGCGCCGCCCGGACGAGCGCGACGCCATCATAGCGCCACGTGCTTGGTGCGGGCTCGCGGCCGCGAAAGTGGACCGCCTCGCCATCTGACACCCACGGGCCAAGCGGGTCGACGCTCAGGTCGTGGAGCTGCCACGCGCGCCGGTCCACCAAGACCGCGTCGCCCCCCGTCGTGACAAAGGCGGCGCGCCCGCCCACCGCTTGCGGCGCCGAGCGCTCGAGCTCGGCGGGCGCCTCGGCGACCCAGTCGACGTGTCCGTCTTCAGGCCGCAACCCGAAGACCATGCGCCCCGCCGCTACCACGACGTCATCGCCGATCAGCGCGGGCTCACCGAGCGGCGTGCCGTCGTATCGGAAACGCCAAGCTCCCGGCAGATCGTCTACGGGATGCGCGCTTTGAAAGCCTCCTCCTTGCATGGACGGCGCTGAGGCCACCTGGGGCAGCGGCTCGCCCGTCGGCGACCACCGCCGCTCGTAGCCCAGCGTGACCTTACCGGCGACGCGGCGCTCGGACGCGAGCTGCCCCGACTCGTACCAGGAGCGCCACGCGCCGTCGGGCTCGCCCGACGCGAAGGTGCCAGCCTCCTGCGCCGCGCCCGACGTGAACCAGCGGCGCCACAAGCCCTCGCGCGCGCC
>Ga0210033_1000621_pt1 | contig 33558 bp, 33 predicted proteins | sample CryGeymeta201501_FD_185465 | JGI IMG/M metagenome (GOLD analysis project Ga0210033, IMG submission 185465) | Groundwater microbial communities from Crystal Geyser aquifers in Utah, USA - Crystal Geyser metaG 2015-01 (SPAdes) (version 2) | ecosystem: Environmental > Aquatic > Deep subsurface >... | reverse complement strand
AGCGCTCGGCGATGTCGTTGGCGACCACAGCACGCCCACGCGCGCCCGACCGGAGCCGCATGTCACTGCGCGCTGGCGCCGCCGGTCGCGGGATCGCCGGCAGCCCCGGACTTTGCGATTGCCCTGCCACCGAGATCTGATGCGCTGGCCTTTCGAGGGCCCCTGCGGTACCATGATGGCCGATAGTTGGGGCCGCTTGCGGCTCCGCGCGTATGAACCTGAAGCCGGCAGAAGAACACCCTTGGAAGTACGATTCTGGGGAGTCAGAGGCTCCATCCCCACCCCGGGGACGTCCACGCAGCGGTGGGGCGGCAACACAGCCTGCCTCGAAGTGCGCCACGGCGATCGCTCGCCGTTGGTGTTCGACTGTGGCACGGGCGCGCGCCTCCTCGGCGGTAAGCTCGCGGGTGATCCCGCAGGCGAGCTGGACATCGTGTTCAGCCACCTGCACATGGATCACGTCTTCGGGTTCCCGTTCTTTATCCCAGTCTATTTGGCGGGATACAAGGTCCGCGTCACCGTGCCGGCCTACTCCGCGGACGAAGCCCGCGAGAAGCTGGCCCGGTACCTCAACGGCACCTACCACCCCACGCGCCTGCGGGATCTCTCGTCCGACATCGAGTTCTTGCCGGTTCGAACGGGTGAGTCCTTCCAACGCGGACCGTGGGAGCTGCACACCATCGGGCTCAACCACCCAGGCGGCTCCGTGGGCTACCGGGTCGAGGTCGACGGCGCGTCGCTGTGCTACGTCACCGACACGGCGCCCTTCGCCAAGCCGGGCACGGGCATCTGCCACGGCGGCCCGCCGACCCCCGCCGAGCAGCGCATGGTCGACTTCTTGAAGGGCGCGGACGTCGTCATCTACGACACGATGTACGAGCTCAACGAGTTCCTTGAGAAGATGACGTGGGGCCACAGCTACCCCGAGTACGCTGTGGAGCTCTGCCGCGCCGCGGGTGCCAAGCACCTCATCCTCTTTCACCACCGCCCCGAAGCTGCGGACGACGAGATGGACGCCATGGACGCTCGCTGGTCCAAACAGCACGGCGCGCTGCGGGTCTCGGTCGCTCGCGAGGGAGAGCTCGTGTCCGTCGAGGGGTAGCGACGGCCCTCTCCCCAGAGTGGCTCCAAGCGCTCGCCACCGGGCTCGTCTCGCTGGTCGGCGCCTATTGGATGATCGCGGGGATGGGGGCGCTATGGCGGCGAACCATCTGGGACCGATGTGGGGGCGCGATCCATGCGCTCGCGTGTCGCGAAGAGGTGTCGGTGCGCCCGCTGTGGTTTGGGTGGCGCGTGCAGACGCGCGCGGGTCGGGTCGACTGGGTCGGGTCCCTCGCGGGTGAGCGCACCGTCGTTCGCGGCGTGCAAGGCAAGCGGGTGTTCGCGGAGTGGCTCGACACCGCCGCGGTCGACGCGCAGCTCGCCCAAGCTACGCCCCCACCTCACGCGCCGTAGCGCGGCGGGCGCTGCCGCCCACCGCTTGGCTGCGCAGGCGGTTGAGCACCTCGTCCAGATGGGCCGGCGAGGCCTCGGCGGGCAGGTGAGCGGCGAGCGTAAGGTTCACGCGGGCCTCTTCGAGGTAGGCGATGGCGAAGTCGACGACGGCGCCGACACGCTGCCGCTCGACCTCCAGGTCGACGCGGTGCTGCAGCAGGCGCCGCAAGTGCGCGGCGGTCGCTTGCTCGCGCTCGCGCAAGAAGGCGTCGGCGGACAGCGGCTTTGCGGTGAGGCGGCGCTCGACCGACGCGACGTCGATCGCTGAGGCCTCGTGCTGGAGCGTCTGAGCGGTGAGCTGCAGCTCGAAGACCCAGCGCGTGACCTCGGCTAGTCCGACCAAGGTCGCGTGCTCTGGGTTGCGCGCGCGAATCGCGGCGAACAGGGCGAGGGCGCGCAGCGGGGCCTCGCGAAAGTGGGCGCCGAGCTCGCGCTGAATCGCACGCGACGACGGCAGGTCGAGGTCCGAGTAGGCGAGCGCGGGCGGGATGTGGGCGAGCGCGCCTCCGAGACCGAGCAGCGCGCCGACGAGGGCGGCTGCTGCCCAGGTGCCTACAGCGCCGGGCAAGAGCTGCTGCGCCGCGAACCAAGCGAAGCCTCCGCCAGCGGCGCCCGCGAGCGCGCTGTTGACGACGTCCAAGCGACGAAGCGGGAGCCCGGAGGAGCGGGCCACGACCACGCCGCAGGCGGCGCCCGCGCCAAGGACCGCGTTGGTGCCGAGCGCGTCAGCGAGCCAGGCCACGGCGACAATGGCGGCGAAGGCGAGGGGGGTCCACAAGCGCCCGGGCTGCGCCGCGAGGACAGCGCCTGCTGCCAAGGTGACCGCGACGGCGATGTGGGGGCTGCGCTCCCACAGGTGGGCGCTGGCGAGGCCCACGCTCGTCACCGTCGCCGCGATGACCCAGATGCCCTGCGCGCGAAGCAGCGCTCGCTCGTGGTTTGCGCTGAGGGTCGCGCTCATCGCACACCCGCATCGAAGGCCTGACGGGTGCCTTCGCGGGTCGTCGTCTTCACGTCCTTCAGGAGCGCGCGCTCTTCATCCGCGGGGAGCGCGGCGGCGGTGAGGTCCTCGAGCTGGGCTTGGCGCGCCGCGATGGCCCGCGCGGCGGGCGCGGCCATCGGCGTCGGCGGCGGCTTGGCGAGGAAGGCCGAGCCCTCGCTGAGCACCGCGAGGGCCTCGGCGCGCTTGCCTCGCCCGTAGAGCGACGCTGTCTTCTGCTGAATGGACGCGGCCTGGGCGACGAAGCCTGCCGCTGCTGCGTCCGCGTCCAGTGACGCCGACGCTACGTTCGAGTCGTCTGTCACGCTCGCCATGGCGATCGCGCGCGAGGTCGCGCCGCGCTGCTCGGCGAGGTCTTGGTACCGCGCGTTGACGGTCGCGATGCCCGTCGACGGCTTGGGCGCCCCGGAGGAGACACGCACGGACGCGAGGATCGAGCGGTGGTCCCCGGCGGAGATGTCGCCGAGGTGGACGCGCCAGCCGCTCGCGGTGCGCTCGGCCTCCCAGCCGAACAGGTCGAGCCCCTCGACCTCGGGCGGGAGCACGATGTCGATGACCGTGTCGCGGGCCACGAGCGAAGACGCACGGTGAAGCTCGTCATTGAATCGACGAGGCACGTCTGATGGAGCGTCAATCCACGCGTAGGTGCCGCCGCCCGCGTCGGCGAGCTGCGCGAGCAGGTCCTCATTGAACTCGAGCCCAAGGCCCATGGCCGAGACCGTGATGCCTTCGCGAGCGAGCGTGGAGCCGAGGTCGGCGATGGCCTTCGGGTCGGTGATGCCGACAGTGGGCTCGCCGTCCGAGAGCAGCAGGACGCGCCGAGCGCGGGTCGTGTCGTGGTTCGTGCGGAGCTGCTCGCCCGCAGCGGCCAAGCCGCCGTAGACGTTCGTGCTCCCGGAGGCGTGAATCGCGCCCAGCGCCGCGGAGGCGACGGAGCTCGTGCGCACCGAGGTCAGGGGCAGCAGCGTCGTCGCGTTATTGTCGAAGGTGATGATGGAGAGCCGATCGTCGTTGTTGAGGCTCGCTGAGAGCACGCGCGTCGCCTCGATCGCGTCGTCGATCTTGTGGCGCGCCCGCATCGAGCCCGAGGTGTCAATGAGCGCGACGATGTCCACGGGCACTCGTGGCTGGTCCACGTCGCTCGCGAGCCCAACGACCTCGATCGCCAGGTAGCGCTCCTCGGCGTGGTGAGCGATCAACGCGCTGCGGTCCAGACGCGCGGTGACCCGAACATGCCCCGGCGCCTCGAACGGTTGCTCCACCACCACCGCGGGAATGACGGTCGCCGGCGGGTCGACCGCGACGACGGGGGTGTCGCGCTGCGCGCGCAGGGTGGGGGCGATGGCGGCGGCGGTGAGCGCCGCGAGGCCGAGTCCGGTGGTGAGGTGCCAGCGCTGCATGGGGGGCTCCGCGTTGGCGGCGCCTGGAGTGGGCCGCGCTACGGACGGACAACGCTGTGCGGCTCGTGTTCCTTACACCGCTTCGCTCATCCGCCCGGCGGACGGAAGATCTCAGGCATAGCGCCGTTGCTAAGCGGATCGACAGGAGGAGGCGGAGGAGGCGGCGGCTTGCGCACGATCACGGGCGGGGGCGCCTCGTGGACGGCGTCGGGCGGCTCGACCTCGCCGCGGGCGGTCGCGAGCGCATGGGCCACGGGCTCGGGGAGGGTCGGGAGCGGGTCGCCCTCGGCCGCAGGCGGAGGGGGCGTGGTGGCCGCGGTGAGCATGGCGACGATGCGCTGGTACTCTTCCGGGTGGTACTCGGCGAGCAGGCGACCCACCGCCCCGTGGAGCGCCATCTCCGTCTGGTAGACGTGGCGCGCCCAGGCCATGACGACCGCGTCATCGGGATCCGCAGCCGAGGCGTAGGCTTGGGCGGCGAGCGCCTCGACCCAGAGGTCGTCGAGGATCTCGTCGGCGAGTCGCAGCGGCCCACGGAAGTCGAGCATGACGTCGAACAGGGTCGCGGGAGCGTCGGAGTGCATGGCCGCGAGGCGGGCCTCGACGCCATCCGTGGCGGGCAGGTACCAGCTCGGGAGCTCCGACTCGGGCAAGGTCCCCGCAAAGTGCGGCTCGAACGCGAGCAGCTCCGTTGGGGTGGTGGGACGCGCTGCGAGCAGCGGCCCGCGGTGGGCCCCGTCGAAGCAGTCCCACGCCTGCGTGTACAGCGGCGCGTAGTTCACGCTGATGTGCATCGCCTTCTGAATAAGCGCGAGCGACTCGGCGCAACGCTGACCGCGCGCGGCCGCGACAGCTTGCTGTGTCTGGATGCTCGAGGGCGGCGGCGCCGTGTAGGTCGACGCCCGATGGGGCTCGCGGCGCGGGTGCGAGAAGGGCGTGGGGTCGTAGCGGAAGACGAGCTCGGGCACGCTGGGCGTGACGGGCTCGGTGACGATCATCACGAAGTCGGTGCCGTCTTCCGTGGGCGTCGTCGGCGTGCCCGCCGCGACGGGCACGTCGACCGGCGGCACCGCCGTGAGGGGGGCCTCGACCGGGGGGTGCTCGACGCTCCGCTTGATCATGACGGCGCCAAGCAGTCCGGCAGCCACCGCGACCATGACGCCCGCGACGAGCGCCGCGGTGCCGTGATCGCCCTTCTTTCGGCGTACCTTGCGATCGCGCGCGGAGCGGGCCGCGGGGGCGGCGGGCGCCACTGCGGCGTCGGCGGGCGCGTCGGCTTCGTTGGCCTTGGGCTTTGCGATGCTACTGGCGGGCATCGCGAGCGAAGGCGTGGGAAGCGCTGGCGCTTGCGCGAGGGCGGGCACGGGGGCAGGGGTGTCTGCAGGTCCAGGCCCGCGAGCGTCGTCCAGATCGACAGCGTCGGGGACCTCGGTGGTCGGGGCGCTGAGCGACGGGGCCGCGCCCATGGTGACGGCGGCGACCGTGGCGTTGTCGTCGCCTTCGCGCTCGCGCACCGTCCACATGACGTTGCGGGCGGCGTCTTGCGGCTGCGCCCAGTCGACCTCGGCGAGCTCCCAGTCCTCGATCACGCCGTGAACACCGTCGGAGCAGAGCACGAAGGTGTCGCCCGGGCGGGTCTGAATGGGGGCGTGCTGTTCGACCTCGACGACCTTCTCAACACCCAAAGATCGCGCGAGAACGTGCGCTTCGGGGTGTGACGCCGCCTCTTCCGGGGAGAGGAGCTCGGCGTCGACGAAGAGGTTGACCATGGTGTGGTCGCGCGTGAGCTGCTGCGCTTGTCCGTCGCGGATTAGAAATACGCGTGAGTCACCGACGTGCGCGACGTAGGCGACCCCGTCTTGAACCGCCACGGCGACGACGGTGGTGCCCATGCCCATGAGGCGGCGGCTCTTCTTGGACGCCTCGTTGATCGCGCGGTTGGCGGCAGTGATGGCGGTGACGAGCGCCTGCGGAATGGGCTCGCTACCTGCAGCGTGCATGCGCTCCCAGATGGTGCGCACGGCCAGCGCTGACGCCTGGGCGCCACCGGCGTGTCCGCCCATGCCATCGCATACGAGCAAGAGCGTATAGCCAGGCATCTGAAAGACGCCGAAGCTGTCCTCATTCTCCTCGCGAAGCCGTTGGTCCGTCGCGTATGCCCACGCGTGCTGCACGTTGAGCCCTCCGAGGTGGCAATCTATCATCCCATCGCTCAGTTGGAGAGATCTCGAATGGATTGGTTCCCCGGACGGGCGGCGATGATCGCCGTCGCCCTCGCGCTTGTGACAGGTGTGACGCTGCTCATGGACGACGTTTCAACCAAAGGAGTTGTCGCGGCCGACCACGCGCTCGCCTCCCGAGCAGGCGCTGAGATCCTAGCCGCTGGTGGCAACGCGGTTGACGCGGCGGTCGCGACCGCCCTCGCTGCGGGTGTGGTGCAGCCGGCGGGCAGCGGCCTCGGGGGCGGTGGTTTTGCGGTGGTGCTCGAGCCAGGCGGGGTGTCCCACGTGCTCGACTTTCGCGAGGTCGCGCCACGCGGCGCGACGCGCGAAATGTTCTTGGATGAGACGGCCGTTCCAGTCGCGGGGCGGTCGCGGATGGGCGGGCTCGCTGTCGCGGTCCCCGGCGAACCCCAGGGACTCGTCGAGCTTGAGCGGCGCTTCGGGCGTTTGAGCCTTAGCGACGTGGCCGAGCCGGCGATTCGACTGGCAGAAGAGGGGTTTCCGGCCGGAGAACACCTCGGGGACGCGCTGCAACAGCGCGCGTACCAACAAGTGCGGGCGCTGTTCACCTCCGACGGAGTCCTCGCGACCGAGGGGGTGGTGGTTCGTCGGCCCGATCTCGCGCGGGCGCTGCGGGCGTGGGCGCGCGAGGACACGTCGGGTCTCTCGGGTGCTGATGCGCGCGTCGCGGTCGCGCGCGCGGTCGCTAGCGCCGGCGGCGTGCTGACGGAGGACGATCTGCGCGCGTACCGGGTGCGGGATCGCGACCCTGTCATCGCGCACTACAAGGCGTACACGTTGGTCACGATGCCGCCGCCGTCCTCGGGCGGGATCGTGCTCGCACAGATGCTCGGCGTGCTCGCGCAGGTCGATCTCGCGTCGCTTGGCCACAACTCCCCCGAGTACGTGCATCGCCTCGCGCAGACGATGGCCCACGCGTACGCCGACCGCGCGCACCACCTCGGCGATCCGGACTTCGTCGCGATCCCGTCACAACGGCTACTCTCGGCGGAGCGGCGCGACGCAATCCTCGGCGCGTTCGATCCGACGCGCACCCTGCCGCCAGACGCGTACGGCCCGCGCATCGCGCCGCCGTTGGATGGAGGTACGCAGCACATCAGCGTCATGGACGAGAGCGGCTGGAGTGTCGCGCTGACGACCACGATCAACACCTCGTTCGGCTCTGGCGTCGTCGTGCCCGAGTTCGGTTTGATCCTAAACAATGAGATGGACGACTTCGCCGCGGCCCCTGGGGTGCCGAACGCGTTCGGGCTGGTGGGCGGCGAAGCGAACGCTGTCGCTCCGGGTAAGCGCCCGCTCTCGTCCATGACCCCTACCCTGGTGCTGGACGAGCACGGAGCGGTGGTGATGAGCATCGGCGCCTCCGGTGGGAGCTTCATCATCAGCTCGGTGCTGCAGGTCTTCTTGAACCTCGTCGAGTTCCACATGAGCCCCGAGCAGGCGGTCGCATCGCCGCGCGTGCACGAACAGTGGCTCCCGGACGTGCTCTTTGTCGAACCGGGCCTCGACGGCGCGGTCCTGGAGCGACTTCGTCAGGAGGGGTACACGCTAGAGGTGGCGCCAGGCTACTCGGCCTGCCAGGTCGTCATGCGCACGCCGGCGGGCCTGGTTGGCGCCTCCGATCCTCGCAAGGGCGGCGCTCCAGCGTCGTCGCCGTAGCTGCCCAAGGAATTGGCTTCGCGCCGCGGCGACCGATCGCAGTTATCGTCGCCCCACATGAAACGCGCTCTCCCCGCCTACCTTGCGAGCCTTCACCGACGCGGCGACCCCCTGGAAGCCGCGCTCGCCGCTGCAGCGGCGGTCGCGGGTGAGCCGTGGGACGTCGTCCGCGCCGCCGGATTGCTCGCGCGGTGCCAAGTCGTGAGGGCGGACAGCGATCTCGGCCTCACCGAGCGCTTGGACGTGCGGGCGGTGCGCGGTCGCGGTGTCATCGCCGTTGTACAGGCGGGAGCGCTGTACCCGACCTTGGCTCACCCGAGGCGCCGGAGCCGCGGCACCTTTGACACGCCGACCGAGATGGCGCGTCGCGTTGTGGCGAGCGCCCTGGGCGCCGCGGCGATCCCCGTGCAAACCGCGCTCGATCCTGCGTGTGGGGCTGGGGCCTTCTTGCTCGCCCTCGCCGAAGCCGGCGTGCCCGAAGTGCGCGGAGCCGACATCGACCCGGTCGCGCTCGCCGTGGCATCTGTCGCGGTGCCGCGCGCCAAGTTGGAGCTGCGCGACGCGTCCTTGCCGGGTGAGCTGGTCGACGTCGTCGTCGGCAACCCGCCCTTTGTTCGCCCCGAGCGCCAGGAGCGCGCGCTGCGTGAAGAGCTCGGTCGGCGCTTCCCGTGGCTACACGGTCGCTACGACTTGGCCATCCCCTTCGCTGCTGCGGCGGTGGAACGAGCGCGTCCAGGTGGCGCCGCGGGGCTGGTGCTGCCTGCCGCCGTCCTCGTGCAGCCCTACGGAGAGGTGCTGCGTCGCCGCTGGCTCGAACAGCACCGCGTCGTCGAGATCGGGGGGCCCTGGCCATTCCCCGGCGCGTCCGTCGACGTGATGGCGCTGGTGATGCAGATCGGGGCCGGTCGCAGCGCGCTCCCGGGTGGCGTCCACGCCGACGAGGTGCTGCGCTTGCCAGGTTGTCCCATCGATCCAGGCCTGCTCCCTGGCGACGTCGCGCTCGTCGAGCGGATTCAGAGCCTGAGCAGGCCGCTGGGCGCGAGCTGTGTCGTGGACACGGGCGTGGTCGCGCATGGACCGCGTGGCGGGAAGGAGGCGCTGCTCTACGACGAGCCGGGCGAGGGGCGCGTGCCGTACGCCGACGCGAGGGACTTTTTTGCGGGGCGACGTCGCTGGTTGCAGTACGCGCCGGACCTCATGCACCGCGCGAAGTCGCAGCAGCTTATGGAAGGCGAAAAGCTGGTTATTCAGCGAATACGCGGAAACCTCCCGGTGCGCGCCGCCATTGATCGCGCCGGTGTCTACGTCGGCCACACCTGTACGGTGGTGCGGCCAGGCGCCGCCGCCGCCCCGCTGGAGCTGCTGCTGGAGCTGGTGCGCTCGCCGCTGGTCGATGGCGTGCTGCGCATCGAGCGGGGGCGCCGCCTCGATCTTTACCCGCACGACGTCGCGGCCTTCCCTGTGCCGCTCGCGTGGCTCGACGCGCCGGACACGAGCCTCGAAGACGCGTGGGGGCTGAGCGAGGCCGAGATCGGCCGGTTGAAGCAAGCTGCGTGCCGATGATCTCCGAGCGGGCCTGCAACAGGTTACGCTCTCGCCTCTGTGAGGGAACATGCTGCGGTCCATGACCGGCTATGGCGCAGGCGAGGCCACGAGCGGTGACGTCACCGTGGTCGTTGAGCTGCGTAGTGTCAACAATCGCTTTCGCGACATTCAGCTTCGCTGTCCGCGCGAGTACATGGCGCTCGAGCCGCGGATGAACAAGATCCTCAAGGATCCGTTCTCACGCGGTCGGATCGACGCCTTCGTGCGCCGCCAGACCACGTCAGGCGGACGCGTTGTGCGCGCCAACCACTTGCTCGCGAACGAGTTTGCCCGCGTCATCAACGAGGTCGTTGAGGGCATGGTCGGCTTTATGCAGCGCGAGGTCCCGCTCACCTACGTCCTCTCACAAGAGGGCGTGCTGCAAGTGGTCGAGTCCGAGGTCGACGTGCTGTCGGAGTGGGGCGTGGTCGAGACCGCGCTCATGTCCGCCGTCGAGGACCTCCAGCGTATGCGTGAGACCGAGGGGAAGGCGCTCTACGACGACTTCCTCGCGTGCTTGCTCGAGCTTCGCACCCAGGTGGCTGAGGTCGAGGCCGAGGCCGTCGGCGTAAACGAGCGCCTGCGTCAGCGCTTGGAGGCGCGCATGACGCGCCTGCTTGGCGAGCGCATGGACGAGCACCGCCTCATGCAAGAGGCTGCGCTGCTCGCAGACAAAGCCGATATTCGCGAGGAGCTGACGCGCCTGCGAAGCCACTGCGACCAGTTCGCCGAGGCCCTGGAGTCGGGACAGCCCGTCGGACGTCGCTTGGACTTCTTGCTCCAAGAGATGAACCGCGAGGTCAACACCATCGGCTCCAAGTCCGCCGAGCACCCGATCAGCTCGCGCGTGGTGGACATGAAGACAACATTGGAACGCTTGCGGGAACAGAGCGCCAATGTCGAGTGATCAACGGCCACGTCTGCGCATCGAGCGCCCCGACGAAGGTGTGCTCTTTGTGGTGACGGGCCCTTCGGGGGTCGGCAAGTCCACGATCGTGCGTGAGGCCCTGCGCCGGATCCCCGACGTCTCGTTCTCGGTGTCGGCCACCACTCGGCCGCCGCGCGTGGGCGAGGTCGACGGCGTCGACTACCACTTCGTCGACGCGGAGCGCTTCGCCGCGTTGCTCGACGCGGACGCGTTTATCGAGCACGCGACGGTGTACGACCGCTCCTATGGCACGCTGCGCGAGCCGGTGCGCGCCGCGCTCGGCGAGGGGCGCTCCATCCTGCTCGACATCGACGTGCGTGGAGCGCGTCAGGTGCGCACGCAGTGGCCCGGCGCCGTGTTTGTGTTCCTCGTGCCGCCGAGCTGGACCGAGCTTGAGGCGCGGCTGCGCCAGCGCGGCACCGACTCAGACGAGGTCATCGCCCGCCGCATGGAGCTCGCCGCCGAGCAAGTGCGCGGCTGCGTTGAGTTCGACTTTTTGGTCGTGAATGACGACCTCGACACGGCGTGGGCGACCTTCGAAGGCATCCTGCTCGCCGAGATGACCCGTCGCTCGCGGCGGAGCTCGCTCGTCGAGCGCGTCCTGGGCGTGTTCGACCCGCGCTGACCGGGCCGCTCGTTCGCGACTCGACACGAGCGCGGCGTGCATGCGCTCGGTGCGACCAGCGCGTCGGCCGCACATACAAAAACACCCGAGAGTTTCCTCTCGGGTGTTTTGTGCAAGTGGTGGAGCTGATGGGGCTCGAACCCACGACCTCTAGAATGCCATTCTAGCGCTCTCCCAGTTGAGCTACAGCCCCACTGGCCCCGCCCTAGTAACGCCTGCCCGTAGGCGCGGCAAGGATTAGGTCGCGTCTTTTTCGTGGGTCTCGGGGGGGGCAGAAGAGAGAGAAGCCTCTTGGCGCGCAATTCGCTGCTCGAGGTCTGCGAGGCGAGCCATCGTCTTGCGAAGCGCCGGGTGGTCAATCTCGCCAGCCTCCACGAGGTGGTAGGCCTCCTTGCCGAGCCGCTGCCAGAAGTGGTCGACGTCATGATGGAGCTGCCGCAGCTCGAGGCGCGACTTGCCTCGGGAGGCAGCGCGCTCAAGCTCGTATCGGCCCCTGTTCATGACGCGACGAACCACGAGCGCGACGGCGTCGCGGATCGGCGCGGGGGGATCAAAGGGCGTGCTGTCAGAGGAATGAGGCATCAAGGTCTCCGTGACGGGTGCCCGGAGCGGGGATCGAACCCGCACTCCCGAGGGAAGGGGATTTTAAGTCCCCTGTGTCTACCTATTCCACCATCCGGGCGCACCTAGAGCCTATAAGCCGCGCAGCGCCTCCGCGAGCATCGCCTGATTGACTGGGCGGTTGAAGGCCGTTGCTACGCCGCCTTTTTGGTCGATGATGAGCGTGTACGGGATCGCGTCGACCCAGCCAGGCACGAGCTGGCCCATGACGCCAGCGGGATCGGGGTCGTTCACGCGCGCGTTCTGCGTCGAGAGCACGCCCCGCTGCTGCAGGAAGGACGCCACCGGCCGCTTGGGGAGGTCCGTGTTGATGAGCAGCACGTCGACCTCCGGGTGCGCCTTGGCGAAGGCCTCGAGCTCGGGGAGCTCCGCGACGCAGGGTGGGCACCAAGTCGCCCAGAAGTTGACGATGCGCGGGCGCGGTGAGGGCGCGTGCACCAGCTCCGAGATGCGCGCGTTGGGCACGATCGTCACCTCGCCACCGGAGCGAAGTCCCCATCCTTGAGGCGCGGGGGAAGCGCAAGAAGCGAGGTTCAGGATGAGAGCGAGCGTCACGATGTCGATGCGCATGGTACTCCTGCGGCATGATGCCGCACAAAACACTTCGCGCGTGCCTTGGCCTGTCGTTCTTTGTCGTGTCCGCTGGGTGCGCCCATCGCAGCGGCCACGCCGTTCAAGACGCCGCTGCGCTCGCGCTCGCTCGCTCGGACGTCGCGTGGGACGCGAGGGACGCGGATGGCTTCGCGCCGGTGCTCGCCGCGCTCAGCGACGCAGAGCTCGCTGGGGCGGATCCGGTTGCGCATGGGTGGCGCTACGCACGGGCACAGACCGCTTGGGGGTTGTCCGTCGCCGACGACACCGAGGCGATGCAGCACTTCGCGCTCGCGCGCTCGGTCTCGCTGCGCTGCCTCGACGGCGTTGAGGCCTTTCGCGTCGCGCGCCAGCGGGACGACTGGGAAGGCGCGACGTCGGAGCTCCCAGACGCACGCACACCGTGTCTAAGCTGGGCCACCTGGTCTTGGGTGCGCTGGCTGGATCGCGCGGGCGCCGACGGCGCTGCGATCGACCATCAGGCGGTCGGCACGCTCGCGGCGCACATGCCCCTCTCCCACGACAGCGCGGGCGGACTCGCCAACGAGTGGGTGTTGGGCCTAGTGGACACCCTAGATTCGGCTCGAATCGAGAGCGCACAAAAACACCTCGAGAGCGCACAACGTACGCATCCCGAAGAGCTCTGGATACAGCTTGACCTAGCCGCAATCAACCGCAGCTCGCCTCTCCGAACGGAGCAGCGCGAGGAGCTGTTGAACGCGTTGAAGAACGCTGACCCGCGCACCCCCGAAGATCGGGAGGCCGCGCGACGAGCAGCGAACGAGCGCTAGTGCATGCCTCGGCCCTGACGGCGGGCAGCGCGGCGAATGGCCTTGCGGCGACGCTTCTCGGCGAGGCGCTGCTTGAGACGACGCTTCTCACCGGGCTTGAGGTAGAAGCTGTTCTTCTTGATGTCCTTGCGGATGCCCTCACGCTCCACCTTGCGGCGGAAGCGACGTAGGGCCTTCTCAAATGGCTCGTTTTCGCGAACGGTGACCAGGATCACAGAGTACCTCTCACCAGCCTTGGTAGCTGGAACCCAGCGCATTTAGCGCGGTAGGCGCTGGGACGCAAGCATGGACCGCGCAGCGCGGCCCGGGGCCGGTCGCGCCCGGCCCCGTGTGGATAGCGCAGCTAGAACATGATGCCTAGCGTGCTGCCGAAGTAAATCATGTTGTGGAACCCACCCTCAAAGCGGAGGACCACGCGATTGCCAAAGTTAAAACGGAGCCCTGCGTTGATGTCCAACACAGGCAACACCGCGGGGAGGTCGCGCGCGCCAGCGGGGGGAGCCCCTCGAGCGTGAACGATCGTGGCAGGCTCCAGGCCCACGGGACCCCAGCGGCAGATGGCGCTGTCGCAGGCGGGGTTCTTTCCGACCAGGCCCTCGACACCGAGGCCGCCGCCCACCAAGAACGACAACCCGAACCGGTTGCTGGTGTTCTCGATGCGCACGAGCGGGATGTCGTGAGCGTAGTCCGCGCCGATGACCCAAAGGCCGAGGTTGTCCGCGGGCTCTAGGTAGTCGCCGTCGCCGTGGTTGGGCGGCGACTCCACATCGTCCCAGTACCCGGCGGGCATCGTGGACACGACGTAGTCAAAGTAGAAGATGCCGGTAGGACCGTCACCCTTGACGACGAACTCCAAGCCCGGCGAGAGGCCGCCGATGCGGGGGCGAGGATCGCTGTCGATCCATCCCGGATCGCCTTCGTCGTAGAAGAAGGAGTTCAGCAGCGCCTTGGGCACCGACAAGCTGCGCATACGCAGGCTGAGCTCCATATCGAAGCCACGACCGGCAGCTGGGGCGGGCGCGCTCTCGGGGGCGTCCTGCGCGAGGGCTGGCATGGCGACGAGGAGCAAGAGCGGCGTGACGAAGCGGTGCATGCGGTCTCCTTGCGCAGAGCTACCGTCGCGACGGGCCTGTGTCAACGATGGTCACCTCTGTGCTCGAAGGAGAGTACCTTGGGGGATACGGCACCCGCGTGGAGGAAGGGGAGTTGACAGCTGTAGTGCTCATCGCTGGGGATGTTGAGATCCTCGTCAGCCGCGAGCTCGCTCGCGTCACCGCGGAGCTGCTGCCTACGTGCGGCCTGCCGGCGTTCAACCACACCGTGTTTCGAGCGTCCGACGCCGACCCCTCCGAGGCGCTGCGCGCGGCGCGAACGCTGCCGATGATGGCGGACCGCCGCATCGTCGTGGTGAAGGACGTCCAGCACGCGCCGGGGGCCTTCTTGGAGGCGCTAGTGGACTACGTCGCGTCGCCGAGCGAGAGCACCTCGCTCGTGCTGACCGCCGGCAAGTTCGGCAAGGCCGCCAAGGGGCAGCCCGACTGGGGCTCTCGGCTGCGCAACGCCGTGAAAAAGCACGGTACCTACGTAGCGTTTGATACGGCGGGGGTGCCGCCGGCGCGCTTCCTCGAAGAGTGCGCCCAGGCGCTCGGGTGCCGCCTGGAAGGCGACGCGGGGCCGCTGCTGCTCGCGCTCGTCGGCAGCGATCTCGGCCTCGCCGCACGCGAGCTGGAGAAGGTCGCGATCTACGCAGGTGAGGGCGTGATTCGCGCAGATCACGTGAGCGCCGCCTGCTCGGCGCTCGCAGAGCAGGACGCTTGGGCGATCACCTCCGCCATCGCGCGCGCCGACGCGAGCGCGGCCCTCGCTGTGCTTCAGCCGCTGCTCGAGGCGGACCACAGCTCGGGGCGGGTGCGCATGATCCTCGGACAGCTCGCTTGGCAGATTCGACAGGTCGCGATCGCGGCCGACGCCGCACACGCGGGCGCCTCGGACGTGCAGGTCTCGGCGCTGCTCAAGGGCTACGGCAAGCGCGACATCGTGAGCGCCGTGCGCACGGCCTTTCGCAACGGGCAGCTGCGGCGCGGCCACGCGTGGATGAACCTGCTCGCCGAGGCCAACCGGCGCATGAACTGCCATCGCGCAGGCGACCGCCGCGTGTTGGAGGAGCTCGTCTTGGACCTGTGCGGCGCGTAGGCCCGCGATCACGGTCTCAAGCAAACGCACAAAAACCCACTCCCTAACGACCGGTGGGCCGACAGAGGAGCGGGCTCTTTGCGCGCCAGAGACGCGGACGCCTTAAGCGCCGATCATCGCCTTAACGGCCGCGTTGAGGCGGCTGATCTGACGACCGGCCTTGTTGGCGTGGATCACGCCCTTGGCCGCGACACGATGAATGACGCTGACAGCTTCGGTGAGCTGAGCAGCCGCAGCCGCCTGATCGCCCGAGCTGACCGCTTCACGCAGTCGCTTGATCTGGTTGCGCATGCGGGTACGGTAGTGCCGGTTGTGCATGCGTCGCGTTTCGTTCTGCTTGATGCGCTTGATCGCGTCCTTATGGTGGGCCACGAAATCCTCTCGATGGTTGAAAACCTTGCCGTGCTATCGGGCGTGGACGGATGGTGCAAGGCTTCTTGGAACTGACGCCCTAAGAGGATAGGCGAATCGCCCACTGCCTGGAGCAGCTCCACTTGATCCCAACCGAACGTATCCGAAACTTCGCTATTATCGCCCACATCGATCACGGCAAGTCGACCCTCGCGGATCGCCTGCTACAGCTTACGGGGGCGCTCACCGACCGCGAGATGAAGGCGCAGGTGCTCGATTCGATGGACATCGAGCGCGAGCGGGGCATTACGATCAAGGCGCAGACAGCGTCCTTGCACTACACGGCGTCGGATGGCGAGGTGTACCTCCTCAACCTCATCGACACTCCTGGGCACGTCGACTTTAGCTACGAGGTCAGCCGCTCGCTCGCCGCCTGCGAAGGCGCGCTGTTGGTTGTCGACGCGGCGCAGGGCGTCGAGGCGCAGACCCTCGCGAACGTGTACCTGGCGCTCGACGCTGGCCTCGACATCATCCCGGTGATCAACAAGATCGACCTCCCGGGCGCCGATCCCAACATGGTCATCGGCCAGATCGAGGACACGATCGGCTTGGACGCGTCAGGGGCTGTGTTCTGCTCGGCCAAGTCCGGCGTCGGCGTCGACGAGGTGCTTGAGGCGGTCGTTCACCAGATTCGCCCGCCGAAGGGCGACCGAAGCGCGCCGCTCAAGGCGCTCATCGTCGACTCGTGGTTCGACAACTACGTGGGCGTCGTCTCCTTGGTGCGCGTCTTCGCGGGCACGCTTCGCCTAAAAGAACGCATTAAGCTGATGAACACGGGCGCCGTTCACGAGGTGACCAAGCTCGGCAAGTTCACGCCGGCGGCGGTGTCGCTGCAGGAGATCGCCGCGGGCGAGGTCGGCTTCATCATCGCCAGCGTCAAAGAGCTGCGCGACGCCAAGGTAGGCGACACCATCACGCACGTGCGCGACGGCGCCACCGAGGCGCTGCCCGGCTTCAAAGAGATTCAGCCGATGGTCTACTCGGGCATCTACCCGGTGGACTCAAAGCACTACGACGACCTGCGCGATGCCCTCGACAAGCTCTCGCTCAACGACAGCGCCATCTCCTACGACCCCGAGAAGTCGGACGCCCTGGGCTTGGGCTTTCGCGTGGGCTTCTTGGGGCTGCTCCACATGGAGATCGTGCAGGAGCGCCTTGAGCGCGAGTACGACCTCGATCTCATCACCACAGCGCCGTCGGTCGTGTACCAAGCGTACACCAACGACGGCTCGATGGTGCTCGTGCACCGCCCGTCGGACCTCCCGCCGCCTGCGCAGCTCAACTACTTGGAGGAGCCCATCGCGAGGCTCACGCTGCACTGTCCGCAGGACAAGATCGGCCCTGTGCTCAAGCTCTGCGAAGATCGCCGTGGAGCGCAGGTGAACTTCGAGTACTCCGGCGCCGGGCGCGTCATCATCACCTACGACATCCCGTACGCCGAGGTCATCTTTGACTTCTTCGACCGGCTCAAGAGCGTGTCGCGCGGGTACGCGTCTATGGACTACGAGCTGGGCGAGTACCGTCGCGATGATCTCGTGAAGGTGGACGTGCTGCTCAACGGCGAGCTCGTCGACCCGCTCTCCATGATCTGCCACCGCGACCACGCGTACCACAAGGGCAACGGGCTGGTGGCGCGCCTGAAGGAGTTCATCCCGCGGCAGATGTTCGACGTCGCTGTGCAAGCGGCGGTTGGCTCGCGGGTCATCGCTCGCTCGACCGTGAAGGCCTACCGAAAGGACGTCACGTCCAAGTGCTACGGCGGCGACATCAGCCGCAAGCGCAAGCTCTTGGAGAAGCAGAAGGAGGGCAAGCGCCGCATGAAGTCGGTCGGCTCGGTGGAGATCCCGCAAGAGGCCTTCCTCGCTGTGCTCAAGGTGGGGAGCGACTCCTGATGAAGCGCGTCGGCCAAGTGTTGGGCGGCATGGCGCTTGTCGCGGTGCTGGTCCCCATGCTGGCCGCGTTGGTCCTCACGTGGCCCTACTTGCGCGACGATTGGGTGCTCGATCGCACCGCGCGGGCGGTTGCGCTGGACTGGCGGGACTTCGGCGAATCGCGCGCGCGCGAGCGTTTGCAGTATGAGCTCGACCTGCAGCATGTGGGCGCGCAGGTGGGCGATGACGACTGCGTGCTCCAAGTCGAGCAGGAGAGTCGCGTCGTGTCGTGCGCGTGGCGCGTGGACGTGGTATTCCCGTTCGTCAATCGCAGCGTTCCGCTGTCGTTCGCGTCGCGAGCGAGCATCGGACCTCGAGGCGACCTTCACTGACGAGGCACGCACCTGCGCGCCGCACCATGGGCCGAACCCGCGACGTCGGAACGCAGCGCTGTTGCGCGCAGGATGACGCGAGCTTTTCTAAAGAGAGGATGGAATGAGTCGAACCCCGATCACGCCCGAGGGATATCGCGACATCGTTGAGCAGCTCGCGCACGAGAAGAGCGTTGTTCGACTGGGTATTGTTCGCGATATCGAAGAGGCGCGCGCCCACGGCGACATCAGCGAGAACGCTGAGTACGAAGACGCCAAGGAGCGCCAGTCGCTGTGCGAAGGGCGGATTATGCGCCTTGAGAATCAGGTCGCGACCGCCGATATCATCGACGTCTCCAAGCTTCCGCAGAACGGGCGCGTGGTGTTTGGCGTCTGGGTGAAGCTCACGAACATCGAGACGGCAGAAGAGCGCGAGTGGCGCATCGTCGGTGAGACGGAGAGCGACGTTCGCGCCGGACTCATCAGCTACAAGTCACCTGTCGCGAAGGCGCTGATCGGCCGTAGCGAAGGTGATGAAGTGACGATCCCCACGCCAGCCGGCAGCCAAACGTGGGAGATTGTCGAGGTTCGCTACGCCTAGCGAGGACAGGATGACCGACTTGACCACGTCCCAGGACGACACCTTGCTGCTAGACAGCCTGCTCGTGGAGACGGAAGTCTCCCCCGACGAGGTCACGGTCACCGCGGCCGCTGCCGCCGCTGTTGAGCTGGGCGAACCGGAGTCGCTGCCGCTCGAAGAGCTGGACGGCCTGCTCGATCCGCTTCGCCGGGTGGTCGCCTTCGCGACCCGCCCCGACCAGGCAGACGCGGGTGCGCCCAGGTACTTCGCCGTGAACGCGGCGCGCTGGCTCACGCCGACGCTCAAGCTCGACCTCCCGACGTCCGTCCGAGCGCTGCTCGTCGACGCCACCGGGCAGCTCGCGGACTTCGAGACGCTCGACGCGGCGACAAAGCGCGAGCGCATGAGCGTCATCGCGCAGATCATCACGCGCTTGGACGCGCTGCTCGGGCTGCCGCTGCGTCTCAAGCTGCGCCGGCCACGTCCGCGTCCGCGCCGCGCTACGCCAGCTGCAGCGCAGGTCGCCGAGGCGCCCGCCGAGGCCAGCCCCGTCGCCGAAGACGAGCCTTCGGAGCGCAGCTCCTCCCGTCGAAGCGACGGACGCCGCAACCGTCGGGGTCGCGACCGCGAGCGCCCGCCCGCTGTGGTCGTGCCGGTCGCCCCGGTGGAGCCGCCGCCTCCCGTCAGCCGCTGGCTGCACGACCCCGAGGTGCTCGGGCGCTCGCTCGACGACATGGGCCTGCCCGAGCCCCTCCTCGAAGCCCTCGGCGGCGCGGGCGTCTGCACGCCGGCCGACTTGATGCTGCTCGCTCCTGTGGGCGAGGAGCTCGTGCGCCCGGTTCACGGCGCGGGACGTGACATCGAGCCCGGACGCGCCGCGATCGGCGGCCGTGTCGGAGCGCGCTTCACGACGGTCTTCCCCGGCGGTCGTCGCGTCACCGAGGTCCGTATGCTCGGAGCGGGGCCGGCTCGCGCGCAGTGGCGCACCAGCCCGGCCCCCGCGTGGCTCCTCGATCAGCTCAAGGCGGGACGGCGCGTCGTGCTTGTCGGCGACTGGGTCGTCGAGACGGACGCCGAGGGGCGCTCCTACGGCGTGCTTGTTGACCCCGAGCTCGCGGCGGACGACGGCCACAAGGGCGCGCGGCTCATGCAGTACAACGTCGACGGCGTTGACGACCGCATCGTGCGCACGCTCGTGCGCTGGATGCTGCCCCAAGTGCAGGAAGTTCGCGACTACTTCGCGCGCGATCTGCTCACGCGTCACGCGCTCTTGCCGCTCGCAGAGGCGATTCACGACGCGCACATGAAGGGCGCCGGGCGCCCCGAGGCTCGCGCAAGGCTCGCCTTCGAGGAGGCCTTCTTCGCCTCGCTCGGCCTCTCCATTCCGCGGGCACAGCGCGGTCGGGGCCACACGCACGTCGTCTCCCACGACCTCGTCGCGCGCCTCTGCCAGACGAACGAGATTCAGCTCACCGACGCCCAACAGCTGGCCTTCGAAGAGATTAAGCGCGACCTCGTGAGCTCGTCGCCCATGCTGCGCCGCATCACCGGCGAGGCGGGGTCCGGCAAGGGGCTGCTCGCCACGCTCGCGATGGTGCTCGTCGCGGCTACTAAGGCGCAGGTGCTGTTCTTGGCGCCCGACGCCCTCGCGGCCCAGCAGCGTCTGCTGTACCTCGAGCCGCTACTGCGCGAGGTCGGTCTCGTCGCGCGCTTTGTCGACGCCACCCCAAGCGCGGGGCAGCTCGACGCCATTCGACGGGGCGAGGTCCACGTCGTCGTCGGCGCGCCGGGGCTAATTCAGGCCAACATCGGCTTCCGCCGCCTCGGCTTGGTCGTCTGCGAAGAGACCACCGAGTACGGCGCCATCGGCGAGCGCGTCGAGGCGCTGGGCACGCCCCGCCCCGACCTGCTGGTCATCGGCGCGATCCCGCTCCCCGTGCAGATCGGCCTGCCCGCATACGCCGGCTACGACCTGTCCTTGGTTCAAGCGGATCCGCCGCGGGAGATCTCTGGTCAGGTCTTCGATGCGGACCAACGCGATCAGGCCTATGAAGCCGCGGTGAAGGTCGTCGCCGAGGGGATGCAAGCCGTCGTCGTCTTCCCCGTGATTCGCGGCGTGGACGCGCTCGACGTGCGCGAGGCGCTTCAGGTGCGTGCGGCGCTTGAGGAGGAGGCCTTTAAGGGCTACCGCGTCTCGCTCTTCCACGGCGCTATGACCAAAGAGGAGCGGCACCGCGTCATCGAGGACTTCGCCTCCCACCGCTCCGAGGTGCTGGTCGCCACGGCGCCGCTCGAGGGGTGCCCGCCGATTCGTGGCCTCGGCGCGGTGATCCTCGAGCAAGCCGACCGCACCAGCCCGCAGCGCTTGTACCGGCTTCGCGGCTTGCTCAACCACGGCAACGCGGCGCGAGAGGGGCAGTGTTTGTTCGTGTTGGGCACTGAGCCCGATCCGGCTGGCGTCGCATGGGTGCGTCGCGTCGCGGCGAGTCGCGAGGGCATGGATGTCTTCGTGGACGATCTTCGCGAGCACGGCGCGAACGCCTTTGTCTTCGAAGGGTGCCCGCCAGGGCCGAGCTTCGCTTGGCTCGACCCCGACGCGGACACCGAGGTCTTGCTCGCCGCACACCGCGAAGCGCGCGCGATGCTCGCCGCCGACGTGACGATGCGTCGGGCGAACGGCCCCGAGCTCATGGCCACTTTGGACGTGCGCGCGGCGAACCTGCTCGGGCGCGACGTGAGCCCGCTCGCGGCCGGAGCCGGGAAGGGCGCCGGCGCCACCGCGGGTCGACGCCGGCGGCGGCGTCGCAAGAAGCGCTAATGCGCCACTACGCTCGCGCGAACGCGGGCGCGACGGTCGCACAGGTCGTCGCGGCTGCGCAGGATTGGCAGCGTTGGGTGCCTGCGCTCGGCGTCACGTCCGTCGAGCCGTCGGGGAGCACCTTCGCGGTAGCCCTCGGCGGCCCACGACCTTTTCGCGTCCGTTTGGCGGTGACCGCCGTCGAGGATGGCGTCGCGGCCGTGCTTGTCGAAGGTGATGTGCCCGCGCTCGAGCTGCGCGTCCGGGCGCAAGCGGAGGGCGAGGGGACCTCGGTTGAGCTCACCCTGGACTGGCAGCCGCCGGGGCACCTCTCCGGCGCGCTTCAGGCCACCATCGGCGCGGACCTGCTGCCTCGCGCGCTGGCCGCGCTCATGGCGACGTCGAACGCATTGACCTAGGCTGGCGCTGCCAGCTCGGGGATGCGCTCTGCGAAGAATCGCTCGATCCGTCGGTTGATGGTCTCGGGGTGCTCCACGATGGCGGCGTGGCTGCCCTCGGCGAGCACGATGATCTCGGCGTTCGGGATGAGCTGCGCCATGCGCTGAGAGCGATGTAACGGCGTAAAGAGGTCTTTTTCCCCGGCGATTACAAGTGTAGGTGCTTGAATCGAAGGGAGGGCGGACTCCATGTCGTGGTCGCCCATGAGCTCGACCATGCGCAAGAAGGCCTTGGGGTCCATGCGCCCGAGGTGCTCCATATAGGCGTCGATGTCGCGGCGATTGGCGTAGTAGCGATCGACGAGCCCGGTGCGGCGCCCGATGTCGAAGGCGATGGGCGAGGCGTACAACGGCAGCAGCAGGCGCGTGGTCCGCCGCGAGCCGTAGCGAGCCACCTTTGCGAGCGCCGTGATGAGCGTGCGGCTGTGCTTGAAGTCCATGAAGCTGTCGAGCGGCTTGCCGAAGGTGCCAAACATGGGCACGAGCGCGCGCACGAGCTCGGGGTGATCGGTCGCGAACTGGAGCACGACCTGGCAGCCCATGGAGTGGCCGAGCAGCACCGCGGGCTCGGCGATGTTGAGCGCCATGAGCACCGCGTGGAGGTCCTTCGCGTTGCGCTCGACGGTGAGGTCTGCGGTCGCGAGGTCGGCCGGCGTACTTGAGAGGCCGTGCGCGCGATAGTCCCAGAGGATGACGCGAAAGCGGCTCCGAAAGTGTTCGGCGATGTAGCGCCAGAAGAAGGTCGAGACCCCTACGCCGTTGCAGCACACCATCGGCGGGCCGGAGCCGACCGTGCGGTAGTAGATCTGAACGCCATCATCGGTGCGGACAAAGCCCGCGCTGAGGTTGCTCACATATCCCTCCCAGCGACCGCTTTCTGGTGCTGGCTGGCCCTATAACGACAGAAGGCCGTCAGCTTGCGCCGACGGCCTTCTTGAAGGTGGTGGAGGATAGGGGATTTGAACCCCTGACCTCAACAGTGCGAACGTTGCGCTCTCCCAACTGAGCTAATCCCCCACGGGACACCAGCTATTTAACGCCCCCGCTGAGGGGCGTCAAGGAGCCAAAATCAATCCAAGCCGCGCTCTTCGAGGTCCTCTTCGGTGAGGCCCAAGAAGTGCCCGAGCTCATGAAAGACCGTGGTGCGAAGCTCATCAATGAGGATCTCACGGTCGGCGGCGATGCGCTGCAGGTTGCGGCGGTAGAGCACGATGGCCGAAGGCAGGTTGCTCCACGGATTGTCCGAGGTGCGCTCGGCGATGGGCACGCCGGTGTAGTACCCGAGCAGGTCACCAGGGGGCATGGGCGGCTCGTACTGCACGAGGACGGTCTCGTCGGGGAGCTCCTCCAGCAGGATAGAGACCTCGCTCAGGTAGTGCTGAAGCGAGTCGGGGAGCTGCGTCAGCGCCTCGCTCACGATGGCTTCGATCGCGGCGTCATCCAGTGGCGCGGGGCGAGGGAAGGAGTAGGGATCGATGATGGCCGCGCGGTGGTAGTCGCGAGCTGCGCCGTCCCAGTCCTCGGTGCGCTCGCGGAGCATTGCCCGCCAGTAGTAGGCGACGGGGTTCGCCGGATCGATTCGAATGGCGCGCAGCAAGGGCGAGAGGCACTCGTCGAAGCGCAGCGTGTCGAACAACACAGCGCCCAAGCCGCTCCAGCTCGGGGAGTGGTTCGAGTCCTGCTTGAGGATGGCGCGGTAGCACGCCTCAGCGGATTCGAACTCGCGAAGCTCGCGGTAGGCCTCGGCCGCCAGGAAGAGCGCGCCAGGGTGACTGGGAACGAGCGCAGTAATCTGTTCACACAGGCCAATGGCATGGTACGGATCGCCGTCATCGAGCGCGGCCTCAGCAAGGTCGAGAAGTTCCTCGATATCAGATTCCGATGTGCTCAAGCGGAGACCTCTTGTGGGTGAACAGGTGGCGGTGAGGCGGAGAACTTTGTAGCGACGACGGCGAGCGCGACCAAGAAGACGGCCAACGCGATGCCGCCGACAACATAGGGGAGCTTGCTAGACGGGCGGATGAGCGTGAACTGGACCGTGGCACGCTCGCCGTGGGTGGTCGCGATGGAGACGACGGCGGTAGGGCGTGCACCGACCGCTTGCTGGGGGTCGGCGCGCACCAAGATCACCTGCTCGGTGCGCTTGGCGTCGAGGACTGCCGGAGAGACGGTGAGCCACGGAGCGTCGGAAGACACGCGCCCGGGCATGGGGCCCTCGCCGACGTTGCGCACGAGGATGGACTCCTCGACGGCGCCGGGACCGTGCAGCTCGACCTCGCGGTTGGTGCTGCCGATGACGTCCATGCGGGCCATCGGGCCCGCGGTGCCGCGACGCCCGGTTGGCGGCAAGGTGACGGGCGGCGGGGTCGCGAACGGCGTGGAGTCGTCGCGAAAACGCGCGGGGGGGGCCGTAGCGTGGTCGCCAAAGTCGCGCGAGCGCGCTGGTGGGCCCGTCCGCGTGCGCGACATGTCGTACATGTTCCGCTGCGTGGCGTCGCCCAGGATCTTCCAGGCTTTGTCGAGGCGGACGAGCAGGCGGGTGGCCGCGCCGCGATCGGAAAGCGCGCGCGCTTCTTCGTGACGCTGGCGGTAGGCGTTGTACACGTCGTCCCTGGACGCGAAGGGCGACACGCCCAGGAGCTGGTAGAAGTCCTCGTCGTAGGCGGGCTCGATGGACTCGAGCGGGTTCGGCGCGAAGTTCGCTTCGATGGTGAGCCGCGCCAAGAGCTCGCGGAAGGTGTAGCCGGACACACCCAGCGACTTGGCCTGGGTCTCCAAGAAGGTGATCTGATCCGCGCTCGCTTGGCCGCCTCGCAGCATTGTCCGAATGGTCATCTCCACGATCGGGAGGTTCTCGGACTCTTGGGCCAGGTTGAGGTGCTTGCGGTAGACCTCGAGGTCGGACAGCACGCGGTCGAGCGTCGCGTAGCTCTTGATTAGCGAGAGCGCTTCGGCCTTAAACTTCGGATTGCTCTGCATTCCCTGCAGATACTTCCGGCGAGCCTTCAGCTGTTCGCGGGCCTCATCGGGCGTAGCAATGCCGCCCTCTAGGGAGAGGTAGTCGAGGAGGCTGGTCTTACCGACCAGCTTGCAGAACTCTGCTGCGGTCTCGATGTCGCGCGACTCCATGGCACCCAAGGCGAAGGTGGTTTGGCAAGGGTTCTACCGCCGCGTCGCGGCGAGGTCAAACGGTGTAGCGCCGAGGGCAGCGGGAAGGCGAGGTCGCCCGCCGCTGCTATCAGAGGTGCGGTGCTGGCCGGCGGCGATCCACGGACATCTTCTCCATGCGCGCCGAGGCTTCGTCGAGCGCCTCGCGGGACATGCCACCCGTAAATCGGATGCTGCCTTCGCGGGAGCGGCCGGTCTGCACGTCCACGACGCGGACGGACAAGATCTGATCGATGCCGTACGAGTAGTAGACCTCGATGGGCGTGCCGCGCGGACGTGGCGGGAGGCCCGTGAGCTCGACCTTGCCGATGACGTTCACCTCGTCGCGCGACGAGCCGTGGCCTTCGGTCACCTCGACGCGAACGGCGGTCATGTTCTCGTAAGCGTAAGCGAAGCGCCCGCGGAACTCGTAGGGCAGCGGCGTGCCCTCGGCGATCAGCTCCACAACCCGCTCCTGGCGGTTCTTGTTGAGCACGATGATGCCGAGCGGGTGCGTCGTGGCGTCCTGAATCTGGACGTCCGGCAGCGCCGACGGCTCATCCTCGACGTCTTCGACCTCTTCGGGACCTCGAGCGGCGTGACCGCCCGAGGCCATTCCGATCTGGAGGCCTCCGCGTGATTTGGGGGCATCCACCGGTGGGGCGAGGGGGCGCGGCGCCGCTGGCTTCTTGACGATCGGCTGCGCGTGGAGCGCGGGGTGGTCGGGACGATGGCGAAACACGCCCGCGAGCGCAGCGCCCAATGCGACACACTCATCGGGGTTCACACCCTTGACCGCCGTCTTTCCAGACAAGCGCGTCATGAGATCCTGAACCATGGGCATGCGCGTCGAGCCGCCCACAAGCAGCACGTCGTCGATCTCTGTCCACGAGAGCTTGGCTTTCTCCAAGACGATCTCGCAGGTGTCTGCGCACTGCTGCACGAGGTGGGCGCTGAGCGCCTCAAACTCCTCGCGGGTGACGCGAACGCCGGTGCGCTTGCCCTGGTAGGACACGGGCACCATGGCGTGGGGCTTGGTGGAGAGCGCGATCTTCGCTGAGAGGCAGCGCTCGTACAGCTCCTGGTAGGCGTTGGACTCGTCGCGTGGGTCGGCGTCATACTTGGCCGCGAAGGACTCGGCGATGTGGTTGACGAGGCAGTCGTCCCAATCCTTGCCGCCGAGCTCGGCGTTGCCGTCGGACGCGAGCGTGGTGAGCTTGCTGCCGTTGATCTCCATCACGGTGACGTCGAAGGTGCCGCCGCCGAGGTCGAAGACCAGCAGGGTTCGCTTCTCGCCGAGGCGGTCGAGCCCGTAGGCGATGGCCGCCGCAGTGGGCTCGTTGATGATGGACAGCACGTTGAGGCCAGCGATGCGGCCGGCCTCGGAGGTGGCGCCGCGCTGCGCGCTGTTGAAGTAGGCGGGCACCGTGATGACCGCGTCCTTCACCTCGACGCCGAGCAGCTCCTCGGCGTCGTCCTTCATCTTGCGCAGGATGAGCGCGGAGATCTGCTGGGGCGTGTACTCGCGCCCGTAGAACTCCATGCTGAACCCGTCTTCGCCCATCTGGCGCTTGATGAAGCGCACGGCGTTGTCGGGGTCGGCGACGACCATCTTGATAGCTTCTTCGCCGACGACGCAGGCGTCCTCGTCGTAGAAGTGAACGACGGAGGGCGTCGTGGCGAAGCCCTCCGCGTTCGTGATGATCTCGGGCTTTCCGAACTTATTGACGTGGGCCATCGCCGAGAAGGTCGTGCCGAGGTCAATGCCAAGCACGATCGATGCGTCAGAGGACATTCGGTTCAGCCCTTCTTGTGGCGGGCGATGACAACCTCTTCGGCGCGGAGCGGACGCTCAGCGCGCTCGAAGCCGCGCTTTAGCACCTGACGAATAAGGTAGTCTTCAGCCTCGTGTGGGGTGGGCTCGACCTTGACCGCCTTGTGGACCTTGGCGTCAAAGCGCTCGGCGGGGTCCATCGGCAGCACGTCTCGGCGGTACAGGACCTCCAAGAACTCGTCGATCAGGTATTGGAAGGAGTCGGCGATGACGTCGGGGCTCATCTCTTGCTTGATGAGCGACTCCTGGAACCAGTTCAGGCTGTCGTAGAAGAGCAGCAGATCGAGGAGCAGGGGCTTCTCGGCCTGAAACAAGAAGTCGTCCTTGTACTGACGGAGCTCTTCGTAGAGCTTGTCAAAGGCCTTGTCCTTGGTCTCGTCTTGGGCGATCCGAGCTTCGAACAGGCGGCGGACCTCGGCGAGCTCCTCGCGCGTGTCTTGCGATTGGGGCAAGAGATACCTCCTAGCTGCCAGCGAGCTGGGTCGCGAGGTTGATGAAGGTGCCCTCGAGTTCGAGGGACTCTCCGCAGAAGTGGTAGTCCTCGGGCCGCGAGGCGAGGGACCTCAAGAAGGACTGCTCGACCTGATCGCCAACGCCGATGGTGATCACGCGAGCGCCAGAGGTGCGGAGGCGGTGAATCTCAGCGACGGTGGCCTCGGGGTCATCGGGGTGACCGTCGGTCATGACCACGAACACGCGCTGCACGCCAGCGCGCGGGCGCAGCAGGTTGCGCGCGTCGTAGAGCCCCTCGCTCATGGGGGTGGAGCCGATGGGCTGCAGCTCGTCGATGGCCCAGCCGAGCTTCTTGATGTCGGCGGTGGGGGGCGACTTGACGCCGCCCGGGAATGCGACGACGGCGATCTGGCGGTTGGGCTGCTGGAGCGTCTTGTCGGCGAAGCCGAGCGCGGCCTTGCGGGCGGCCTCGATGCTGGCGCCGTACATGGAGCCGGAGCAGTCCATGATGAGCGCGACCTGCATGGGAGCGCGGTTGTGCGCGAGGTCTTCCAGCGTGACGCTGCCGCCTGCGAGGCGGTGAGGGAGGATCTGCCCGGTGGACAGGTCCATGGCCTCGACCTCGACGATTCCGTTGCTGTTGTAGCGGTAGGTCATGGACAGGCGGCTCTCGCCGGCGACGCGCGCGGGGATGCCGTAGAACTCGAAGTGACCGAGGACGGTGCACTGCAGCGGGTCGTCTTTCTCGCCCTGAACGAGCCACAGGTCGACGGTGGTCTGGCCATCGTGGGTGGTGGCGTAGTCGTCGCGGGTACACTCGGCGGGGATGCGCGTGTTTCGCGGGATGATGCGCGAGTTGAAGAGGTCGGTCTCTTTGTAGACGACCATGCCGAGCGAGTGCGACGTGACGTCGTGGGTGCGGATGTCGACGGGCGACTCCTCACCCGAGAGCGCCGCGGCTTCGATGGCCGCGGTGAGCGCGGCGCCGAGGGCGATGGCCTCGTCCGGGTTGATGTCCGTCGCCGGCGGCTTGCCGAAGATCGCCTCGAGGCTGGCGCGGCACATCGGCATGCGCGTGGAGCCGCCCGCCACCAAGATGGTGTCGACGGTGGCCGGGTCGCACTTGGCCTCGATGAGCACCTGGTTCGTGAGCGTGATGGTGCGCTGGAGGAGGTCGTTGGTGAGCTCCTCGAACTGCTCACGCGACACGGACAAGCGCAGCACCTTGTTCCCGTAGTCGTGGAAGATGTTGACCTTGGGGCGCTTGGTGAGGCTGATCTTCGCGCTCACGCACTTTTGGCGCAGGTCGTGGTAGCTCATCAGGTCGTCGCGCGGATCGAGGCCGTGCTTGGAGATGAACTGCTCCGCGACGTAGTCGATGAGGGCTTCGTCCCAGTCCTTGCCGCCGAGCTGGTGATCGCCGTCGGTGGCGATGACGTTGATCTCGTTGCCAGCGATGTCGACGAGCGTGACGTCGAAGGTGCCGCCGCCGAGGTCGTAGACGAGGACGCGCTGGTAGGACCCCTGATGGTTGAGGCCGTAGGCGAAGGCCGCAGCGGTGGGCTCGTTGATGAGCTTGAGCACGGTGAGCCCGGCGAGCTCACCCGCCTTGAGCGTGGCGCGGCGCTGGATGTCGTTGAAGTAGGCGGGGACCGTGATGACGGCCTTGTCCACGACGCAGCCGAGCACAACCTCGGCGTCGTGTTTGAGCTTCGCGAGGATGTACCCGGACAGTTGCTCGGGTGAGTGACCCTTGCCCCGGTAGGCGAACCTGTAGTCCGGATCACCCATTCTGCGCTTGATAAACTCGACCACTTGATCTGGGTAGACCATGGCCGATTGCTGCGCGTAGGTGCCTACGATGACGTCGTCGTCTTCGAAGAGGATCACCGACGGGGTGATGCGCTCGCCTTCTGCGTTGGGGATCAGCTCGGGGACACCGTGCTGGTTCACATAAGCGATTGCGGAGAATGTGGTTCCGAGGTCGATTCCGACCGTCCCGGTCGTCATGGGGGGGGCCTCTGGGCGGCAGGGGGGCGGAGCGACTTAGAACAGCCGCTGCGTGCGCGCCGGAGTATATCGGAGATGCACGAATCATCACAAGGCGGCACCGTGAACGAGATCATCCTGGCGTCCAGCAGCGAGTGGCGAGCGACGATGCTTCGATCCGCTGGATTTCGCGTTCGCTGCATCCCTTCTCCGGCGGATGAGAATGTGTTTCAGAGCTCGGATCCGGTCGAACAAGCGCTCGGGCGCGCGGAGCTAAAGGCGGCGGCGGTCTTTGCGCTTGAGCCCGAGGCGATGGTGCTCGGCGCCGATCAGGTCGTGTGGGACGGCGTGGACGTGTTCGGCAAGCCGCTCGACGCGGCGGACCACCTGGCGCGTCTCCAGGCGATGCGGGGGCGCACGCACACACTCGTTACCGGCTACTGCGTGCTCGGTCCTGATTTTTTGGATCGTGGCACCGCGGAGACGCGCCTGACGATGCGCGCAGACCTGTCCGATGAAGAGCTCGCGGCCTACGTCGCGTCGGGCGAAGGCTCGCGATGCGCGGGCGGGTACGCCATTGAAGGGCAGGGAGCCTGGCTCTTCGAGCGCGTGCGCGGTGATTGGAACAATATCATCGGCTTGCCGCTGTTTGACGTCATCAGCTCGCTTCGCCGCGCCGGCTGGCGGTACGGAGCGTCCGCGTGAGCGACGACGCGCTGCACGACCTCGCAGAGCTCGTCGCAGACGCGAAGGCGCTGCTTCAAGCCGAACAAGCGCTGGGCGTGCGCGCGGACTCAGGCCTCGAGCTGCCCCAGGTCGACGTGCCTGCCGCTGCGGTCGCGCCGCCAGCGACCGTTGCTAAGGTCGCGTCGTTCGAGACACCGAACCGCTGGTCGAAGCTCGCCGCCGAGGGCCGCGAGCTCAGCGACGCGCAGCCGCAGACCTTGGAGCAGGTGCGCGAAGACCTTGGCGACTGCAGGCGCTGTGGCTTGTGCTCGGGGCGGCGCAACATCGTCTTTGGCTCCGGCGACCCGCACGCTGACCTCCTGATCGTGGGCGAGGGACCTGGCGCTCAAGAGGACCGCTCGGGTGTGCCCTTTGTGGGGCCGGCGGGCGAGCTGCTCGACCAGATGCTGCGCGGCGTGCTCAACCTCGGCCGCGACGAGGTCTATGTCGCGAACGTCGTGAAGTGCCAGCCTCCGGGCAATCGCAACCCGCTCCCCCTGGAGGTGACCGCCTGCCTCCCGTTCTTGGAGCGGCAGATCGCGGCGGTCCGCCCCAAGGTGCTGCTGATCATGGGCAACGTGGCGTTTAAGTCGCTGTTCAACACGACGCAGGGCATCACGGCGGCGCGAGGCCGGTGGACCGAGCTTCACGGCGTTCCGGCGCTGCCCACCTTCCACCCCGCCTACCTGCTGCGCAAGCCAGAAGACAAGCGCTTGAGCTTCGAGGACCTCAAGGCGTGCTCCAGACGCTACGCAGAGGTCGGCGGCAAGCGCCTCGGCCCTGCCAAGCCCTGGTAGCTGCACGAACGCTGCACGAATGACGCAGTAACGCTGCACCTGAGCGCGCGGGGCGCTGCGCGTCGCCCCTCTAGGTTGTTGTCCTGGAGGTCATCGTGGAAGCGCTCTTTCTGTTGTTGTTCTTCGTGAGCCCGGTCGCGGTCGTGCTCGGCGTCGTGTGGGTCCTGCTGTCACCTGAGCGGCGCGCCTTCGCGAGCGCGGGCTTTCATCGGGCGAGTCGGTCGCTGGGCGGTCGCGTGGCGCTCATGTGCGTGACGGGCCTCGTGTTGGCGGGGCCGCTCTCCATGGTCGACGGTCTCCGCAGCGAGCGCTCCTGGCGCTTGGAGCAGGTGCAGCGGGAGATCGCCCAGCAGTGGGGTGGCGCTCAGCAGGTGAGCGGGCCGGTGTTGCTCGTCCCCGTGGAGGACGCTTGGGACGAGGACGAGACCAACTACGTCGGCGGTCGCAAGGAGGTCACGGTGCGGCGCCGCACGGCGATGGCCAACTACGTGCTGCTCCCCGACACGCTCAAGGCGACAGGCGACGTGGCGCCGCGATCCTTGCACCGCGGCCTCTACGATGTGCTCGTCTACGACGCGCAGATCGACCTCGACGCGCGCTTCTCGCCGCTGACGATCGAGCCGCGGTTGGGCCACAGCTTCGATGTCCGTTGGAGCGAAGCGCAGCTCGTGGTGGGGATCTCCGAGCTCGCCGGCGTGAGCGAGGTGCGCGAGCTCGCCTGGCAAGGAACGACGCTTCACGCGCAGACCGGCGGCGTTCGCGAGCTCGCGGTGAACGCCTTCCACGCACCCATCCCAGGCTTTGACGGCGAGGTCGCCGAGGCGCACGTCGCCTTCTCGGTCCGGGGGACGGGCGCGCTTCGCTTCACGACCGCGGGCGAGCAAACCGACGTCGAGGTGCGCGGCGCGTGGAGCGATCCCGGCTTCGAGGGCTTCACGCTGCCGGAGGAGCGCGAGGTGAGCGACACCTTCCGCGGCCTGTGGACCGTGCCCGGCGTCGCGCGCCCCGTGCCTCGCCAGCTGGTGCTCGGCCGCGACGTGGCGGACCTGGGGCGGCTGCTCGACCCCTACTGGGTGGGCGTCGCGCTCACGAACCCGACCTCGGCCTACGTCGGGGTGGAGCGCTCGCTCGCGTACGCCTTCCTGATCATCGGCCTCACGCTGCTCGTGCTGCTCGTGAGCGAGCGCGTCATCGCGGTGGCGCTGCACCCGGTGCAGTGGGTCGTGAACGGCTTCGCGCTCGTGACCTTCTACCTCGTGCTGCTCGCGGGCTCCGAGCACCTAGGCTTCGCGGCGGCGTACACGGTCGCGGCCTCGCTCGTCGTCGTGCTGGTCGGCGGGTACACGGCGATCACGACCCGCTCCGCGCGCGCAGGCGCCCTCATCGCGACGGCGCTCGGCGGCCTGTACGGCGTCACCTGGGTGATGCTCCGCTCCGAGGACCAAGCGCTGCTCATCGGCACAGGCTTGGTGGTCGCCGCCTTGGTCGGGCTCATGGGCGCGACGCGACGCATCGGAGCCTAAACTAGCGGCCAGAGCGTCGGCGGCGTGGGGCCTCGAGACGTCGGCGGTTGGGCGTCGGCGCCGGTAGCTTGGGGTGCAGGGCCCATGGGCGCTGATCGACGGAGAGGGGCGTCGTCGCGCCCGCTGGCATGGACGCCGAGCCGAGGAGCTGCCGTGTCGCGTCCATGGCGATGTGGAGCGGAGGAAGGCAGGCCGAGATCGTGGAGGTGCCGTCCTCGATGACGATCCTCGGCTCTTGTGCGAAGTCGGGCTTCTCCTCGCAATGGAACGCGAGCCAGTCGCACTCGGGTCCGAAGATCGGCAAGCCGGCGAGGACCTTGAAGGTCTCGCCGCCGCGGCTGTGTAGGGTGAGGGGCTCACCGTTGAGGGTCGCGCGCAGCTCGCCGTTCACCGTGGGGCAGCGCGGGCCGGTGCTTAGGGCTCATCGAGCAATAATCTGATCGTTCACGCCTGTGGACGGAGGGTATAGTTCCGCTGGGGATGAAGGTCGTCGCGGTCGAGGGGCAGGTCGTTGATCTCGGCGTCGGCGATCTTGATTCCCTTCGGGTAGCATGCGCGGTCGAGCTCCGCGCGGACGCGGACGCCCGCGGTCGTCGTGGTCGCCCCGATGAGGCTCACGATCGTTTCGTGGTCGATGAGCGGCTTTCCTCGCCAGTTCATGCGGATGTGGGAGAACAGGCGATGCTCGATCTTGTTCCACTTGCTGGTTCCTGGCGGCAGGTGCGAGACAGAGGCGGACGCGAGAACCATTGCTGCCCCCACCGTCGGCGGTGATCAGGAGCTTGGTGGCGTTGGCGCAGCTTGATCTCTGCTCCTCAGCGTGCCCGCCGCCGTCGGCCGCTGGGTCGAGCCGAGGCTGGGCGGGGCGATTGTCCACGGCCCCGAGCAGGTGATGTCGTGCGACCAGACCGCCTGGCTGCTGCGCTACTGGGTGCAGCTGCGAGCCGGCATGCGCGCGAGCTTCCCGGTCGGCGCGCCGGGCGAGCGGATCGCGGATCGCTGCGCCCCAGCGATCCGCTCATAGAGCGATTCGTAGGCGTTCTAATCTAAGGCGCTATCATGCTGTGGGGGCCATGGACGTCCGCATCTTCTCTGCGGGGGGCACATGGGCGACGGGCAGCAGCGCGCGAGGCCGCCTTCTTCGGCGGCGTCTTTCTTTACTCTAGAGCAGCCCAAGGACGCGTTCTTTGAGCAGCCGGCAGCGGAACCCGTCGTCGAGGCGGAGAACAGCGTCGCCCAGCAGGAGCTCCCCGCGGTCGAGCAGCCGGCGGCGGACGCTCCGTTTGATGTGTACCTCCGACCGTGGCCCAACCTGCTGGCGAGCTACGTTCAGCTGCAAGACCACGGGCAGCTGCAAGACCACGGGCAGCTGGGCACGGCGCCGCCCGCAGATGACGCGGCCGGAAAGGCGCTCTATGACGCAATCTTCGGGGGGAGCGCCGACGCTACGGTGCTCGCGCTCCTCCGGCCAC
>Ga0210033_1000615_pt1 | contig 33638 bp, 37 predicted proteins | sample CryGeymeta201501_FD_185465 | JGI IMG/M metagenome (GOLD analysis project Ga0210033, IMG submission 185465) | Groundwater microbial communities from Crystal Geyser aquifers in Utah, USA - Crystal Geyser metaG 2015-01 (SPAdes) (version 2) | ecosystem: Environmental > Aquatic > Deep subsurface >... | reverse complement strand
CATCACTTACGCGACCAAGGCCGCGTAACGGAGGCCCCATGTTCAGTACGCTGTTCAGTTCTATCCGCGTCGAGGTCGCTCCCGGTCTTGACGCTCTCGTCATGTCGGAGCCAACCGTCGGAGTCCTCCGCGCGTTGGGTCGTGCCGTGACTGCCGCCGGAGGCAACCTGACCCCAGTGGAGGACGCCGCGCTCTGCGTGGCGCTCATGGTGACGGCGTGGGAGGGCGCGGGCGCCCCCGGCGCCGACGCCTGGCCCCCGCTCAGCCCCGAGGGCGTCGCCACGCGGCTCGCCACCGTCGACGCCTTGCCTCGAGGAGTCCTCGTGCGGCTCGGGCAGGAGTGTGGTGCGGCCCTCCGCCTGAGCGCTGCCGACTCGGACTGATCCGGCGTGCCGTCCGGTTGACCCGAGGGCGGCTCGCAGGGTACAAGGGGACCACAGACTGCGCGACCTGCCCGGTCAAGACCCGGTTGGGTCGCCGGTGCGACCGCCCCATGACGCGCCCCCCGCGTTGGGAGGACGCCCGGTGGGACTCATGGACGGCGGCGCTGGCACGGGTGCAGGGCCCGTCGACGTGTCCGGTCCGTTCCATCGAGGACCACCCCCTGGGGGCATGGATCGTGCAGGTCCTGGTGGACGCGCGGTCGGTCGAGCGAGGCTACCTGCTCCGGGCAGGCGGGCTGGAGGATCAGCCAGCCCGGTGGTGGGAGGCGGTGCACCTGGTGATCGCGGAGGTCGCCCGGTGTGATGCCGAGGCGGCTGAGGAGGCAGCACGATGAGCAACACCCGCGAGACCCTCACGCTGGACGTCAGGGGCAATGCGGTCAAGGCCCTCGGGGCTATCGACCGCAAGCTCGATCAGGTCGCCAAGAGCGCGAGCCAGGCGACCTCCGGCCTTGGGGCCATCACGTTCGACGCGGCCAAGGGCGCGGCCTTGGGTGCGTTCGGGGCCGCCGTAGGCGCGGCGGTGCTCAGCTTCCAAAAGCTCGGCGAGGTCGTGGGGAGCTCCCTGTCCCGAGCCGTGGCGGGGTCTGAGGAAGCCACCGCAGCGTCGGCGAGGATGAGCGCCGAGTGGGAGCGCATGGAGCTCACCCTGGGCCGGGCCTTGCTCGGGCCCGACGGGGGGGCCGCCCTGTTTGAGGGGCTGGGGCAGGTGGTCGCCACGGTGACGGCGGCCATCAGTGCCAACGTGAAGTCGTTCGGCGGGGCCTTCGAATACGTGATCCCCGTCATCAAGACTGTGGCGGTGGTGGTCGCGACTATGGCGGCTGCGGGTTTTACACCACTGGCACTGACGATTGACGCCGTGGTGCTGGCTGCCACCACGTTGTACGCAGGGTTTCTTGCCCTGAAGGCGGGGGCGCGGATCGCGGAGGAGGGGCTGGTGGCGCTGTCCACGCGGCTCGGGGTCACCAGTGATGAGGACCTGGCGGCGGCGCAAGACGCGACCAAGGCCGCCGCCAAAGAGTTTGACGAGTTCAAGATCTCGTCGGCCGGGGCGACCGAGGGCCTCTGGGACCTACGTGCGGGCATCATCGGGGTCGTGGACAGCACGGGGCAGTTGATCCCCGCCCTGGACCGCACGGCGAAGCTCCTAGAGGAGAAGTACAAGGCGGCGTTCAAGGGTCGGCAGGAGCTCGCGGCGTGGCTCGACATGAGCCCCGACGAGCTCGAGGCCTACGCCGAGCTGAACCAGCAGATCAGGGACAACACCGCGTCAATCAACGCTTACGCGAACCTCGGTCTGGAGCCGGCAAAAGGGGCGTCGGCGGGTGCGGCCGAAGCCACGGTGGAACTGTCGGAGGCCCTCGGCCTGGAGGCCACCGCCCTGCTGCGGGTGTCCTACGCGCGCGAGCAGGCCACGGCGTCCTTCATCTCGGAGCAGCAGGCGCAGGAGGAGTACAACAAGGGCCTGGAAGCATCCCTGGAATCCCGCGCCGACGCGGTGCGGGAGCTGTCAGACGCCGAGACCGCCGCCGAGGTGGCTCGACAGCAGGCCGCCGAGAAGGACAAGAACAACCAGCGCGGAGAGCAGATCGCCTCCACCCGCGACGCGCTGAGGGGGCTGGCGGGCGACACGGCCACCCTCACAGCCAACACCCTGACCCTGGCGGCGAGCACGGCGTTGGCGGGGGGGAGCCTGGCGGGCATGGGGCAGGCGTTCGCTGCGTCCCTGGGGGACCTGTTTGTCAAGGTCGGTACGGGGCTTCTGGTCGCGGGGTCGGGACTCTCGGCCCTGTTCGAGGGCAACCCCGGTGGTGCCATCGCGTGGGGTGCCGGACTGATCGCGGTGGGTGTGGCCCTGGGGGCCATCGGCAAGGCGGGGTCGAAGGGCGCCAAGCCCTCGGCCAGCGGCGCCGCCGGCGGAGCGTCCCTGGCTCGTGCGGCCGCGCCGCAGCAGACGACCCAACGCGACCGGTCGGAGACCGTGATCGTAGTCAACCTCGGCACTCGCGAGATCGCTCGTGAGATCCGGGACATGGGCCGGAGGGGCCAGATATGAGCCTGACACAGCCCGTGTTCCTGCATCCGATCACGATCCCGACGGCCTACGCCGGCGCCGGGGCGCTGTTGACCCTCAACGCTGCGCCGGTCACCCTCGCTGCGGGCACGTACTACTGGGCCGAGACCGAGGGCTCGGCCGGGAGCTTCAACGCGGCTCTGGTCACCGCGCTCAACGCCGCCATGGCGGGCACATGGACGGTGCGCTTCGGCGCGACGTTCCGGCTCACGATCGCGTACACCGGCGCTTCCACGCCCACCACACTGGCCTTCGTCGCGCCGACCGTGCTCGGGCTTGGGATGCTCGGGGGCGCGGAGGACCCGGAGTCGACGAGTTCCGCCAGCTTCACCGCGAAGTCCTGGACGGGGGCGTGGGACTGCCGGTGGATGTGGCGGCCCGTCGAGTGGATCATCGACGACCGCACCATGCCCCGTGCGGCGGTGGTCGTCGCCCGGAGCCCTTTTGACGGGACGGCGACGATCGACGACTACGGCGCCTGGGACGAGCGGACCCTGCGCCTGGAGGGCGTCCGGGGGGCCTACGTCTTTGACTGGGCGGCTGGACGCTCGCCCTTCTACGTCGAGGCCGGATCGGGCTCGGCGCTGGTCAACAACACCCTGGAGACCTTCTGGCGCGACGCGCGCCGCTTGTCCTCGGCGCCGGGGACGATCCGGTACCTGGCCAACGGTCAGGACGACTTCGGCGCGTACGAGTGGGAGGGCCTGGTCTGGAGCGACCCGGAGCAGCTCGGCAACCTGGCTGAGTGCCTTGAGGAACTGAACCCGTCGCCGTTGCTGTACACCGTGACCCTGCGCCTGCTCGACACGGGGGTGGCATCATGACGTTGTCGATCTTCGAGGGCGGGTCCGGAGGTGGGAACCGCTGGATCATCGGGATCAAGATCTCGACGATCGGGGACTCGTCGACCAGTCCGATCGACGGTCGGTACCGCCTGGCGAGCGGTGTGCCCACGTGGGATAGCTCCAACATGTACCGTTCGGCCCTGGTGGGCTGGCCCGCCGAGATCACGTCGACGGTGGACTACCGGGGCGGCGCGACCACGATCGGCGGCCTGGACCTGGACCTACTCCGGACGGACGAGGTTGCCGGGTGGCTCCAGCGCGTCCGCTTCAACAAGGTCTCCCAGCTCAACCTGGGTATCGCGGCCGCAGGGACGACGGTCGTCCTGGACACAGCCGTGGGCGAGGGTGTCGACGTCGTGATCGGGCGGGAGGTCCTCCTGCTCGGGACGGAGTCTGGGGCGGGTCCGTACACGTACACCGACTGCGCGCGGGGGCGTCTGGGGACGATTGACGCGGCCCACGGCGAGACCGGGGTGTCCATCGCGCTCCAGCCCTTGGTGGACGCCGAGGTCTACCTGGCGGGCGAGGCCCCGATCTACGACCTGCCGGTCGAGCTGTTCGTCGTCGATGCGGTCGACGGTGGATACGACGACGAGGAGACCTTGTGGACCGGCGTGATCCACGGGGTGCTCTGGGACGGAGCCAAGGGCGCCCTGCGCCTCACGCTGGACTCGGCGCTGGACATCCTTGGTCGCACCACGTTGCTCCGGCGCCAGTGGAGGTCGCGTGGGGGCGCCGGGACGCTCGCCTGGCGCGGCTCCGGAGAGCCCGTCGGCGACACCATGACGCACACACCCGGCGACGACGAGATCACGTACCGGACCTGCCTGCTGTACGACGGGACCTACTGCCTGCGCTCGGGCGTGAGACGTATTGGTGTCGGGCCTGAGTGGATGCACTCACTCACCGGGCGCGACGTGCCCGCCGATCCCGTGCTCTTCGGCGGAGGCGCGCCCTTGCCCCCGGCGGCGGACGACGGTGGGATCGGTTACTTCGGGGACCAGTTCCGCCAGGTCTTCGCCGCCGCCCCGGGCGCGCCTGCCGTCAACGACGCCGGCGCCACCCTGTCGACCAACGCCATCACGCTGGCGCTCCAGCTGTTGACGACCACCGCGACGGGAGGCAACGGCGCCTATGATCTCGGTGTGGAGGACCTCGGGTGTGGGATCCCGGCGTCACTGATCGACGTGGCCGGGATGGAGGCCCTGGCCGCGATCGCGGGGGACGGAGTGGACCTCGACGCGTGGTTCCTCGGCCTGGCTGGCAAGCCTGTGAAGGCCGTGGACGCGATCGACAGCGCGATCCTGGCCTTCGGGTTGCGCCTGGCCCCTCGCGAGGGGGGCAAGATCGGCCTGGCCTGGCTCGTCGACGGGGCGATGGACACCACGGCGATCGGCGAGGCCGCGCTCATGGAGCCCCCAGCGACGGACTACCGCGCGGTGCCCGCCGTGTCGGAGGTGACGGTCTCGTGGGACGAGCGGCCGGGGCTGGAGGCGCGGTCGTCGGTCTTCCGGGCAGGGTACTCCGTCTCCCGCTCGGTCGGCGGGGCCAACACCGCCATCGAGATCAAGGCGCCGGGGATCCGGAGCGCCCGCGTCGCGGAGGCCCTGGGGCAGGACTGGACGACGCTGTACTACGTCCCGATCCCGGTCGTGACTCTCGTCGCCCGCCGCACGGTGTCCCTGTGGCCTGGCGACGCGGTCCAGTTGACGCACGGTGTCATGTCCGACGCGGTGGGTGTCCGGGGCCTGGTCGACGGCGGCGGCGTCGTGGCGAGCCGGACCCTGTCCCTGGAGGCCGGGACCATCCGCTACACGATCTGGTGGACCGGGGCGCGGTACGGGCGCATTGGGCGCATTGGGCCCTCGGCGCGGGTCGCGTCTTACTCGGCCCCCGACGTCACGGCGGAGGTCAACGCCTTCACCTCGGCGTTGGGCTCGCCGGCGACCGACACGGCAGCGTGGACGGCGCTCATCACGCTGGCGGGGTCGCTGGCCGTGTTGATCCTCGACTCGGACCTCAGCGTCCGGGGGACCGCCACGCTGACCACGGCGTCGGGCACGACCCTGACCCTGAGCGCGCCGACGGTGGACCCGGTGGCGGGGGACGTGATCGTCCTGGCGGCCTACGACGCAGTAGGGGCCGAGGAGCAGGCGCGGTACGCGTACCTGGCCGCCGCCGCTGAGACCCTGGGGAGCGCGTCTGACGACGCGTACGAGTGGACCACATGACTGTACGCCCCATCGACACCGCCTCTGCCGCCCTCGGCGCCGACGCCCAGCTCGCCAGTGCCATCCTGACCTACGCCGCCGAGACGGGACGGGCCGCGCTGGCGGACTGCACGCGGTCCTGCACGGCGACCTACGATTACCGCCACCCGCCGCTCCTGCACTCGGTCCCGGCCGGACAGGAGGAGTGGGCGGACCCTGACGCCCAGCTCGGGTGGCTCGTGTACCTCTGGCGGGCGGGACCCGGCGCGGACTCGCTCACGGTGCGAGTCCGGTGCACGCACTCCGACGTCACGGGGGGGACCATGGGGCTGCACGTCACGCCCCTGGACGACTACTACGCCCGTCGCGTGCTGCCGCCGGCAATCGACACGGACGCCGGCGCCGCCGGCGAGACCACGGTCACCCTGACCGCGACGGACCTGGAGCTGGTCGAGGGCGACCTGTACGTCGTCGCGGTGTCGTGGGCGTCGACGCTGCACAGCGTCTCCGAGCTGTGGTTCGACGCCGACACCGTGGACGGCGGGGGCCTCCCGACCGGCGGGTCGGGGTTTGACGACTGGGCCTACGACTACCTCCGGAGCGCCAACGGCCAGACCACGTATTGGTGGGACGGGTCGACGTTCGCGGCCTTCGCCGACGCGACGGTGCCCTACCTCGTTGAGATCCTCGAGGGCGCCGCCTACGCCACGGTGGCATGGTCCACGGGCAAGGCTGCGGACGGTAAACCCTTGCCCAATGGCAGGCTCGCCCACCGGACCGGCCTGAACCTCGCGCGCTTCGGCGTCATCGCCGATTTCATCCACGTGTTCCCGTCGCTCGAAGAGCGATCGTCCCTGTACGAGGGGACGCTCACGACCGCGAACATCTGGGTCCGTCGCACGGCTCTGAGCTACGTCAAGGTTCACGGTGTCGAGATCCTCGAGGGCGTCGTGGCCCCGAGCGCCCTCGGCGCTCGCCTGGCGCCGGAGCAACCGACGTCCATCAGGGCGTGGCGGTCGGCGTCTCAGTACGCAGAGACCGTGGTCGGTCACCGGTCCCGGCCCCTGGCGATCGCCCCGACCCCGGACTACTCGGCGACGGAGCCCCACCACTACAGCCCCGACGACCCCCGAGCCATTGTGGGTTATCGCCAGCTCGCCCTGCCGGTCCACCGACTCACGACGACCTTCGGCACGGTCTTGCTCGTGCCGTGGGGCGAGCTCGCGCAGGTCAACACCGGTGGGGTCGACTACATCGGTCGGGACCTGCTCGTGGCCCTCGTCGCGGAGGTTTTCTTCGCGGGGGACGCCGGTGTGCCGGGCGAGATCACGTTGGTCTGGGACGCGTGGAGCGTCGTCTACGGCTCGACGACGCGGCCCCCGGCCGCACACCAGGTCGAGGTCATCGCGACGACGACGCCCTACGACCGACCGCGTGGGGAGGACTCGCACGCGGCGCAGTGGTGGGGGTTGGTGACACCCAACGACACCGACGGCTCCATGCCTGTGCGCCACTCCGGCGAGGCCTGCGTCTGCCCGACCGTGCTGTCGAGCGAGGCCCCGTCGCGGGTGGAGCTGCGGGTGCCCGCCAGCGCCGTGCGGGCCGTCGAGCCCGAGAACCAGCTCGCCCTCCGCGTCAAGAGCCCCGGTCGGAGTTCCACCGGGACGCCCTACGGGACGACCGCGCGGGTGTACCTCCGCGTCGTCGCCCTGTCCGTCTGCACCGTGCCGTCGCTCGACGCGACGGACCTGGAGGCTACATGAGCCTGACCATCCCCACGACCCACACCCGCCCCGACACGCGGACCACCGGCGTCTGGCGCGGCGGCGCGATCCGTGCGACGCAGGTTGCCGCCCTCGCGGCCAACGCCATCCACGCCTACGCCCTCGGCGCCCGGCGCACCGCGCTATCCCTGCGGGCGATCGACGTTGTGGGGCAGGCGACGTACACGACCGTCGCCAAGGTTCCCTTCGCCTTCGCTGCGGGGCGCGAGGCGGTGGGGCTCCAGATCGTCGTGCAGTTGGACAACGCCGACGTGCGGATCACGCTCCGCAACGCCACGGACACCGTGGACCTGGCGACGTGGACGGACGCGTCCACGGGGACCGGGACCGTGAAGGCCTCCGTGGGGCCGTCCGCCAGCGCGGACGTCCTGGTCAAGATCGAGGCGCGAGAGCACTCCGGCGCCGGCGGGACGATCCCGCTGGTGCACCTGTACGAGCGCGGCCACACGCAGTACACGTATCCCAACGCCGTCCTGGACCACGTGGCCATCGCGCAGTCGTATGCGTGGGATCACGTCTGGTCCTTTGACGCCGCCGGGACCAGCACCGAGGACGTGGGGGGCGTGGGGGGCTCGACGTTGACCCGCACGGCCAACGTCACCAACTACGCGCCGATCTACGATGGCACGCGAGGCTACGACCGAATCACGGTGCACGCGGCGTCGACCGGAGACTACTCCGGCAACATCAACGTCTCGCGCACGAGCGACTGTTTCTTCGAGGCCATCTTCACGCTGCCCGAGGCGCAGACCGCCGCCGGTGTTTACACCCTCGCGGCGGTGGGGCAGGGCACCGCCGCCAGCGGCTTCTGTTTGATCCGATACTATGCCACCGCCGACGTCGTGCGGGTCTACAACGCGCCGGGGTCATCGCTGATCGCGGCCCTGACCGGCCTGAACGCCGCCACGCTCGCAGCCGGGCCGGTGTACATCGCCGTGTGGTGGGACCACGCGGCGTTGACTTATCGGGTCTACTGGAACGCCGGCGCCGGCGAGACTGCGCTGTCCGCCGCCGGTGGCGCGGGGGCGGGCTCGACGGCCCGACCCATCGGCCTGGGATACTCGACCGCCGACTCCAGCGCCAAGATGGGTGTGCATTACGCCGCCTTTAGTCGGGGTGAGCCCGACGCGACTTACCGCAGCCTCCAGTACGCGGCACGCGGCTGGTGACGCTGGCACTTGCGCTTGGCACGGTTTGTGCCTATACTGGTCCCTGTACGGCGCACCGTCGCCGGGGCATCCCGCCCCACCCGCTCACGCGGGCCCCACCTGGAGTACGCCCATGGCCAGCAATCAGTGTCTCGTCCGATCCTCCGGCCCCCTCCAGATCGCGGCTGCGTCGGTGACGCAGGCCACGGTCTCCCTCACGACCGTGGACAAGGAACTGCTGGCCCCAGGGACGTACCGCTGGATCTTGATCCAGAACCGGGGCACCACTGCGGCCTACCTGTCCCTCGACGGGGGTGCGGCCGTCGTCGCGGACGGCTTCGAGCTTCTGCCTGGTGGCACCCACCGCCAGGAGGCGACGGTCCTCGGGGCGGGGATCCGTGGGATCCGCAGCTCCGGCACGGGCAACGTCATCGTCGCGACGGGGGTCTAACCATGGAAACCCGACGCCACGTGGCGACCTACCCATCCATCCAGTCCTACCTCGACGACGGCGGAGACCTCGACGCCGGGACCCTCGTCGAGGTCTACGGCAGCGTCCTCGGGACCGTCGTGGCGACCGGTCGCCACGACGGCACCGACGGCCCCGCGGCGCTGTTCAGGGCGCGGGACCACGTGCTGTTCAGCGCCCTCGCGCTCGGCGAGGGCCTCAGTCTAGAGGCCGGATCCGCCGGCCAGGTCACCCGGCACGCCGACGGTGACATCCTGATCACGTTGACGGAGGCCGCACCGACGTGCGAGCTTCGGCTCGACGTCTTCGGCGCGGCCTGGGGCTGCGGGATGGCCCGGCTCGTCCTGACCCCGGACCCCGGCGCCAGCGACCAGCCCACCGCCGACGCGCGGTGTGCCGTGGCCCTCGAGGTCGAGGGCTCGGTCAACGACGGCAACTACCTGGCGCAGGAGATCTACTGGACCGGGGCGGCGTGGGCGGCGCGGCTGGCCTACAACGTCGGCGCCGGGGAGGCCACGACCTCGGCTGCGGCCCTGTCCGGCACTGAGCCGACCGCGCTGGAGATCTTCGCGCGCGGGCGCGGGACCACCACCGCGCAAGACCCCCTCGGGACCGCGCAACGCAACCTCCCGGCCGCCGGCGCAGCCCCCGGCGGCACCATCAACATCGCCTGGATGACAGACGCCACGGACACCACACGCGTCGCCAGCGTCCGGGTCAAGGCCGACCTCCCCGCGCCCGGCGCGGGGGACACGGCGACCTTCAAACTTTCGCGGGCGTCTTGGGCCCCGATCCTCGGGAGGGTGGTGTGATTACGCTGGACCAGCCGCAGACCCTCGCGGTGGGGGAGGTCCTGGACCTCGGCGGGGACACCCTGGTGCGCTCTGCCCTCCACGCAGGCGTCGCGGGGCATGGGGCCGTGCCCCGGCACGGCTCCGTGGTCCGTGCCGGGACGCTGGACGGCACGGCCTCCCGCGTGGCGGGCGAGGTCGCTGCGCTGTTGACCGACGGCGACGCCCTGGAGGTGCCGTGATGCGCAGGGCGGTCTTCCTTGGTTTTCGGCCCATCGACTCGACCGGGCTCAACCTCCTGCGCCGCGTGGGCGCGACGACCGTGATCCTCGGCCTCGACGACGAGGACGACGACGCGCGAGGCGTCGACCCCACGGACTACGCGGATCGGTGGACGGTGCGGCCGCAGCTCCAGGGCGGCCGTGCGGCCGCAACGCTCCGGGCGTGCAGGGACGCTGGCATGCGGGTCGGTGTCCACGTCTGGGGGCGGCCGGTGCGGTCGTGGACCCACGCACAGGCGGCGGAGGTCCGAGCTATCCACGCCGCCGTGCCGCTGGACCGGGTTATGATCGACCACGAGCGCCACGGCCTCCGGATGGACCCGGTCCGGGGCGGCTACGGCTCGCACGCCGAGTGGGTCGCCGACGTGGCGCGCCTGTGGACCGCGCCACCCTACGTCGGCGCCTACCCGTCCTGGCCCGAGCTGTGGTGCGCGATCTACGGCCTGCCGGGGGTTCGCCACGCCGAGCTTGTGCGGGTGTGCGCCGGCGCCGTGCCGATGGTCTACGGCGACCTCAAGCACACCGGCCTGGACCCCCTGCCCTTGTACCGTCGGAGCGCGCGCGCCTGCGCCGCGATCTTGCGCCCCGACCAGCGCTTGGTCATGGGCGTTGGAGCTTACGATCAGTCCCGGCCGGGGGTGACTGCCGAGGCGATGATCCAGCGGACGCTGGGGGCCCTCCGGGGGCATGACGTCGCGATCTGGTCCCTGCCCCACCTGCTACACAACCCCGGCGTCGTCCGGGCGCTGGAGGTACCACCATGCCCCTGATCCCCGCCCGGCGCATGAGCGCCATCCTGACCTACGGCCCGCTGATCTCAGCGGGCGTCGCCCTCGCCGGCGCCACGGTCTACGCGTCCAGCGCCGCCGTCGCGCAGGACCCCAGCGCGATCGCGGGCATGTCCCCTGCCGGCATGGACCCGATGATGCTGGTGTACAGCGTCGCCATCCAGGCCATCATCGCGCTGGCGACCGCCGTGACGGCGGCGCTCAAGGCCCGAGAGACCAACGTCGACGACCTCCAGGCTCAGCTCGCCGATGCGGCGAAGGCGGCCGCGTCGGAGTGCGACGCCAAGGTCGAACTGAAGCTGAAGATCGCGGCGCTGGAGACGGAGGCCAGACTTCGGAGCGCGGGCCCTTAACCCTCGTAGGGTAAAATGTAGTGTTCGTAGCCTACGCGCACGCGGCACGCCAGCCCCTCGGCCTCCAGGGCGCGCACGTCCTGCCAGGTCGCGGTCTCATGCACACCTGTCAGTGACGCCAGCTCCCGCACCAGCGCCCCTCCGCTCTCCCGGATGATGCGTAGCACGTGCGCCCGACGGTCGACGGTCGCCTGGCGCCGCGCTGCCAGCACCGCCTCACGACCCACACCGGGGTACCGCGTGGGCACCCCGTCGAGGGCCTCCGCCACCTTCGCCAGCGCCTCTTGCACCAGGTACTCCGCGCCGGGGTGTTTCAAGCCCAAGAGCTCCGACAGCTCGCGGTGGCTGGTCCCCCCACGCTCTTCGGCGACGGCCAGGGCGCACGTCGCAGGCATGTCCTCCACGTCGACGCCCGGCCACGTGTACGTGATCGACCCCCGCGACGTGACGCGGAGCCCCAGGTGGTACCGACACCCATACCAGGGGCAGGGCCCGGTGGGGCACTCGCTGCGGCAGGTCGGGCGCGACGGTAGGCCCTCCCCACGCTCGGGGTCCGCCCGGAGGGCGGCCCGTTGGGCTCTGAGGTTCTCGGTGCGTAGGGTGCTCATGGCTTCCGCACCGCCATGGACAAGAAGCGTTCCACGTAGGTATGTGCCCACCCCGGATGCAGCTTCACACCATCCACCGCGTCGCCATCGACCATGACGAGGGCGTCACGTGCCCGGCTCGGCGACAGCACCACGTGCGTGAGCCACAGGTACCAGCGGCCCGTGGGGCGTCCGCCGGCGGCGTCGAGTTCTTCGGCCCAGTGGACGGTGACGTCCCGAAGGCCTAGCTCGAACAAGTAATCATGGATGGCTTGGGAGAGGGCGAGATTCACGGCGGGAGTCCTTGGTCAGGGGGCTGGGGATAGCCAGCCACGTCCATGACCAATAACTTAGTGACTCACTCCGTCCGCGTCAAGCCCGCTCGCTCGCGCGCGATGCGCAGGAGGATCAGGTAGCCCATCAGGTCCTGCTCGACGTCCTCACCCGCCGCCGAGCCGCGCGCCAGGCGGGAGAGCTTGTCGTCGATGCGGACCAGGATCTGCTCGACGGGGTCCGCGTGGGAGAACACGCGAACCGGGTCCAGGGCGCTGTCGCCGTAGGCCGCGTTCTTGGCAACCAGCATGTCGGCGAGCTCGCCGCACACCCGCCGGATGTCATCCTGCGTTGAGGGTGCGACCGCGACGGGGGCCCGCAGGAGGTAGGAATCCCCCACGCGCTCATGCGCGATGGCCCCCAGGGCCGCGCGCCACGGGGGGTTGTTCCAGTCGAACGCCGGTGTGATGCCCTCTCCGAGACACCACGCGGTGTACGCCGTGAGCAGGGCGGGGGGCGCCAGCCACTGGTCCCCGCAGTCGGCGGTCGCAGCCCACTTCTGCATGGAGACTTCGGTGCAGTGTCCGTGCCGGTAGGTAGTCATGTTAACCCTCGTCGGTGTTGGTGGTGTTGTCGGTGGTGTGTCCGGAGGTCAAGCGCCACACAGTCACGCGGCGGCCGCGCTGGCCAGGGGCGTGATCAACCGTGTGGCAGGCCTCCACGACGCCGGCAGCGTGCAGCACGCTGAGCAACGTGCGCAGCGTGCGGAGCTTGACGCCCGTCGCCTCGGCGAGCTTCGTGGACGTCTGGGGGTTGCCCTCCAGGGCCTGGAGGATGACGATGGTGGTGTTCAAGGGTCTACCTCATGCGGTGGAGCGTGACGAGCCCGATCGCCACGGCGTCCATGACGTTGTGTTGGAGTGTCTGAGCGACGGTGCCCAAGCCATTGGACAGCCGGACCGCCTCGCCCGCGTCGAGGGCCCCGTAAGCCTGCGCGGTGGTGGCCTCCTTCGACCTTTGCCCCTTCCACTCTCGCGGGAGGACCGTAGTCATGGGGTGCTCGGGCCACCGTTGAGCGATGGCGCCGACCACGCCGGCGAGCTGAAGGAGGTCGTCCGGGTTGACGTTGCGGACGGAGTAGAGCTGCGGGAACTCCGACACGATGCTGAAGCGGCCCTCGAACCGGGGCAGGTCGTCGACCACCGCGCGCCAGGCCTCGGGCCCCCGCGTCCCACACGTGGTCAACCCCGCTGCCAACCCGCAGGACTGGAGGATCCCGTGGTTGAAGAAGGCCCACCCAACCAGGCGGAGGCCGGGGTCAATCGCGAGGAGCTGAGTCATTGGTGGCCTCCTGGAGCGCGCGCATGAGGCGCTTGGACTCATTGTATCCGGCGCGAACGCCGGGGCGCCCGAGCTTCCACGGGCCGGAGGCGAAGGCCTCCTCCTGTGTGTCAAGGCTCACGACCACCCGCCAGCGACGGGGGTGTGCCGAGCGCTCGAGGTAGAAGCGGACGCGGACCTGGACGGAGTCGTGGCTGATAGTCATGGCTCAGGGGACCTCCTCAGCGTTGGGGCAGCGGTTCTGCATGACCTCGCGTAGGGCGCGCTCGGCCTCGGCCTGCGTGGCGTAGCGGCCCTGGCGACCGTAGCTCACGGACCACAAGCACTCGGGGTGGTAGCCCATGAACCACCGCTCGCGGGGCACGGCCGTGGCCCTGTAGGCCCCGACGAACTTGTATGGTGCCCCCGTGGGGGCGTGCTCGATCATCGTCCACTGCGTAGGCTTACTCATCGTCCGTGTCCTCCGCGATGATGGCCTGGATGTCCAGGTCCAGGTTAATGCTCCGCTCGCCTTGGGGGGTCCAGACGCTCCACGTCCCGTCGGCCTGCCGGTGCGACTCGGCCTTCTTTGACCAGGAGGTCGTCAGACACGGCTCGGCCCGCACGGGCACGTCGGGCATGACACGTTGCATCGCGTCGACCATGATCTGGGTGAGCCGGTCGGCCGTGGCGCTGGCCTGGGCGTCGTCCGGGATCTCGAAGAAGATTTCGTCGTGGATGAAGGCCACGGGCCGCGCCACGACACCGCCCACGTAGCAGGCCTTGGCCACGTCCCACAAGGCCAGCTTCGCCCCGTCGGCGACCAGACCCTGAAAGTACGTGTTGGCCGCGCGGGAGTACCAGCAGCCGGCGCGCAGGCGCCCGGACACGAGCTGCTTGATGGTGGTCGCGTCGGTGTGCGCGGTCAAGCTGCTGATGTAGTGCTGGAGGTACCACTGCCCCTCGGGCCAGGTCGCGAACCAGTTGTGCTTCAACCAGCTGGCGAAGCTCTCCGTGATCGTCACGCCGTAGCCCCGCGCGTAGTCAACCAGGGTCCGGGCGCCCATACCACCGGGGAACCCGAAGTTCGCGATCTTGCTGAACTGTCGGTGCTCTTTGACCCGCACGTCGCCAGCGTGAAGGGCCACCATCGCGTCGTCGTACGACATGCTCAGGAGCTGGGCCGCGAAGAACGTGTGCGGGTCGAAGTCGGGGTCGGCCTGGTACCGACGGGCCATGACGCTGTCGCCGTGCAGCGCCAGGCAGACCTGAGCCCAGCCCCGGAGTTCGATGGAGTTGAAGTCGATGGACAGGAACAGGTTGCCCGCGCGGGGCGCGAAGCACTGCCGGATGCCTGCCCCACGCGGCAGGTTCTGGATGTTGGGCTTGAAGCTACTGGTGCGGCCCGTTTCCTTCAGCACGTCGTAGCTCGGGCAGATCGCGTGGTCGACGCCGGTCCACATCATGTCCAGGTAGGTTTTCTTGAGCTTCTCGGCCGCAGTGTAGACCAGGCTGGCTCGCACAGCCGGGTGGTCAACCTGGCGCAGCACGTCCTTGGTCGTGGCGACCTGACCAGTCGCCGTCGCCGGCGGCGTGGTGCCACGGGTCGCATAGTCCTCCGTGATGAGGCTCTGGAGGGCCTTCTTGTCTCGCGTACCGTTGGGGCGCATGAGTCCCGCGTCGACCAAGACCTGGCGGGCGCCGTCCATCTGTGTGTCGGCTTCGTCGCTGGCGACCTGGAGCATGGTGGCGTCGGTGCGCATCCCCCACGCGGACATGATCGACAGCGCGAAGTGCGCCCGGACGTGGCGCTGAACATCGAGAACATCCCCATCGGCCCCCAGGTAACTTAGCGCGGTCGCCAGGCGGCGGTTGTGCCAGTAGAGCTCGCGGCAGTAGTGCGTGTCGGCCAGGGGGTAGGCCACCGCGTCGGACGGCCACAGACCAAGGGGAACGTCGGCCAGGGCGTTGTAGTGTAGGCGCCAGGAGTCCGTACCGGACTTCATGCGCTCGAAGCTGTTGTCCGTCGCCAGGTCGGCGTAGCGGGCCTGCGTGGCGAGGCGGAACTTTCCGATGCCCTTGAGGTTGCCGGTCTTCGCCAGCTCCAGGAGCTTGGACTGGATCATGGTGCAGGACACGCGGCCGGCGTCGTAGGCCGCGAAGACCTCCGCCACCATGCCGGTGTGGTGCGCCATGACGCCCATGTCGAAGGCCGCGCTGTGCGCCACGAAGCGAGTGTCGGGGTCCATCAACCACCGGGAGAACAGCACCACGGCGCCGGCAGCGTCCACGATCTGGACTTCGCCCCCGTCGACGGCATAAGTCATGCAGACCAGCGGTGGGATGGTCAAGCCGGTTTGGATGAGACCGGTCTCGGTGTCGAAGTAAACGGTGCTCATGCGTACCCTCAAAAGCGGCGAGGCCCCGGCCGCCGTCCCTGGCAACCGGGGCCTCGTTCCCCAGGCGGTGGGTTACTCGCCGAACGTCGGACTCAGTGACACGTGCTCGAAGACCGGGTTGTAGTAGGTCTTGTTCGCACCGAGCCGGTCCTTCGCCTCGCGGGACGTGGTCCGGATGCGGATCCGGCCGCCCTTGGCGAGGGCGCCGTCGTCCGCGATCAAGTCCTGGATGTCCTGAGCCGTGGCCTCCGTCGTCCCCAGGATCGCGGCGCACAGGGCGCCGACCTCGCGGAGGTTGCGGTCGGCGCCAGGACCCATGAGGTACCGGGGCATGCCGAGCACGTCGCCGACCTCGCGGCGACCCTCCTTGACCCCGACGACGGCGCCCTCGAAGACGAAGTACTGAAAGCCCCTCGTCGCGGGCTTGTTGCTCGTGGCGAGCTTGAGTCCCGTGATCTCGACGATCACGTCCATCAGATGGTCGTCCACCGGCCAGGTGACGGCGAAGGTACCAGCGGCGGCGCCGGCGATCTGGCTGAAGATGTCGTTGCTCATGATCTTGTCCTCGTATCCATGGGGGGCCGGTTGGTTGGCCCGTCTTGGTTCGTGGGGCGCTGCGCCCCGGCTGTCGAATAAGTTAGTGACGCACTGCCGGGCGTCAAGCCCTACGTCAAACGAAAGTGGCCAGCAAGAGCTTTTGGGGCTGGCCCGTGGTGCCCTCGAGGTACCGCGCACCGCCCAGGCCCGACGCCAGGGCGTCACGCTGGCCCTGCGTGCCCTGGTACACCCACACGCGGACCTCGTCGGCCTGTTGCCCCTGGCGGTGGGTGCGGCCGAGGAGCTGCTCCCACGTGGTGCCGCTGGCGGGCGGCGCCAGGATGACGTTGGCGTCCCAGGCCTGGAGGTTGCGGCCCGTGCCGTGTGCCTCGATGCTCGCCGCGACCACCCTACGCTCCCCGTCAAGCTCGTCGCCGGCGGCGAAGACCTCCATGCCCAGCTCGCGCAACCGGGCCCCAACCGCGATCCAGGAGTACCACAGGATCGCGTCGTGCTCGTCGGCGAGGGCCTTGGCGTGCAGTAGCACGTCGTCGGTGAGCCAGACCGGGTACGTGGTCGTGGAGGCCTCGGGCTCGATGGTCTTCCACGCCAGCCAGGCTGGCCCCAGGGAGGGTCCACAGGCCGCCGCATCCGCCTCCAGGAGTGCCTCGACAGCTCCGGGCGTGTCGAGGCGCCTCCGCTTGCCCTCGCGCGTCAGAAAGGCTTGTAGGGCCTTTGCGTATGTTGACCTCGCGTGGAGCCACGGGATGTTGGGTCCACCCTCCCCCCACTCGACCGCGTAGTAAAACCCCACGGCGAGCTGTCTTGCGGCCGCAGCGAGCTGGGGTGCCTGCGTGATGCACGTCCCGTCGGGGAGCTCCCACGTGGAGCGCAGGGCTCGGATCGCGTCCGTGATCGCCTTCGGTAGGCGCGGCCGCACGGTCGCGATGTTGAGGGCCATCGCTGCGCTCGACCTGGTCGTTGCGACGACGCCATCCGCCTCGGCGAACCGCCGCTCGAGGGCGGCGCGGACACCGGCGCGGTCGTGTTGCAGGCCGTAGTGCGTGGTCAAGGGGCGCGTGATCGACCAGTCCGTGGCGCTCGGGACTACCAGGGCCGACTCGACGTCGGAGCACTGCGCCACGGCCTCCAGGGTGTTGTAGTGCGTGGGCAGGGGGGACAGCGGCCCGAGGGCCGTCCCGGCCAGGTGCCAGGCGTCGCGCACGGACTTGCCCAGTAGCGTCCCGGACATCGGGACCAGCCGCGTGCCGGCGTGGTCGGCCAGGTACCGGAACACCCGGCGCGTGCGGGCCGCAGTGGAGTGCCGCAGGTAATGGGCCTCATCGGCGAGGATGACGCGCGGGGCGCGGTCGTCCAGGACGCCCACCGCGTCGGTCGCGCTCAGGGCGGAGTAGGGTAGGATGATCGGGGGGTCCACGTCGAAGTGGACGGCGTACAGGGCAAACTCCCGCCGCGCCGTCTTGACCAGGGTCGGGGGGACCAGTAGGACACAGGCACTGCCGGGGAGCTGGAGGGCCCTCGGCGCCAGGGCGAACACCAGGGTCTTCCCCGAGCCCACGCCCATCGCTCCGACCACGCTGCCAAGGCGCCGCAACGACGAAAGCGCCTCCCGCTGGTGAGGCAGGAGGCGCATGGTGCCCTCGGGTAGGTGGAGGTTGTCAATCCAGGCCTCGCCCCCCGCGCCGCCCGGCGCGGGAGCCAGGGACAGGATGCGCCGGATATCCTTACTCACGCACGGCCTCCAGGGCGTAGAGCATGGCCGTCTCCAGGTGGGTGAACGCGATGGCCTTGTGGCGGCCCGCAGGGAGGGCGGTCTCCATCCGCTCGCGTAGGGCACCGAACTGCGCCCGGATGTCCTCGGGGTCGGACGGGGGCGCCATGACGCCGACGCGGGCGTCAACCTGGACCAGGGTCTTCTCGGCCCCGGCCCGGACGGCCGCGATGGCCTCAACGAAGGCGGCCTCGGCCCCAGGGCCCCAGCCCTTGAGGTCGACCAGGCGGTTGTCCTCGCGCCAGGTCTGGAGGTCGCCCAGGGTCTGGATGCCCTGGTCCAGGAGCTGCGCGAGCTTCGTGGGCGTGACGCCCTTGTGATCCAAGAGCTGCTCGATCGGGAGGTCGTCGGCCGTGCGGGCGTTGGCCCGCATAACCGCGACGGGCGTGGGGGCGGCGGGTTTCTCGGCGTCGGGCGGGACCAGCCCGACGAAGACAGGGGCCGGGGCGGGCGTCGGGGGGCGGGGCGTCGGGGGAGCCGGGGCGGGCGTCGGGGGGCGGGGCGTCGGGGGAGCCGGGGCGGGCGCCGGGGCGGCGTTGCGGTCGGCAGCGATACGGGCACGAAGGCGATCGGCGGGGGTGGTCATGGACGTGCTCTCCGTGGGGGTGACGTGGATACTGCGGTCGGCAGCGTGAAGGGGGCATCGGCTCCGGTGGGGGCACCCACCGAAGGACTGGCACTCGTTGTCGTTGGCCTCGACGGCCGGGGCGTCGGCAAGCTCGGCCGTGGCCTTCATGGCCTCGACGGTCCGTGTGACCTGCTCGATCTGGTCTTGGACGTGGGCGCGGGACACCGTGACGGGGGTCCACCGCACGATGTGCGTGGTCTTGTTCACGGTGACATGGGCGACCGTAACCTCGTCCAGGTGCGGCCAGTTCACGAGCGCGAAGTGCGCGTAGATCATGACTTGCACGTTGGTGGACAGGCGCTGGCTGTCCGGCACCCAGGTCCAGGACGCGGCAGTCTTAAGGTCCGCGACGATGGCGCGCTCGGCCTGGCCGTCGTAGGCCAGGACGTCGATGAAGCCCTTGAGCGGCACGCCGGCGAACTGGATGCCGTCGGTGGGGCACTCGCTGGCGAGTGTGTAGTGGCTGGTGCCGAGGATACCCTGGTGCACGAGCTCGCGGCGGGCCGCCTCCCCCACCGCGACGGTGTTGGTCAGGTGGGTGCGTTCGGCGAGCTTCTCCGGAAAGCGCAGGCGCTCCTTGTCAAGGTGTGCCAGCATGTCCTCCACGCTGCACGGGCGGCCGGTCTTGATGGCGCCCTCTAGCGCAGCGTGTGCGAAGGTCCCGAACTCTTGCGCCGGGGTGGAGGGCTCCTCGACGTTCTGAACGTAGCGGTACCACCACTGCCGAGGGCAGCGGAGGTACTTCTGGATCTGGGAGGCGGAGACGTGCGAGAGCATGGAGGCTCCGGAGGTGGCGGGCGCGGTGTGCGCCCCGGCGTGATATAATTAGTGACGGACTAGTACAAGTCAAGGTCGCGCATCGCGTGAGCTCGCGCGACGCGTGCCCTGAGGCGGTCGACCGGCGACAACGGGCGCTCGGGAAGGCAGCCCAGGCACGAGCAAGGCAGCACGACCCCGTCGGCCATCAGGGCGAAGATGGTGGTGCCTTCGTTCCTGGCGCGCATGTCGAGGCACACCAGCATCCTACGGTAGCGGATGTTGTTTTTGGGCGAGGGCCTGTAGTGCCCTCGGTTCACGAGGGCCTCGCGGTAGGCGAACATCGCGTTGACCTGGTCGGACATCAACTGGACCACCCGACAGATATGTTCGGCGAAGGCACCACCGATGCCAGGGACTCCGCAGAGGTCGTCGCCGGCGACCAGGTAGGCGACGATGTCGGCGATCGTCTTGAGACCGGAGGCGTCCAGCGCCCGGATCTTTCCGGCGGGGATGCCGTGCTCGGACAGCCACAGGACGCTGCGGTCCAGGGAGTACTTGGGCAGGACGGACGAGGGCAGGTAGTCGACGGTGTTGGTGTCCATGGGGGCTCCGGAGGTGGCGGGCGCGGTGTGCGCCACCCCAAACCTAAACACGTCCAGCTCCAACCGCAAGCCTAATTAGACACTAGCTCTTGCGCCCGTGCGGCCCTATGCGTACTTTATGAAGGTCGCAGCGGAGCGACCACACGCAAGGGGCACCCCCATGAACAAAACCACAAAGCGCGACCAAGTCCTCCAGGCCGCCTGGAACCTGGCCAGGGGCGTTGGGGGCTGCGTCCCCGGCCCGACGGCACTGTTCTCCGAGCTGCGGGGCGAGGTCAGCTACTCGTACATCATCATGGTTATGAACGCCGCGCTGGCCGAGGGTATTGTGTCCACCCCCTGGGGTGACAGCTGTGGCTACCGCGTCGAGCGCAAGCCCTGAGACGACGGAACCCCGGTCGGGGGGCACCGACCGGGGTTCCAACATGGACCCACGGGCTAAGGGTAACTACACCCAGCCCCAAAACAAGGCTCCCCAACATGGACAAGTCACAGACCGTCACCGTCATCCAGGCCCCCGACAAGCTCCTGACAAAGGTGCACGGCCCCCAGGGCACCCAGCCCTACGACAGGCCGTTCCTGGTCAGTTCGTTCTCCGAGACCTGCACCAACATCCACGAGCTCTCCGAGTTCCTGACCGTGCTCTCGGGGCTCCCCGACCATGCGGTCATCCGGGGCTCGCGCATCGAGGCCACGGAAAACATCCCACTGGTGCGGCGGGCGAAGTGGGACCACCCCGCCAAGGGCATCGCGGGGTTCGAGCCCGAACCGAAGCGGTGGTTGTGCGTCGACATCGACAAGCTGGTAATGCCCGAGGGGCAGGACCCGGGAACCGACCCCGACGCCGTCGCTGCATGGGCTTGCACGCAGCTCCCCGCGTGGCTCCAGGACGTCACGTTTCACTACCAGTGGTCGGCGTCCGCTGGCGTCCCCAACTGGTACAAGTGCAAGATCCACCTGTGGTTCTGGATGGACCGTCCCATCGAGGATGTGGCCCTCCGCACTTGGGCGGAGACGACTGAGTACGTCGACCCCGCGCTGTACGACGCCATCCAGATCCACTACACCGCAGACCCCAAGTTCCAGCCCGGCTCGCGTAACCCCCTCCCGCAGGGACGGTGCGGTCTGGTCCAGGGCGCCGCCGACGTGGCTGTCGTCCCCGAAGACCTCAAGCTCTGGGCGCAGGACGAGCAGGCACGGAGGGCCGCACGCCGTGCTGCGCGCCCCCACCGCGTGTGTGGCGTGGCTCCGGAGAACCTGACTGAGGCCCGCAACAGCAAGCTCCAGTCCAGCCTGTCGGAGTGGTCAAACGCCGAGCGCACGGCGTGGGTGCTGAAGACCGTGTCGGACCTGACCGCGCGCCTGGAGGACTCCAACGACGGCGACCGGCACATGACTGCGCTGCGTGTGTCGGGGTCGCTGGCCAACATCGTGTCCTGGGGCTGGATGACGGAGGAGACCGCGATGGAGGTCCTGAACCGCAGCCCCATCAGTGACATCCCCGACCGCGACGGGGAGCTGGAGCGCGTTCTGGAGCACAGCATCCGGATGGCGGAGGAGAACCCGTGTGACCCTCCGACCAACGTGAAGTCGACGCTGCGCCTGGAGGACATCCAGGGCGCGGCCGCAGCCCCGGAGACCTCGATCGCCTACGACCTGCCGGTCATCGTCATGGGCAACCAGCCCCTGGACGACATGGAGGCCGCAGCTGAAGCCCTGCGCATCCGGGGCCGGTACGAGAGCACGGGGCTGTTCCGCCGGGGCGAGGCGCTGGCAGCTCTGCGGGCCGACCGTGACGGGCAGAACGGCAAGCTGGTCCCCATCACGGTGGAGTACATGCAGGGCGTCCTGGCGAAGTCGGCGACCTGGCAACGCTACGGCAAGGAACAGGAGCTGGTCGCGTCCAAGCCCAGCAAGGACGTTTCGAAGCTCGTGATGACGATGGGCGTGTGGGGCAACAGCGCCGCGCCGCCCGTGACGGGCATCACTCGGAGCCCCGTGCTGCGTTCCGACGGCAAGGTGCAGTGCTCCCCCGGCTTCGACGAGAGTACCCAGCTCATCTACCTGGGGGAGCCGTGGGACGTCGCCAGGGTGCCCGTGGCGGCCGCCGTGGCTCTGCTCCAGGACATGACCTGTGACGTGCTGTGGGACGACCCTGCGGGCTTCTCCGCCTTCCTGTCCCTCATCATGACGATGGTATCACGCAACGCCCTGGGTGCGATGGGGGCCGCGCCTGTCTTCGGTCTGTTCGCCCACAACCCTGGCGTGGGCAAGAGCCTCTTGGCAGACATCGCCACCATCATCGCCACGGGGGAGCGGCAGGAGCCCGTGGGTGTGGGCAACCCCGACACCATGAAGACCCTCCTGTTCTCGATGGCCATCGAGGGCGCCCCCACGGTCTTCTTCGACAACGTCCAGACCGGCTCGACCTTCGGCAACCCCGTGCTGGAGTCCCTGGTCACGCAGGGCACGGTCAAGGACCGACTGTACTTCACGCAGACGACGGCGTCGGTGCGGTGGGCCACCACCATCATGGTCTCGGGGAACAACCTGTCCTTCGGCCCGGACATGCTGCGGCGCATCATCCCCATCGCGTTGCGCACCGAGGAGGGTGTCGAGCCCGACCAGCGCTGCGGCTTCAAGCGCGAGCGGCTGCTGGAGTGGGTTCATACCAACCGCAAGGGCCTCCTGGACGCCGTCCTGTCGATCCTGATGTCCTACGTCGAGGCAGGGCGGCCGAAGCCCCCTGGCAAGTACGGGTCGTTCGAAGCGTGGTACGACCTGGTCGCGGGCGCGTGCGTGTGGGCGGGGCTCCCCGATCCCACCAACACGCGCAAGGCCCTGAAGGCGGTGCGGTCCCCTGAGCAGGAGGCCCTGGAGTCCTACCTGGCCTGTACGCAGCGCGTCTTTGGCGTGCTGGTGCCGGGGGCATCCACGACGGAGCGGGACGCAGTGACCTTCTCGGCATCCGACCTGACTGCCGGAGGGGGTGTGGGAAAGGAAACGACCTACTTCAACGCGATGCTCGACGCGCTGGCGCAGCTCGCCAACGTGGGCGCCCGTGACTTGGGGGCGCGCCAGGTGGCATTCGTCCTGGCGAAGTATCGTGGCGTGGAGTCGTCCGGGCTGAAGCTGACCGAGGTTTGCAAGCACCCCGTGAGCCGTCGGACCATGTGGGCGCTCGTCCAGGCGTAACTTTCAGGGTCGGTTGAGCCCCCCGCTGAGGTTTTAGGCCTCCGGGGGGCTCTTGCGTGGAGGCAACCACCCATCGCGGGGGTCGCCCGAAGGGTCTCCGAAGGGTCTCCGAAGGGTCTCCGAAGGGTCTCTTGAGCGACGGACGCCCGCTGTCAGGGGCTCCAGAAGCATCCGAACCGTCTGAAGGGTCTTAAACCTATAAGCATGAAGTGACTTGGGAGGGACAATTTTATTTTATTTTATTTTATTTTATTTTGTGGGGGCGCCATAGTCATATATGGCCTCTCCGGAAAAGACCCTTCAGACGGTTCGGATGCTTCTGGAGCCCCTGACAGTGGGCGTCCGTCGCTCGAGAGACCCTTCGGAGACCCTTCGGAGACCCTTCGGAGATGCTTCGGACGCCCCCGCGATGGGTTGCCCTTGACCCCGGGCGCCCCGTGCCTTATAGTTACAGCCACGGCACCGACGCCGTGACAGCCGGAGTTCCAGCCCATGGACACTGTACGCGAAGCCTGCGCCCTGTTCTACCGGTGGGAGGCTCCCACGTTGACCGATCGGCACCGGGACGAGTTCGTCGACGCCGTGAACAGCACGTGGGACATGTTGGACGCGGTCGACGGCGCCATCGACGCCACGCGGTGGGCGCACCAGCTCGACGTGACGCACAGCGTCCCACAGCCCTCGGGCCGTCGTACGCCCCAGGACGCCTGGGCGGTGGTCGTGGAGCACCTGGTCGAGCGTTGGCATGACGCCCGCGTCAAGACATGCGCCCAGGAGGCTCAGGACGCCCCCACGTTGGACGCGAAGCTCCAAGCACAACACCGGGCCGTCCACGTGGCACAAGCGCGTCTGGAGGCCTCCCAGGCCCGCCTAACGTCCGCCCTTGATCGGTACGCCCGAATCTTCGACTGAGGAGACCTCCCATGGCCCGTCCCCCCGTACGCTACCTGTTGGACCCTGACGACTCCAGGGTACTCGAAGCCCTGGCGCCGCTGAACGAACGGCAGCGAGAGTTCACCCTGCTCGTCTGCCAGGGGGAGTCCTACGCCGAGGCATACTCCACGGCCTACGGCTCCGACCGCAGCCGGACGGCTGGGGCGGCCTCGCGCCTGGCCAACAAACCCCACGTTGCCGAGGCCCGGCGAGTCATCCGCGAGATCGGCGAGACGGCCGCCCGTGCAGCCGCACTGATGAGCGCCTTTGAGCGGCGGGAGCTGTGCGCCCGCGTGGCGCGCGACGACGACGCCGAGGACGACACGCGCCTACGTGCGGTCAAGTTGGACAAAGAGCTTGATAATACGGACGGTGATAACGGCTTTATCACTATCGAGGTCGTGATTTGACCTCGATGCGGTTCAAAGTGGCACGGTCCTTGCCGGCCCAGACAGCCTTCTGGACCGACGCGGCGAAGAACCGCGCTTACGTCGGGGGCATCGGGGCGGGCAAGACCTACGCCGGCGCCATCGAGATCTTGCGCATGCCCCCTCAGTCGCGTGGTATGGTTATTGCGCCGACGTACCCCATGCTCAAGGACGCCAGCCAGCGCACGTTTTTCGACGTCGCCAGCGACGCAGTCAAGCAGCACAACAAGCAAGAGCAGTACACGATCCTGCGTAACGGCACGACGGTCCTGTGGCGCAGCGCCGACAACCCCATCCGGTTGCGCGGCCCGAACCTGGGGTGGATCTGGGGGGACGAGTGGGCCTACGCCAGCGACGAGGCCCACAAGGTCGCCCTGGGCCGTCTGCGCCTGGCGCCGGGGCGCCTGTGGGCCACGACGACCCCCGCTGGCATGAACTGGTTCTACAAGCGCGTGACGGCCCCGAGGTCCAACTTCGGCCTGCACTTCAGCGCGACGGCCGATAACACGCACCTCCTGCCCGACTACGTCACAAGCCTCCAGGACTACTACGCCGACGACCCCGAGTTCGCGGCGCAGGAACTGGCAGGCACCTTCGTCGACCTGGCGAACAGCCGGCGGTTCCCCGGCCTCCTTGTCGCGGCCCTCACACGCGAGGGGCCAGGCCTGCGTGACGAGCTGACCACGGTCTTTGAGGCCGCGCACTTCGGCGGCCGCTACGTCATCGGGGCGGACCCGGCCGAGGGCATTCGGGGCGGCGACGACAGCGCGGCCGCCGTGATCGACGTGGACACACGCAACGTCGTGGCCTACCTGGCTGCGGAGCTGGAGCCCGTGGACGCTTTCCCAATGGCGCTGGCAGCGTTGTCGCGGAGGTATAACAACGCCCCAGTCATGGTGGAGCAGAACGCGATGGGCCGCACTGTGATCAAGCGTCTGGCCGTGCATGGCCCCGAGGTCCCGCGCCTGAGCGGCCCCGGCGAGGGCCCGGGGTGGCTTCAGACGCCCACGACCAAGGCGCAGATGTGGGCCACGGCCTACCGGTCCCTGGTGTCCAGCAAGCAGCTCGGGCGACAGCCCCTGCGCGGGGAGCTCCTGGTCAACCAGATCCGGAGCGTCGAGCGCACCACCCTCGCTGGCGAAGGCAAGGGCAAGCGCACCAAGGTTGACGACCTGGCCGTGGCCTGGGCGTTGGCTGAGTGTGGAGCTACGGCCCTGGAGGGTGGTAGCTTCGTCGCGCTGGACTCGCACCTGGCCGTGAGGGTTCACCCGGTTATGGACCTTGACGGCTGGTAGCTAGTGCACTACTTTGGCATGGACGCTGCAAGCGCAGCACAACCCATACCAAGGCACTAAACCATGGAAACTGTGCTAACGCCGGACGTCGACGTCAAATTGACCGTGGCCGACATCAACACGGGCGAGTACACGGTCAACTGGCTCAAGCCCATCGGCACCACCGGCATGCCGTGGTCCGGAGGTCAGCTGTTCCTGGAGCGCAACCCCAAGTACTATCCGATCGCGGCTCGTGGCCAGGGGGCGCCTGGAGTCTTCTGGGACCTCCAGTACCTCCCCCAGGTGCAGACGGCACTGCGGCGGCCCCTCCGGGCGATCCTGTCGTTGCCCTATCGCATCGAGCCGGCGGAGCCCCCGGATTGGGCCAGTGACGAGGACTACGCGGCCGCTGAGCGCCACTGGGGGCTCTGCCAGCGGGTCTTCCACAGCCTCACCTCCGACCGCATGGCCTTCACCAAGATGCTCCGGGAGATCTTTACCACCGCAGCGGTGGGGGGGAGTTACCTCGGCGAGCTCGTCTGTGACGAGAGGGTCTACGACTTCGAGGGGCCGGAGTACCGGTACTGGATCCCACGGCACCCCGAGCTGCGCGCACCCTGGACCGTCAGGCACTGGCTCACGCAGGGCGAGCGACCCGTCGGCGTAGTGCTTGACAGCGCCCGCGCCCGCGACTACTCCGGCGGGGGTGGCCCGAGCTGCGCCGTGATCCCGTGGCGCAAGCTCATCCACGTGGCCAACGAGTACACCGGTAGCAACCTGGAGGGCGTGTCGTGGCTGCGGCCCGTCGCCAACCTGATCAAGATGATCCAGCAGGCCTACATCACTCTCGGCCTGGCCAACGAGATCAACGGGATCGGCGAGCTGTGGTTCACACTTCCGGAGGGCATGAACGCCGCAGACCCCGTCGCCGAGCGGCTGATGCAACATATCCGGCTCCGCAAGTCCGGCCAGTCCTCGGGGGGTGTGGCACCCTACGGCACGGCCATCCAGGCCATCTCGCCGCAGGCGACCATGCCCAACATGGAGCCGTCTCTGACCGCCCTCGAGAAGGGCATCCTGATGGGGATGGACTCGATCGACACCACCATCGCGACGGACGGTGTGGGGTCGTATGCTGCCAAGGTCGAGGGCGGGGCCGAGCAGCGCGACGGGCTGGATTACATCGCCCAGGAGTTCGCGGCCTTCCCGGTCGAGCAGATCTTGCGCAAGGCGATCGAGATCAACTACCCCGGGGACGTCGCGGCCGGCCGCGTCTTCTGCCCCACGGTCCAGTGGGGCGTCGTCGAGGAGCGGGACAACGACACCTACATCAACACCCTGGTCGCGGCGTACCAGGGCGGTCTCCTGACCGAGGCCGACATAGCCAAGGCGCGCCCGGTGATCCGGGAGCTGTTAGACCTCCCCGAGCCCAACAGCGAGGGCGAGGCGGGGGCTGGAGCCGACGCGGTGGGGGACGACGACGACCTCCGGAGCGGGCAGTTCCAGGACACGGGCAGCGTGGCCCGTATCTTCGGGGTCCGGGCGAGCACCATCAACAACTGGCGCGCCCGGGGGCTGGTCGACGGCCGCAAGATCGGGGGACGCTGGCGCATCGACGTTGCCAGTGTCCGGCGGTTGTTGACGCCGGCCGAGGCCTCGTTGGAAAAATAAGCACCGAGGGGCTTGCAGTTGGCACAGAGTGTGAGTAACTTGAGCCCGTGGCGTATGGCACGCTGTTTGCTTGAGGCACCATGCTCAGTATCTACCCCATCCAAGACTCCCGCCCGTCCAACTGGCTTCGGCTCGTCCGAGGCCCACGCTTCGTAGCGCCCGACGGCACGCCCGTCCAGGCGGACAAGGCCTGGATGGATAAGCGGGTCGCGGAGTACCGCCGGTTGACGTCGGCTGGCTACGTCGTGCCCGTGATCACGGGGCACGATGCCGCGTTGACGGACCAGCGCGCTCTCGGCGACGTGCTAGACATGACCGTGGCCGAGGTGGATGGGGAACTGGAACTCGTCGTGGCCGTCGCCTGGAACGACGAGACGGTTCCAGCGGACATCGCGTCGCGCAAGATCAAGTATGTCAGTCCGAGCTTTAGCTCTTACACGGATGAGCGGGGGGAGTCCTACGTCCTCGTGCTCTCCGAGGTCTCTATCACGGCCCGTCCCCACCGCAAAGGCGCGGCCACCCACATCCTCATGTCGGAGGCAGTTATGCCTGATTCTATCGTCGTGCCGGACCCCGCGTCGGCCCCTGCGCTCCCCTCGACGGAGGAGCGTATCGTCTCACTGGAGGCCGCGATCACGGATCTCACTGAGGGCTTCGCAGGCCTCCAGACCATGCTCCAGGATCTGGTCGAAGCCAAGACCGACCCCGAGGAGCCGGCCGAGACCCCCCCGGCTAACTCGCCGCCGGCCGAGGCGACCGCAGCCCCACCCACGGCCGGAGAGATCAAGATGGCTGAGGCCAACGCCAAGCTCAACCTCCAGCTCCAGGAGGCCGAGCGGAACCTGGCCGTCGCCAAGCGCGCGGAGCGCCGGGCGTCCTTCGACCTGCGGTACCCCGTGGGTGCCGTGATTGAGATGACAGAGGCTTCGCGCGACCTTTTCTTCACTCTGGCCGAGGCCAGCCCCGAGGCCATCAACGCCCTGACCATCCAGGCGGTCAAGCCCGGAGCGGAGGGCCAGCCCGCCGGCCCTCCGCACCGTAGCTCCGTGCCGTGGGGGATCGCCATGGGCGAGAGCGCCCACACCCCCACGCCGGCCATTGAGAGCGACGGCGAGCTCCTGACCCGGCTCCGGAAGGAAACCGGGTCCGCCGGCGCGGCCCTCGAGCAGTTCAAGCGTCTCCGGGGTTAACCCCGTGGCGGTGTTGATTTAGATCCCATACCCGGCCCTTTGGCCCCCCGATAGAGGCAAACACCATGGCCACCATCCTCCCATTCATCGCTGGCACGGACCTCTCGTCCAGCCAGTACCTGCTCGTCAAGAGCGACGGTACCGACTCCGAGCGAGTCATCGTTGCGACGGCCGCGAGCGACAACCAGATCGTTGGCGTCCTGGACAACGCCCCCGGCGACGAGGGCATCGCGGACGTGGTCCTGTCCGGGATCTGTAAGGTCCGTGCCGGTGGAGCCCTGGAGCCCCACGACTACATCATGTGGGGCACCGGAGGCAAGGCGGTCAAGTACGTCGCCGGATCCGGCAACATCTGCCTGGGGCGCTACATCCCGGAGGTCGCGGACGCTGGCGGCAGCAAGAGCTACCGTGACGCGGCCGCGACCGACCTGGTCACCATCGACCTCCAGGTCGGGCTCCAGGTTGCGGACGTCAAGACCACGGCGGAGCTGGCGTCCACCGCAGGCGCCGGGCTGATCGGGATCCTTGACACCGCCACGGACTACACGGCGACGACCGTCGAGGGTGCCCTGGCCGAGGTCAAGATCATCGCGGACGCTGCGGCCCCCAAGGCCTCCATCCGGCGGGCCGTCGGCACCGCCGGCGCGGACGCTGGCAGCAGCATGCCGGTTGCCGTCCAGATCGAGGACGGCAACGGAGCCAGCGTCGCGGCCGTGACCACGGTCCTGTGCGAGATCTTCGACGCGGACATGATCCTGGGCCTTGCGGCCGCGTGGACCCTGGCCGAGACCGGCGTCGGCGCGGAGGTCACCGCGTCCGCACACGCCACCCTGCTGATCACGACCGACGCCAACGGCGCCGCCACCGTGACTGTCTCGGATGTGGTTACGGGGACTAATGAGACGGTGCGTCTCAAGATGACTGTGATTCCGGGCGAGGGTGAAATCGGCCAGCCGACCTTCACCGTGTGCGACTTCAACTAATGATTTGACCCGGGCACCCCCAGGGCGCCCGGCTTCGACGTTCAACCAAGGGGGTGCCCAGTCCCCCGCCACTATATGGAGGCCCCGATGGCCAACCCCTATATCTCCCCGGTCGCGGATGTGGCTCTCACCATGGTGGCGGAGAGCTGGCACGACCGAAACGAGGCGCGATACATCGCGCCCAAGCTCCCCCAGGTGCAGGTCCGTGGCCTGCGGTCGCAGCACAGCGGCATCACGACCTACAGCCTGGCTGCCCGCGACAACTACTTGCTCAAGGCTGGCAAGGGCCGCAGCTACCGCCCCGGCCAGGATCTGCGTCCCGCCCGCGCTCTCGGCGAGCGGTCCGTGACGATCACGTTGACCAACGAGGCCAACGACCCGACCCCGTTCCCGCTCCCCCGCGATGGGCAGTCCAGTCGGTTCGCGGACTACAGCTCGGTGATCGCGCAGCACCTGTTCGAGCTCTACTCCCGGCGGGACCAGGCCGTGATCACGGCCATGGCCAACAACACCCTGTTTGGCGACGGCGCGGGCGGCCCGGCCTCGTGGAGTGGCACCGACGTGCTGTCCCTCCCCGACAGCGACGGCACCCAGACCCCGATCCGGGACATCGACAAGTACATGCTCACCCTGAAGCCGTTCACCCGCCGTGGGGACCTCCGCCAGGTGGCGTGCGCGGACCTGCTCACCCTCCAGACCCTGGCCAGCAAGCCCGCCTACCACGGCGGCGGCGCGGGCAGTGGTGTGAGCGCCCGCCTCACGAACCTGGAGATCGTGGACCGACTGAAGGCCCTCCACGGCTTCGACGAGGTCTGGATCTCCGATCTGCCCGCCGACACCGTCTTCGACGGCCAGACCTCGGCCCCGTCCCTCATGGCGACCACGCCCTTTTTCTGGATGGGCCTGGTGGCGGAGGGTAACTTCGATCTCACCAACATGATGCCCCTGAGCCTGCCGGATGGCGCCATCGTGATGGCCCAGGAGTTCAGTCCATGGGTCGACCGGATCGAGGACCCCACGACGGAGAGCCTGCTCTACGTGGGCAAGGACGCCTTCCAGGCGGCGACGCCCCGTGCTGCCTTCGGCCGGTGCATCACGGGGAATTTCCAGTAAGCCCCGTAGCTGCGGGGCCGTGAGGCCCCCGGCTCGGTTCACCATGAGGGTCCGTCCATGACTGCGACCGCACTCCAGACCTTCGGGATCACGAGCACCATCCTGGCGGCCTACCTGCCACAGGTGGGGTTCGAAGGCGCCGACGACCTGTTGACCACCGCTCGGGTGGCGCAGCTCGTCGAGGACGCCAGCTCCGAGGTCTGTGGGTATCTGGTCGCGGCGGGCGTCGACGTCACAGCCTTGGCGGCGGACACCTCGTCTGGGGCCTACAAGCTCATCCAGCGCGTGATCGTGCGCCAGTCTATACCACTGGTGCTGCTGGCCATCTCTGGCAACCCAGACCAGATCGAAGCGGCCGAAGAGCGTGCGGCCACAACGCTCAAGCGCCTCCTGGACAACCCCGCCCTGCTTGGCTACGACGACCCGGTAGGGCAGACGCCCTGCGCCCGGACGACGACCGACGACTACTCCACCCTGAGCGCCACCAACGCTGCCGTGGCGCGGGAGTGGGGCATCACGCCGACCAGTGGCCCCATCCCCTGGTAGGGTCCGGAGGTACACCATGGCCTACAGGTCCAACGCACAAGTCAAGTCGGGCGGGGGTCTTCGGTTCGACAAGTTCCGGGCGGCCATCGGGGCCGCCCAGGCCGCCGTTGACCCTGCCAAGATGGGCAACAAGGCGAAGTTCCTCGACTTTCTCGACCGTGAGGTCGTGGCCTTTTATCGCTCTCGCGGTGGGGCGATCTCAGTCGTGACAGGCGCACTGCGTCGGGCGCTGACCGCGACGAACGACAGCGCCCGCGAGATCACGATCTCGGGCCGCACGATCAGGCTCGTGATCCTCCACCCCGGCGCGGCCGTGTGGGGCGCCCCCAAGGTTATGCCCGTGATCGACCTCGGCAAGGTGGCTGCTGAAGCCACCCGCAAGTACCACGAGTGGGAGAAGAGCCAGTGACCGCGCACGTCGCCTCATACGCCTCCGAGGTTGAGGAGCGAGCGCACTCCGTGCTCACGGACGCATGGACCGACGTCCTGGCTGCCGTCGCGGCGCGCCGGTCCCTGACCACGATCGACATCGGGCCACCCCTGACCCAGAGCACCGTGGAGCTTGGGCCGGACCTGGCCGCCCCGGTGGATGGGATGGTCGAGATCGCCCCGGCCTTCGAGGACGACGTGCGGCCGCCGCAGCGCTACCCGGCTGTCCGGGTCGCCGTGGTGGACTCGGACGAGGTCTACGGTGTCAACGCCGGCGCGGGGCGCGCCCTACACACCCTCGAGGTCCGGACGCTGGTCCGGGTGTCGAGCCGGGCCGGGACCATCGGCGCGACCAAGGGGTGGTCGGCGTCCACGGCCAGTCTGATCTGCGGCCTGACCCACCGCATGGCGGTCTACCTACTCCAGGCGGGCCTGACCGACGACACCACCGGGATCTACAACGTCGAGTCGACGTCCGGTGGATCTCGCGACCTGGTCCAGGGCGACGACGTCACGATCTACCGCGCCACGTCCACCCTGGGCGTCTGGCAACGCACACGCTCGGGGAGGTTTGACCACCCCGTCACCGATAGCTAGGAGGCCCTCCCATGTCCACGTACAGCGAGAAAGACGGATCCGTCCGGGTCAAGGTCGAGTCGGCTTACGCTACCGACCCCACGTTGGTTGAGAGCGACGTGGTCTACGTCGAGGAGCTCGTGGTCACGGCGCAGCGGGACGTGATCCAGCGCAAGGGCGCCAGCCCCTACCGCGCCGGTGCAAAGCCCGTCGTCGGCCCCCAGACGGCCGACTGGTCGGCCAAGGTCGAGATGACCCCGGTAGTCATCACGGCCGGCACGGACCTTCCACTGGAGGACCCGTGGCTCCAGGCCATGGGGTTCGAGGCGGTCTACGCAGCGGGGCCACCGAAGACCCGGACGTACACCCTCAAGGCGCGGCCCACCGCCTCGGTCGCGCTCGAGATGTACACCCACAACGCCGCCGATGACGACGGGTGGGGGCTCCAGCTCCTCGGCTGCCGGGCCGACGGCTCCATCGAGATGACTGGCAACGAGCGGTGGTTCCTCGCGCCGTCCGGCAAGGCCGCGTCCTTCGCGCGCTCCGACGAGGGCGCCAGGGCCGCCACGGTCTATGACTTTGACACCAACCCCCTCGTCGGGGGCGCCGGCGAGTGCCAGGTGATCGCGCTGCTCTCCGACCTGGCCGGGACGGACGAGCCCTACCCCATGACAACGGGGCGGCTCGTGAGCGCGACCATCGCGCTCAACAACGGTGTCAACCTCAAGCGTGGGGTGTGCGGGCAGTCCGTTGGCATCGACCCCGTCGACGCGCCGACGATGGAACTGGTCCTGGAGGTCACCGACCCCAGCGACTTCGACCCGTGGCAGTACCAGGGCAACGACGCGACCGGCTCCACGCAGGTCCCGATCCTGGTTTGCATTGGCTCCCCCGACCTGTCCTACGTCGCCACCACGGGCGTGCCAGGCGACATCGGCACCGGCGTCGCGGTTCGGTTCTACGGGTTCATCACGGCGGTCGCCGAGGGTGCCGACTCCGGCGCCAAGACCTGGACACTAAGCCTCCAGGGTGCCTGGCCCGAGGGCGCGCAGCCCGCCGGCGAGACGGCCGCCGAGGGTGTCCTGACCATCACTTACGCGACCAAGGCCGCGTAACGGAGGCCCCATGTTCAGTACGCTGTTCAGTTCTATCCGCGTCGAGGTCGCTCCCGGTCTTGACGCTCTCGTCATGTCGGAGCCAACCGTCGGAGTCCT
>Ga0210033_1000614_pt1 | contig 33653 bp, 23 predicted proteins | sample CryGeymeta201501_FD_185465 | JGI IMG/M metagenome (GOLD analysis project Ga0210033, IMG submission 185465) | Groundwater microbial communities from Crystal Geyser aquifers in Utah, USA - Crystal Geyser metaG 2015-01 (SPAdes) (version 2) | ecosystem: Environmental > Aquatic > Deep subsurface >... | reverse complement strand
TGGTATCGAAGTGGGTATTATTCGGAAAATATTTTCCTTTTCCGCCAACGATGGAGAAAAGAATTTTTTCAGCCGCCCTTCCCTGGTGTGTTGGAATAATAAATTTCATTCCCGTAATTTTTCTTATCGCTTCTTCAAAACGGTAAAAAGATTTTGATCCGGCATACGATTCATCGCCTTGCATTATTCCCGCCCACTGCGCAGCGCTCATTGCTGAAGTGCCGCTGTCGGTTAGTAAATCTATCAGCACATCATCTGCGTGAATGAGAAAGGGATTGTAGCCGGCATCTCTTAAAATAATTTCGCGCTCTTGCTTGGTTGTAAAACGTATCGGCTCCACCGATTTTATCTTGAATGGTTCGATTATGGTTTGCATAAGATTTTTCTTGCTAAATTTTTAAAATATTATAAGTAAACTACTTCAATTGATTTTGAGCGCCAAATTGTTCACCAGCTAAAAAGGCGATTAAATTGCATAACGACACAGCATGTTTTCACGTGATGTGATTAGCAATACCACGCCGGGAAAATAACACGAAGGTGTTATTCCCTAACCTGAAGTTTTATCTAAATTTATTTTACTATTTTATTCAAATTTAGTAATATTGCAGGGCAATGAAATGAATTGTTCTGCAATGTTTAGTTAATCAAAAAATAATTTATTGAATTATAATTGAAAGGGATTTATATGAAATTCTATGCTCATCTTTTTGTGGTTACTTTTCTTTTCTTTCTAGTACTTACCGGTTGTAAGAAAAATGATGATGTAACCGATCCGGGAACAACGACAGAAACTCTTTCCGACGATGAAGTGGCAGACGCTGTTGCTAAGTCTTTAGTTTCGAGTGAAAGCGGCTGCGGTCTTTCCGGAATAGTAAATATTTCAGCGGAAAGCTCAAATGGCACTGTTTTACTTCTGCAACCAAATAAGTCTAACTCTCCAAACATTGATTCCCTCTTTCACAAAACCGGGAATACGACCTATACAACTTATGATTACAATCTTTCTTTAAAAATTGCATTTATAAAACGAGGGGAAGAATATCAAATTTACGTGCCTACGTGTGATACCGCAAAAGTAAATATAATGGCGTATGGCAGCGTTACGGCAAAAAGCGGAAGATATTCTTATAATGATTCCTGTTATCTCGGCAATACCTATTTGTCAGGGATTTCTCCATCGTCTGATACAATAACTTTAAGCGGCGCTGCCTATTATTTCAGTACTTTTACGGTTACGGCAACCAATAAAACTTACACACTTGCAACGAGAATGACTTTTACATCGTTGAAAGCTCCGAAATCAACTTATCAAATTTCAAGCGGTACAGTTACAATTGATTTAGAAGCCACACTAAAATCAGGTAAAAAAGTCAACTATGCGGGGGGAACAATTACGTTTACTGGCAATCATAACGCCACGTTAACATTTAATGGTAAAACATATACCATCAATTTGAATTCAGGTTCTGTTACTGTGTAACTCATGGTGATCCGGTTCTGATGGAAACTCATCTTAATCGTAATCTTACTCGATTTCAAACAGCTAATGCAGATTAAGATTACGATTAAGGCATCAATTCTGTTTTTTTCGTAATATTACTGTGTAATTATTTTATAATAATCAAGGAAAGAAAAACATGAGCGAATTTGAGAATCAACCACAAAGCGAGCAAGTTCCTGTTGAAGAACAAGAACCGGAATTAAGTCATTCCGATAAACTTGTCGGTATCTTTTCCGAACCGGGGAAAACGTTTGAAAGCATTGCTAAATTTCCAATTAGAACAATTGACTGGGTCCTTCCAGTTTTGGCGATGTTAGTTGTCGTTATCATTTCTCAATTTATTATGGCGGGAAATCCTCAAATAAAAGCCGAGATGAAACAAAAACAGATTGACGCAATTGAAAAGAGGTTTCAAGAAGCTGTTGACAAAGGAACAATGACAAAAGAGGAAGCCGAGTCTCAATTACAAACCACTGAAGACCAGATGGATAAAATGAGCGGTACTATCGGCAAAGTTTTTACTGCTATTAGTATTCTGGTTTTTGGTTTCCTTGCTTATTTAGTTATTGCCGGATTTTATTTTCTCATCATCAAATTTATCTTTAAAGCAGATGGAACATTCCAGCATGTGCTGGTAACAACCGGATTAACAAGTTATATCGGTATCATCAGCATGGTGCTTGTAACTATTTTTGCATTAGTCACCGGAAAAATGGCGCGTGATGTTTCCGTGGCAACTTTATTCTCTGTAGATACGAAAACATTTGTCGGTTTTCTCCTTGCAAAATTAGACGTCTTCTCAATTTGGGTTTACTTTGTTATTGCTCTCGGAATGACAAAACTCTTTAACGCGGGTGATTCGAAAAAATATTATTACTTCATTTTTGGTGCGTGGATTGTTTGGAGCCTTCTTGTGTTTGTCTTAATGAAATCTGTACCGTTCCTTCAGAACTTTGCTTAAAGAATTTCGAATGATGAGTGCAGAATAATTGTAAAATTATTCTGCACTCGCTTTCTATATTAAAGTGCGGTAACTGCAAGAGTAATGTCTTTAACTTGACTTTAGTTTCTTTATAGCCCAACCGGATAATCCACGCAATAAGCGGGGTAAACCGGAAATCACAAAAAGCAAATACTAAATAATTTTGCGTGAATGTATGTATGATTGAATGAAAAACAGTGATCCATTCATTTCCATTCAGCCATTCTTCGCCTTATTTGTCTTATTAACTCACCTTACGCAGAATTTGTAATACGAAGCGGTAGCTTCGTAAAAAACAAGCATTTTATCGAAGCTTCGCTTCGATTTACAATATAATTTCTCACTTTTGCGTAACGTGAGTTATTACTATTCTGCCAAATAGTACACGAATTTTAGTGTTAAGGTACTGCGTTTATAACACACAATTGGCGTTTCTTATTTTTCCGAGTTTTTTTAGAAACGAATGGGCGAGTTCTTTCGTTAGGTTCGCAAACTGAAGATGTTCAAAGCGTGCAAGCTGGAATATTTCCACTTTTAACTGTCACAAGTACTCATCCCAGCTTTTTACGTGCAGTTCATCCGCGGTAAATTTACGTAGCGATTTCACAAACCGCTTTGCAAATTGAAGATTGGTGATGAGCGGAATATTCAAATCAATGGAACGGCGGCGAACAAGGTAATCGCTGTCAAGTTCTTCCTTTTCGGAAGTTTTAGGGATGTTGATTACGAGATCAATTTTGCCGTCTTGCAAATACGAAAGGATTCCGGGCTCTTGGTTATCGAAAGGTCGGTGGAGCGTTTCAACTTCAATTCCGTTATCACCGTAGAAATCCGCCGTTCCTTTTGTGCCGTAAAATTTTAATCCCATTTTACGAAGTGTTTTTAATTCTTCCAGAAATTCTGCCTTCTCTTTTAAAGTGCCTGTTGAAAGAAGCACTGCTTTCTGCGGAATCTTAAAACCGACCGATAACATACTTTTCAAAAATGCTTCATTAAAATCATCACCAAGACAAGCAACTTCTCCGGTTGAAGACATTTCAACTCCCACAACCGGGTCACTTCCTTTTAATCTTGTAAAAGAAAATTGCGAAGCTTTAACGCCGACGTAGTCCAGATCAAAAGATGATTTATCAATCTTTGGAAGTTTCTGCCCTATAATTAGTTTTGTCGCAATATCAATGAAATTGATCTTCAAAACTTTTGATACAAACGGAAAACTTCGCGAAGCGCGGAGGTTACATTCAATTACTTTTACATCGTTGTCTTTAGCGATAAACTGCATATTAAAGGGTCCGGTAATTTCCAATTCGCGGGCAATTTCTTTTGTAATAATTTTTACTCGCCGCATGGTTTCCAGGTATGTTCGTTGAGGTGGAAGGACAATCGTTGCATCTCCGCTGTGCACACCGGCATTTTCAACGTGTTCCGAAATGGCGTAACAATAAAGCTCGCCGTTATCGCCTACGGCGTCAACTTCAATTTCTCTTGCATCGGTTATAAACTTGCTGATAACTACCGGATGTTCCTGACTGATCTCCGAAGCTTTTTGTAAATATTCTTCAAGTTCATTTTCCGTTAGCACTATGCTCATTGCGGCACCGCTTAAAACATAACTTGGGCGGATTAAGACAGGGTAGCCAACATTGTCAGCAAATTTTTTCGCTTCTTCTAAATTGGTAAGTTCGTTCCATTCCGGCTGGTCAATATCAAGTTGATCTAATATTTGCGAAAACTTGTGGCGGTTTTCTGCGTTATCAATTTTTGCAGGGGACGTTCCAAGAATGTTCACACCGTTGTTAAATAATTTTACTGCGAGATTGTTCGGAATTTGTCCTCCCATCGAAACGATAACGCCAAGCGGATTTTCTTTTTCATAAATGTCAAGCACCCGCTCAAGACTCATTTCTTCAAAATATAATTTGTCGCAAATGTCGTGGTCGGTGCTAACGGTTTCGGGGTTGTAGTTGATCATTATGGTTTTGTAATTCAATTTGTTCAGCGTTAAAACCGAATTAACACAGCACCAGTCAAACTCTACCGAAGAGCCGATACGGTATGCGCCACCGCCAAGAACGACAACCTGATTTTTTTCTTTCGCCTGCCCTGCGGTCAGGGAAACCGGAATGTCATCTTCATTTCCGTTGTAGGTCATATAAAGATAATTTGTTTGCGCCGGATATTCTGCCGCAAGCGTATCAATCTGTTTTACAAAAGGAGTGATGTTTAACGCTTTTCTTTTTTCGCGAACCTCAAACTCACCAGAGTTTGTTAGCAGTGCAATTTGTTTGTCAGAAAATCCTTTTTGTTTTGCTTCAAGTAATAATTCTGAATTTACCTTTTCAAGTTTCGGCTTTCTTAATTTATTCTGAAGCTCAACGATGTTCCTCATTTTGAATAAAAACCAGAGGTCAATTTTTGTTAACTCGTGCAGGCGATCAACGGTGTAACCTTCTTCAATTGCTTTTGCGAGAAGCGAAATGCGTTTGTCGGTTGGTTTTGCGAGCAAGTCATCGGTAATTTTTGTATCAAAATCGTTAGTAACAAATCCGTTGTAACCAACATCGAGCATCCGCATTGCTTTTTGGAGAACTTCTTCAAATGTTCTGCCGATTGCCATTACTTCTCCCACCGATTTCATTTCGGTACCAAGCTGCGTTGAAACCGCTTTAAATTTTTGCAGATCCCAACGCGGATATTTTAGCACGACATAATCAAGCGCGGGTTCAAAGCAAGAAGATGTTTCTTTTGTAATGCTGTTTTCAATTTCATTTAAATTGTAACCGAGTGAAAGTTTTGTAGCAACAAACGCAAGCGGATAACCGGTCGCTTTTGATGCGAGCGCTGAACTTCGACTGAGACGGGCGTTTACTTCGATGATTCTGTAATCGTCGGAATGAGGATCGAGCGCATATTGAATATTACATTCGCCGATAATGCCGAGATGACGGATGAGTTTTATTCCGATTGATCGGAGTTTAAAATTTTCGTGCGAAGAAAGCGTTTGCACCGGCGCAACTACAACGCTGTCGCCGGTGTGTATTCCCATCGGATCAACGTTTTCCATATTACAAATAGTGATGCAGTTGTTGTAACGGTCGCGGACAATTTCGTATTCAACTTCTTTCCAGCCGTAAAGAGATTCTTCAAGTAAAATTTGCTTTGTAAATGAGAAGGCGCGCTTGGCTTTATCAATTAATTCTTCTTTGTTGTTTACGATGCCGGAACCGAGTCCGCCGAGTGCATACGCAATACGCACCATCAGCGGATAGCCGATTTCGTTTCCTGCTGCGATGGCTTCATCAATGTTTGCAACGGTTTTGCTTCGCGCTACTTTTAATCCGACTTCGTTTACGCGTTTTGCAAAAAGAAATCTGTCTTCGGTATCTTTAATCGCTTCAACCGAAGTGCCGAGAACTTTAACGTTATACTTTTCTAAAATTCCTCTGTCGAATAATTCAACGCCGACATTAAGCGCCGTTTGTCCTCCGAAGCCCAGCAGGATTGCATCAGGTTTGTCTTTTTCAATTACCTTTTCAACAAACTCGGTTTTGATTGGAAGGAAATAAACTTTGTCGGCAAATTCTTCGGAGGTTTGAATGGTTGCGATATTCGGATTGATGAGAACGGTCTCGATGCCGTCTTCTTTCAGCGCTTTGATTGCCTGCGAACCGGAATAATCAAACTCACCGGCTTGCCCGATTTGCAGCGCACCGCTTCCGAGGATTAATACTTTTTTAGGTTTACCTTTTTTTATCATGCTCTATTAAATTCCAAAAAACAAAAAACAAGTTCCAAAATTAATTTCATAATCCTTTTGCAGTGTCGCTTTTTGTTTTCTTATATATAATTGATGAAAATATTTTCTTTAATTCATTCGATTCGTTATTAAATCGTATTCCTTCTTCTTTGAAAGTTTCATTGTTTGTTTCCGTTATCAGACGCAACCAGAAGGACGTTTCTTTTGCTTCTTTCCGAGAAATTCTTAATCTCATTAAAAAGTCTTTTTCTCCTAAACATTCATTTGCTTCAATATAATTGGCTCAAACAGAACCTGAAGACCGAATAAGCTGTGTAATATATTCTCGATTAACAATATCCATCGGCAATTTCTTACAAAAGAATGCAATACCTTTTGGAAATTGAAAACAACGCTCTTCCAAATCATAAACTTTTTTTGAACTGTCCTCACTCATAATTTTTTAATCCTAGATTATAAAAATATTGTTTGTTCTTTTTTGTCTTTTGTAATTTGTTTTTTGTGATTTTCTATGATATTGCTCTCACAAATAAATCGAAAATAAATTCCGTGTCGTCGGGACCGGGAGAAGCCTCGGGATGAAACTGCGCTCCGAACAGTGGTTTTGAAATATGGATGATCCCTTCGTTCGTTCCGTCGTTATCGTTCTGAAACCACTCGCGCCAATCTTCGGAAAGAGTTGCAGAATCAATTGCGTACCCGTGATTCTGTGAAGTGATGTAACACCGTTTCGTTCCCGATTCATTTGCCGGTTGATTGTGGCTGCGGTGTCCGTATTTTAATTTGTACGTATCGGCATCGGCGGCTAAACCCATTATCTGGCAGCCGAGACAAATGCCAAGCATGGGAATTCCTTTTGCCATCGCTCGTCTTGTGTTTTCAATCGTTATGGGATTCATCTTAGGATCGCCGGGACCATTTGATAAAACAATTCCATCAGCTTCAATTGAAAGGAAATCATAATTATACGGAACGCGGATGACTGTAATATCGCGCCGTAAAAACGCTTGAACAATATTGTTCTTCGTTCCGCAATCAACAAAGACCAATTTCTTTTTCCCTTTTTGGTATGCAACCGGTTCTTTAATTGAAACTTCACTGACGAGATTTGTTTTATTCGGGTCTTCAAAACTTAATTCATCGGCAGTATTTTCAAAAACAATTTTGCCGAGCATCGTTCCTTTTTCGCGAAGTTTGCGCGTAAGCATTCGAGTATCAATTCCGTAAATGCCGGGAATGTTTTCATCAACCATCCATTCGTGCAGAGATTGTTTTGCGTTCCAGTGAGAATATTCAAAAGAATAGTCCGAGACAATAATTCCGCGCAAATGAATTTTTTCCGACTCGAAATTTTTCAGCAGCCCGTTTTCTCTTTCTTTACCGGGAACGCCGTAATTTCCGATGAGCGGAAACGTGAATGTGAGAATTTGTCCGCAGTAGGAAGGGTCTGTCATCGTTTCCGGGTAGCCAACCATTCCCGTGTTAAAAACAACTTCGCCGGTAACGTTTTTATCGGAGCCGAATCCGTAACCGGAAAACTTCGAGCCATCTTCTAAAATCAGTTTTGCTTTTTGTTTAGTCATATTTTTTCTTTTAGGTCTTAATCGTAATTCTTAATCTTAATCTCGGTCTGCATCTTTTCATCTTAAAAAAGATTAAGATTAAGATAGAAATAATGAGACAAACTTTATTTATAAAAAAAAAGCCACCCTTGCGGAGCGGCTATACTCTTGAAAATTTATAATTCGGTTTTGATTTGGTTCTGTTCAAACTTCTCATTTTTTTTCTGCAAATATAAAAGGTAATGACTTGCAAAACAATCACTAAAAAAGATTTTTCGGATAGGTATTCGTGGAACTGAAAAAATAGATGAAGTAAAGATAATGTACGCTTAAAATCTCGATTTTTATTCGTTTTTAGGTTTTTTGCCCATTAAAAACCCAGCCAGACTTTATCCTTTGTTATTCCATGTTTGTTATTCGTTATTCTTAAGAAGGCAGGTATGTTTTCCCTGCAAATCCATCTCTATTTTGATCCGATCGCCAACTTTTCGGCAGATTCATTTCATAATTCTTTTCAACATTTCAAAATCTTCTTTGGCGGTAATTTTGAAATTGAACGGAGAACCTTCGGAAAGATGAATTTTCTTCCCGTTTCTCCGAACTAACATTGATTCATCGGTTCCAACAAACTTTTCTTTCTTCGCTTTTTTAAAAGCGGAAAGCAACTGGGCATAACGGAAGATCTGCGGAGTTTGAACGTAGTAAATTTGTGAGCGGGTAAGGTAGGTGTGTTCTCTGTTTGTCTTTTTCAAGAGAGTATCTTTTGCCTGCAAACAGACAAGCGCATTGCCGTTTTTTTCCGCACAACGGATCGCATCAGCTAAAACCTTTTCCGGCAGTAGTGGGCGCGCGGCATCATGTACAATTACAAGATCACCTTTATTTAAATCTGCCATAATAAGCGCGTTATAAACTGAGTCTTGCCTCTCTTTTCCTCCTTCAACAATTGTCTGCAGTTTAGTTAGATGATGTTTTTTCTGAAGTTTTATTATTCGCGGAAATTCTTCCCTACTTGCCGCAACAATAATTTCATCAATCTTTTTTGTTTTTTGAAAAACTTCAAGCGTGTAAGCGAGAATTTCTTTCCCGTTTATTTTCAGAAATTGCTTCGGAGTAGCTCCTCCGAATCTTTTTCCAATACCTGCTGCGGGAATGATGGCAACGATTCGGGGCATGGTTGATGGTTGATGGTTGATAGTTGATGGAAGAAGCGACATAGATATTATTATATTATTGTTTGGAAATTCCAAAACACAAAACACAAATTCCAATTGTAATTTGTGTTTTGATGTTTGGATTTTATCTTAAAATTCTCTTCACTTAGATGATCAACATTGCATCACCGTAGCTGAGGAAACGGTATTGTTCTTTTAATGCTTTCTTATATGCCTTTAAGACAAATTCAATTTCTCCAAAAGCGGCAACCAGCATCATCAAAGTTGATTCCGGATAATGGAAATTCGTGATCAACTTAGTTCCAATTTGAAACTCGTAAGGAGGATAAATGAATTTGTCCGTCCAACCTTTATTCCCGCGAACATAGCCGTCCGCCGTAACACTACTTTCCAAAGCACGAACAGCGCTTGTTCCAACAACGAAAACATTTTTACCGTTCTTCTTCGCTTTATTAATGATTTCAGCTGTTGATGCCGGAACATCGAAATATTCAGAATGCATCCGGTGCTTGGTTAAATCCTCAACTTCAACTGGTTGGAACGTTCCTAATCCGATATGAAGTAACACGGGAACAATCTCAACGCCCTTCTTATTTATTTTTTCCAAGAGCTTGGTTGTAAAATGGAGACCGGCTGTCGGTGCTGCAACCGAACCATCCGTTTTTGCATAAACCGTTTGATAATTTTCTTTATCAGCCTTTTCCGGTTCGCGTTTGATGTAAGGAGGAAGAGGTGTATGCCCAATTTTTTCAATAGAGGTAAACACATCGGGTCTATTAAACCGAACCGTTCTTCCGCGGGAAGTGGTATTATCAATAACTTCGCAGAACAGATCGTCATCAAAATAAATTTTATTTCCGATCCTTACTTTGCGCGCCGGATCAACGATGACGTCCCATATCCACTCGCGCGTATTGAGTTCGCGGAGAAGGAAGACTTCAATTTTGGCGTTCGTCTTTTCTTTTTTTCCATACAATCGGGCTTGAATAACACGCGTATCGTTTAACACAAGAACATCGCCTTCTTCCATATAGTCAACTATATGCGAAAAGGTTTTGTTTTCAATAGTTTGTGTCTCGCGATTCAAGACCATCATTTTGGATTTATCCCGCGGATGCATTGGGTATTTTGCAATATGTGTCTTTGGTAAATTATAACTAAACTCAGATAACTTCATTTTCTTTCACCTTGTTAATTTGAAACAACAGAGGAAGAGCACTTATGAATCATAAGCACTCTTGCTCTCAATTAAGTCCGCCTTTGGCGGATTATTTTTTCTTGTGATCTTTTTTCTTATGATCTTTTTTCTTTTTGCTGTGCAGTTCGTTGATAACCGCTCGTGCAGCAGCCAAACGGGCGATCGGCACGCGGAACGGTGAACAACTAACGTAGTTTAATCCTGTTCTGTGGCAAAACTCCACCGATGAAGGTTCGCCGCCGTGTTCGCCGCAAATACCAACTTTTAGATCCGGACGGGTGCTTCTTCCTCTTTGTGTTCCAATCTCTAACAATTGACCGACCCCTTCCTGGTCGAGAGCTTCAAAAGGATCAACCGGCAGAATTTCTTTATCAACATACATCGGCAAGAATTTTCCTGCATCGTCACGTGATAACCCGAATGTTGTTTGGGTTAAGTCATTTGTTCCGAAACTGAAAAACTCGGCACGTTCGGCTATTTTATCGGCAACTAAAGCAGCGCGGGGCAATTCGATCATCGTTCCTACTAAGTAGTTGATCTTCACTTTCTTTTCTGCCATAACTTCCGAAGCAACTCTTCGGACAATTTCTTCTTGAAGTTTGAATTCAGTGGCTGTGCTCACTAATGGAATCATGATTTCGGGCTTAACTTTGAATCCTTCTTTCTTTACTTCGGCAGCGGCTTCAAATATTGCTCGCGCTTGCATTTCGGTAATTTCAGGATAAAGAATTCCGAGACGGCATCCTCTAAAGCCAAGCATAGGGTTGAACTCGTGCAAACTCGCCATCTTTTCTTGAATTTTTTTTACGCTTACTTTCAATTCTTTAGAAAGCTCTGAAATTTCAGCGTCTGTGTGAGGTAAAAATTCATGTAACGGCGGATCGAGAGTTCTAACGGTTACCGGGGAACCTTTCATCGCTTTAAAGATTCCTTTAAAGTCTTCTCTTTGATATGGAAGAAGTTCTGCCAGCGCAGCTTTTCTTGCTTCAAGCGAATCGGAAAGGATCATTTTTCTCATTGAAAGAATTTTGTTTTCGCCGAAGAACATGTGCTCGGTACGGCAAAGACCAATACCTTCAGCGCCGAATGCAATTGCATTTGCCGCTTGATCGGGTTGATCGGCGTTTGTTCTGATGCCTAATCTTCTAAAAGAATCCGCCCAGGTCATCAAACTGTTATACGTTTGGAATGTTGGAGATTCTTTAGCGGTAAGCGTTTTGGTAAGAAGAACCTGGATAACTTCCGAAGGTTTTGTTTCAAGTTTACCTTCAATAACTTCTCCGGTTGAGCCGTCAATGGAAAGATATTCTCCTTCTTTAACAACGATGTCTTTATTTTCTACACGGATAGTTCTTTCTTTGTAATCAATTTTTAAAGTGCCGCAGCCTGCAACGCAGACTTTTCCCATTTGACGCGCAACGAGCGCTGCGTGTGAAGTCATTCCACCGCGGGCAGTTAAAATACCTTCGGCAGCGTTCATTCCTTTAATGTCCTCGGGCGAAGTTTCGATGCGAACGAGAATTACTTTATCTCCTTTCGCAGCCATTTCTTCAGCGTCCTGCGCGCTTAACGCAACTTTACCTGAAGCGGCGCCGGGACCGGCATTCAAGCCTTTTGCTAAAAGTCTTCCGGCGTCAATTGCTTTTTTCTTTTCGCTTAAATCGAAAATTGGTCTGAGCAATTGGTTTAATTGATTTGGTTCGATACGGAGAATAGCCTCTTCTTTGTCAATTAATTTTTCTTTCACCATATCAACCGCCATTTTGATAGCTGCAAAGCCTGTTCTTTTTCCAACACGGCACTGAAGCATCCACAATGTACCTTGCTGAATGGTGAATTCAATATCCATCATATCTTTATAATGTTTTTCAAGTTTCAATCTAATGTCGTCAAGTTCGCGGTAAATTTTTGCGTTATCTTTTTTCAGTTCTGCAATCGGAAGCGGGGTTCTGATTCCGGCAACAACATCTTCGCCTTGTGCGTTGAAAAGATATTCACCGTAGAAAAGATTTGTGCCGGCGGCAGGGTCACGGGTAAATGCAACGCCTGTGCCGGAATCTTCGCCCATATTTCCAAACACCATTGATTGAACGTTTACCGCCGTTCCCCATGATTCGGGGATATCGTTTAATTTTCTATAAACAATTGCTCTTTCGTTCATCCATGAGCTGAAGACCGCGCCAACTGCGCCCCAAAGTTGTTCTTCGGGATTTTCCGGAAACGTGTGTCCGGTTTTCTTTTTGATTTCAGCTTTAAATTCAGATACCAATTCTTTTAAATCATCGGCAGTTAATTCTGTATCAAGCTTAACGCCGCGCTTTTCTTTCTTTGCATCAAGCAGCACTTCAAACGGATCGTGTTCGTGTTTGTCAATAGGTTTTAATCCAAGGACAACATCGCCGTACATTTGCACGAATCTTCTGTAAGAATCATAAGCGAAGCGGGGATTGTTCGTTTTCTTAATTACGGCTTCAACGGTAATATCGTTTAAGCCAAGGTTGAGAATAGTATCCATCATTCCCGGCATAGAAGCACGCGCGCCGGAACGAACGGAAACAAGCAGCGGGTTTGTTGAAGAGCCAAATTTTGCTTTCATCTCTTGTTCAACTTTAGCAAGAGCTTTTTTTACTTGCTCGCTCAATTGTTTTGGATAAGAATTTTTATTCTCAAAATATTGAGTGCAGACTTCAGTAGTGATGGTAAAGCCTGCGGGAACCGGCAATCCGATGTTTACCATTTCGGCAAGGTTTGCGCCTTTCCCGCCAAGCAGCGCTTTCATGTCAGCTTTTCCGTCGGCTTTTTTCCCGCCGAAAAAATAGACATACTGGTTTTTTTTTGATTTAGCCATAAGTGAGTAATCTCCTTAAGTTTATTTGTTTTTTTTTAGATACCTTGAACCTGGAAGTATCCATTGATTATTTCGTTTTGGGTTCACTAAGTTTTTTGAATATTTCTTTTATAAAATCTTTTTCGTTATCAAATTGTAATTCTATTTTTAGATAATAGATATCAATGTCATCAAGTTCTTTAGTGAATTGCATCAACTTTACCGCGTCTTTCTGCGTGGTAATTACAGAATGAACGTTTGTGGCATAAAATTGTTTCCGGATTATCTGAATATCTTCCCGGGTATAAAATTTGTGGTCACGAAAAACCATTCGGTTGCCGGAATCAACATGTAATTGTTCAAGCGCATTAAAGAACGAATGCGGATTTGCAATTCCGCTTATTACTAAACTGTTTTGACCTTCAAATTCTTTCGATTCATAAAACGTTTTCTTTTTGATGTCGAAAAATCCTTTTGCCGAATAGTGCGCGGTGAAAACTTTTTTCGTCTCAAAATATTTTTGAAGACGTCCGGGAATCTCTTTCCGCCCGGAAAATTTTCTGTTCAACACAATAATGTCTGCGCGTCTAATTGAAGAAAAATCTTCGCGTAGCATTCCGGTCGGTAAAAATGTACGCCGCAACGAACTCGCTTCCAGTAAAAACCGCTGTTCAAAAATCAGGATGTCTAAATCTCGAAATAACCATCTATGCTGGAAAGCGTCATCCAAAATGATGGTGTCGACTCCCGCCTTGGCAAGCAATTGTTTAGCGCCTTCAACACGGCTTTCACACACAGCGGCGGGAACAGAACATTCAAGCACGGTTTGATAGATTTCGTCACCGCATTCTTCAACAGTGGTTATCAGTTGGTTGCCGTCGGAGACAAAGAGAAATCCGGTTGATTTTCTTCCATAGCCACGGCTTAAGACTGCAACTTTTTTATCGCTTTGCTTCATTAAATTCGTCAGATAAACCACTAACGGAGTTTTCCCGCTGCCGCCGACGGTTAAATTACCAACGCTGATAACGGTTGCGTCAACTTTAGTTGAAGGGAATATTTTCGCGTCAAACAAAAAATTTCTGATTGCTGTGATCAGCGCATAGATCGGAACCAGCGGCAAAGCAGCTAATCGCAAACCATCTACTATTTTTCGTTTGTCTACCTTCATTTACTTAATCTGAAAATTCTTGAGCTTTCTTTTGCAATTCGTTTAATTTTTCTTCGCACTGTAAAATCATTTTTGACGTTTCATCGTAACTTAAATTCTTATCAATCAGTATTGGCTCAGAATAAACCAATTGCACTTTTGAAAATGGGAACGGAACTTCAAAATTATCCCAGCTGTGTAATTTTCTTTTCGATTTACAACCAACGCCGACAAGCACTAACGGAACTTCGCTTTTCTTTGCCGTGATAACCGCTCCCGCTTTCATTTTGAAATTTGGTCCGAGCGGTCCATCGGGAGTAATGGCAACCGGGCATTCGTGCTTCGCATGGTCAATCATAATTTGCAGCGCTACATTTCCGCCTGTAGAACTTGAACCGCGTACGACTGTGTAATTCCATTTACGCAAAATTTTTGCCAGTAAATCGCCGTCTTTACTTTTACTGATTATGGCAAGTAAGTTTAGGTCTCGATGAGCAAACCACGGAATCACCATCGTTCCGTGCCAGAATGCAAGCACAAATTTTTTCTTTTCTGTTAAAAGCGATTTAATGGAATCACTTCCCGTCGAGTAAATCCGCAACGTTTTGCAGAGCGTTTGACTCAACATGTAAAGAACATAAGTTCCAATGAACCGGAGAAAATTTTGATACTGTTTTCTAAACTTCATTTATTGATGCGATAATTATTTCTGCGGCAGTTTTGGAGGCATGTTTGTTTCCAAGAACATCTTTCAGACTTTTTAATTTTTCTGAAACAGACTTGTAGAAAGAAACATCGCTTAAAAAATTGCTGCATTCATTTAAAATATTTTTTGTGTTCACTGCATTCTGAATTAATTCCGGCACAACCGTTTCACCTGCGATAATGTTGGCTAATCCGATGCTGCGTAACGTAACCAATTTTTTGCCGATGAAATACGTCAACGCATTTGTTCTATAAACGATCACCATCGGCAAACCGAACAGCGCCGCCTCAAGCGTTGAAGTTCCCGATTTAATAATGCCAAGTTTCGCATACTTAAAAAGTTCATACGATTTATTTTTAATAACCAGGTAATCTTTTTCTCTGCTTAACTTCTTAAAAGTTTTTTCATCAATGTTTGAAGAACAGCCAACCACAACTTGCAAATTGAATTTCTTTGCAACCGCAACCGCTCCTTCAATTACAGAAGGAAATATTTTTGCAACTTCTTGAATCCTGCTTCCCGGCAGAACGAGTAAAATTTCTTTCTGCACATCAAGATTGTTTTGAGAGAAAAATTCATTTCTCTCAACAAACGAATAATTGTTGATCCGCTCTATCAACGGATGCCCGACAAACGTTGCATCCACTCCGGCTTTTTTATAAAATGTTTCTTCAAACGGAAAAAGAACAAGCATTTTATTCACAAGTTTTTTTATTTTGTGAATGCGGTGTTTTCCCCAAGCCCATATTTGCGGAGAGATGTAATAAATAATCTTTCTCTCCATAACATTTAACTTTTTTGCGATGCTGAGATTGAAACCGGGATAATCTATCAACACACAAGTTTGAATATTTTTTTCTTCAACAAGTTTCAATACATCGGTCTGGACTTTTTTAATAAACGGTAGATGTTTTATCACTTCAACAAAACCAAGAAACGCCATTTTGTTGATGTGGTAAAGAAGCTGCATCCCTTCACTTTTCATTTCATCGCCGCCGATACCGTAAAATGAAAGTGAGGGATCAATTGCCTTCATCGCTTTTATTAAAGCGGCTCCGTGCAAATCACCTGAAGCTTCACCGGCAAGAACCAATATGTTTTTCTCAGCAGTCACGGTTATGATAATCTTCTTAAAAACCATAGAATAATTAAAGTACCGGCCACAATTGCAAATGCTTGCAGCGTTCTTCTTTCAGAACGTAAACCTTTTTTAAGATCATATTCCGGCTGTTCAACTCCTTCTTTTCTGTATGGAGTTAAACGGGGAAAAATGCGCGGAACATTTTTATAATATTCATCAAAATCATTTCCGAATTTTTCTCTGAGAAAGCCTTCTTCTTCTTTAATAATTTCATAATATTGATAAATGAAAAACGCCAACGCAATAATTTGGAGATATGGAAAGAGAGCAAAGGACATAATTCCCAATCCGAAATAAATTAAAATATTTCCAACGTAAAGCGGATTGCGAACGTGTGCATACGGACCGTTTATAACTAAATATGTTCCGCCGACTTTACCGGTTGTGCGCGTTTCGCTTCCCGCCCAACTAACAGCCCAAAGTCTTATTAGTTCGCCGCAAACTGCAATCAATAAGCCAAGCGGTAAACTCCACACGTTTGATTGCTGATACGCTATCATTAAAATTACAAATGGTATTGGGGTGTAACTTCTGTATTTAAATAGTTTATTAGTCATTTGTCATTCGTCATTTGTTAGTAATATTTTTAGAGCCAATCGATTTTATATACGCATTCAATTTTTTATGGAGTAGCTCAATTTTGTTATAATAAATTTGAAGCGCATCTATCGTAATTAAATTTCTATTTTCTGCTTTCTTCAACCAAACTTGTGTTTCTGTTAAAGAACCTCTGCTGATGTAACAAAAATGTTTGTTTTCCTGATAATGGAATCTTCCAAAACCTTCTGCGATATTAGCTGCAACCGAATCAGCAGAATTAACAATCTGTTTGCCGAGAGTACTCTTTGCAAAATAGTCCCATGCAAGAACCTCTTTCCAAACCATTTCACCAAGCTCCATTGCAAGATTAAAGACTTCCAGTTCGCTTAATTTCATTTTACAACTTCACTTCCAATGTCCACTGACTGATGACCAACGACCATTATCCTAATTTGTATAAGTTTTTTCTTTTCAATTCGGCTTGACGCCTTTTCTTTAACCTTTTTTTTGAGAACAAAGTTTCCAATCGGGAAACAACGTCGTTGAAATTGTCATACGGGAAAAAGGTTACTTTTTCTTTCTCACAAAATTTACGAAGCGAATCTTTCGCAAAAATAAAATCACAATATTGCGCGGGACAAACATCCGAACTTCCGTTCCCGATATAAACTGTAAACTCATCATCGCCGCTGTTTTCAATAACATGATTGCGTTTACAGTTTGCGCAGCTTTTACATTCTTCATCGCGGTACGGAAAAACCGGCTTTGGTTTTCCGCTTCCGTTTTCTATTAACCGGTTTGAATAGATTGGAATACCGGTAATATTTTCTCTTTCCAAAATTGTTCTGATATAAAATTCAAAACCATCGCTGAGAATTATCATTTCAACTTGTTGTTCCTGCGCAAAAGAAACAAGTCTGAGAAATGCGCTGTCTATTTCAAAAGAACGAACAAATTTCGTTAATTCATCTATTGAGACCGGATGCAAAATTTCGAATAATGCTTTCCAACCTTCAACAGATGTAAGTTCCCTCGAACTTATTCTTTTAATGATCGCTTCGGCTTTTTGTGTATCGCCATATTGCAAAAAAATCTGTTCGCCGATATCCCGCCTGGTAATGGTGCCGTCAAAATCAACAAACATTTTATAAACACGTTTAGCCTGTTCGTGAACAATATTCATAAGAACTTTTCCGAGCTAAACTTCTGCATTACATTATTTCAACAACAACATTTTTTTAGTTGAAGTATAATCATTAGCGCGTAACTGGTAAACGTACATGCCGCTTGCAAGTGATGAAGCATCGAACTGAACAGTGTATCTGCCCATTTCCTTCTGCTCGTTTACAAGTGTTTTTACTTCTTTACCAAGCATATCATATATTTTCAATGTTACACTTCCGCTCTTTGGCAATTGGTAAGTAATGATTGTTGCCGGGTTAAAAGGATTTGGATAGTTTTGTGCGAGAGCGTAATCTTTTATTACTGCTGCGGATTTAAACGAAATTTGATTTATTGCTCTCTTTGCAATGATATTCTGATTATCAAGCAAATTGGCTAAAGAGAAAGAACAGCCCTCAGTTGCAGAGGTTACCAATCTTAAATAAACCGTTCTGTTTCCAATTCCTTCTGTTGAGACTTGATAAGAAAAGTTCTCATACGGAAGGGCGTGCTGTTTTGTGAAACTTACATTATCAAAAACACCAAGTACTTCATTGGTAGCTTCATCTACAATTTCAACACGGAATGAAACAACATCATTTACCGATAGTGAATTAACTACTTCGGCTGAATCAGTTATGCCATATTGCACACTATAGTTAAACTGCGAATTATCACTTATAGCAAAAGGGATGGTTCTTACATTGTTGTTTATATCATTTACGGAAATCACGGTAAATGAGTCGGGAAGAGTTTTAAAAGAGATATTTTCTCCATTCACATTTACATCACCAATGGTAAAGTAAAGCTCACCGCTCCCTTTTGCAACTACGCCTTCACGACCTTTGTTAATACCGGCAATATTTGCTTTAGCTATTGTGTACAAACTCTGAATATCGTTTGACTGCTTAAAGAAATAGGGTGAAGTTGTGTTAGTGAATGAAGTTACAAACATTGAACTAAAGCTACTCCCGTTGCAAAGCTGCAAGTCTTTTCCGGTAATTTGTAAATCATGGATTTGTGATAATGTATTATCAGCAAAACATCCTTGTGTTCCATCATATTGGCTCCAGGCAAGGATATATGCAGTGTTATCGTCTTTTTTATTAATAACCGGAGAACCGACATTTGAACCAAAATGCCAAAAACCACCTCCCGTTGCGTCCCTAAAGCTAAGACGATCGGCAATAACTTGTCCACCGATTACTCTGGTGCCATGCCAAACTACCCGCGCTCCACCATTGAGGTCTATAATCGATGGATTGGTATTGTACGTATTTCCTGATCCAAACGATGTTAACTGAACGGTACTAAAAGTTCTCGGTTCAATCATGTTTGTTCTGCCTGCAGTTTCAGAATATTGATATTTAATATAAGTAGAACCTTCCTGCCAGGCTATATGGACACGATTGTTGAGATACTCGTACGGCTTATTATTCGCTGAAACCGTAGGATTTATACTAGAAGCTGATGATCCACTCAAACTTCCCGTCAAACCTATCCAGTTACTCCCATCTAAATAATATCTCAAGTATTTAAGATTGCTTGTAGCAGATTCTTTATAGATAACAAACACTTCGTTATCGAATGAAGCAACTACCGGTTTGGCATTTCCGTAGTAATCATTGCTTATGGGGACATCACCAAGTACTTGTACTGTTCCTGTATTTATGTCAATCAAAATAACGCCAATACCGGCGCTTCCGCTTACCCCGGAAGAGAATTCGAAGGCAACCTTGAGGTAGTCATCACGGTAGTTCATATGCGTAACAGTGTTTACATCTATGGAAGGATTGGTAAATATCTCTGCACCGTTCTCGATTAATTTTATTTCCGGTGCCCAGGCTCCAGAGAGATTGGTAGTTAAACTTTTTGAGTACCATAAGGCGTTCATGCTGTGATAAACCATATGATATATGCCGTTTCTATCACGAACAATTTTCCGCTGCCCATTGTAAGCGCTGGCGGTACTGCTGTTTGAGAGGAAATGCCCTTTGTAGTTTGCTGTTGCAACCGCGTTATCATTTGTAAAAACAAGGGGAGTTTCCAGCTCGTTTGGATATTTAAAGTTTACGTTAGTACCTGTCCAGTTTTGGAAATAGAATGTATGCGTTCTACCATTCAAAAAGATTGGCTGAGGTGAAGTGATTTTAGCAGAGTAATTTGGGATACCTATTTGGTATTGTGGATTTTGATTCAAGAAAACACCCTTTTCAGCTGCTCCCTGTTTACCTGTTGGCTCATAAAAAGCTGTGCATGATATCCAATAATTATTTCCTGGTTGGCTACCATCATTCAGCATATACCAAGGGTCTTGAAAAGTGAAATTTCCTTTATCAGGAATAACTTCTCCCTCAAGTCTTGCTTCAATTTTTGAGTATTTAATGTTTTCGAATTTAGATTTAATATTTTTTGTTGTCGATAAAACATCAAAATTATGCCCCGTAAAGAAATTGCTTTTGTCATTATTCCAATTATTATGTTTTTGGGTTTGGTTGGAAATCAACAACCTTTCATTCAATGTTTTTACATTGTGGTTTGGTGTTAATGACAAAGAGATTCTTGTGCCGGAATTAATCTGCAGTGAGGAATTGTTATCAATCAGTAATTGCCCACCAATGTTATTGACATCACTATTTTCATTAGTAAATTTAACTGCTCTTGATGAGAGAGCAGTTGTATTAAAAGTACTTTGGTTGCTCAAGTTATAGTCTAAACAAACTGGAACAAAAATAAAACTATTTTTTTCTATTGCTCTGCAATTAGTCTGGCCAGTACCATGACCGTTGGTATAAGAGATTGGAATTTTTTGTGCATAAGAAGAATCGGGAAATCCGTATTCAATAACTGAGGCCGCCATGTCATCACCAACAACCACATTAACAGAGTAGTTTAAATCAACACCAGAAGAATATGGAATAAATCTTGTTCCACCTGGTCCATATATCTGATTCAATGTGTTGTAAGCAATGATACCTGAGCCTCTCGTATCTTCAAGCTCAACCTCAGGGAATAGAATAGCATTATGAAAATGTAACCCGTCATCTCTTGAACCTGTAAAGTAGCGCCAAACCGCATAATTTCTTAGACCTTCAGTGATGTTAGTATTATAAAAATTTGATAATACAAAATCGATATCATCCAAAGTTGGTGATGCATTTGTAATATCTCCTTTTCTACTCCAGATTTTTTGTATAACATCATTGTCGTTTAGCCATTCAGCAAAAAATTTTGGAAAAACGAAATTTGCATAAATATATTTATCATCAGTATTTTCTGAAGGACCATAATAATTTACTCGTATTTCAGGGTGATTCAATGGATTATATATGTTGTATGAAGGATTAAAGAATCTCATCTCGTCATGCACTTCTGGAAATACGAGGGTTTGTATCCACGTTGCGGTAGATTCATAAAACCAATTTTCAGCAATTGACAATCCATCCTTATATGTATATGCGAATTGACACGCATGGTTAAATTCATGTGCAATAGTAGCCTTTAGATTGCTTTCTATGTCTAGGTTAGTATTTATCTGAATATATGATGATGACCATTCATTTGAACCGGAATATTCTGGTTCGGGGTCTGCCTCCCCTTTTGCACCACTAATCGATTTAATATAAATATCATATCTGTTATCTCCACCTCTTCCTCCATCGATAGGTGGATTTCTCCAACCAAGTTGAGTGCATTCAAAATCCCAGCTATATTCAGCATAAGTTTTAACAGAGCATGCATATGCCTGGGTAACAGCCTCCATTCCTTCTTGTGTATAATGGACAATAAAATGTAACGATTCTTCTAAGCTTTCGGTTCCAGCATAAGTAGGGCGATCATTTGATGTAGTTAAAGTTCTAAAAGAAACAGGATTAGTTGAGAATTTAAACGTCCCGCATTCACCATCAGTTTGCAATTGAGCCATTGATGTTTTGAATAAGAAAGTAATCATAAACAAAACCAATAAAAAAATCCCTTTCATTACAGTTCTCCTTTTTTTGTTTTAAATAATTAACCATGTTTATTTTATCTTTTGCCAAGTAATATTAGCGCTTGCCATTCATAAGAATTTAGTGGTTTTTCACCCACCGCAACTAATGTTCTGTTCTTTACAGCCAAGCTGTAGTAGGCTGCATTACTGGTTTTTAATGCCGAATATCCACCATATGTTTGTCCATCGAAATGTCCGACTTTCCCGTCCTCTCCAGCCACATAAATATCGTTGTAATCCAACCCCCGCAGTCTATACATATATTCAATTATATTATTGACGAGATATCTTGGTTTTAACTCTTCGTTTTTACTGTTTTGGATATTGATCTCTCCCCAGCCGGCATTTAAGTAATATGTTCTATCGCTTCTCTTGCTCCAAACACTATTAATAGTGCCAACATATTTCCCGTTTAATTGAGTATAAGGTGAACCTTCAAATATTTTTGTTGCCTTGTTCAGTTGTATTTTTATTAAAGTTGTTTTTCCTGTCATATATCCAGAAACCCAGACAACTGCTCCATCCGGACTACCCCAAACATCAGTTAAATCTACATCTGTTTCACTTTCAATCTTTTGCCAATTCTTCCCATCGTAGTGGACAATAGTTCCTTTTCTTCCAACAAAATAAAGATCATTAATACTAGTTCCCCATATTTTTGTTACCCCACCATCGTTCTGGTTCAAAATACCCATATCCCAAAGATGGTACAATTTCCAGCCATTAGTTTGTGGTAAATAAGGTAAACCACTTGAGAAAATAATTTCGCCTGTGGGGAGTGCAAAAACTCCCTCTAAAGGTGCAACCGTTTGATTACCATTATATAAAACCGAAATCTTATTTACTTCCCACTTAGTTCCGTTCCAATGGATGACATTATATGCTATGGGGTCTGGATTGCCAAGAGAATCATTCATATAAATTTCACCAACTGCCCAAATATTGTTTTCATCTATTATAGCAACATCGTTAAGCACGCTGCTGCTGTGTTCACCAAACTCAAACGTTTGCCATGTAAAGTTGTGGCTGGTAGTTGGTAGGGTTGTTACTTTTAGTTCTTTTGCAGTTTGCAATGTATCAAGGATAATTCCTTTTACCGTGTATGTCGTGTTTGGGGTAAGGCTGTCAATAAACAAAACAGTATCCGTTGCGGCAAGAAAACCATGGAAGAATTCTTTTTCGTTTATCTTAACGGAGATAGGAAGAAAAGTAGTATCGTTTAATTTCTTAACTTTTATCCATGCTTCGGTACAAGAAACGCCGTCAACGCTCAACTCGAGAGAAGGGGGAGTAATTATTATTGGCGGTTTATCTATTTCCGTCGGGGATTTTTTGCAGCCAAGGTTAAGAAGCACAAGACTTACAAATACAAAAGAGAGGATGTAATCTTTCATCATAGTTCTCTTTCAGAAGGTATGTTTAATTTTAAAGCGATACCGTCGAGAATCGGAGCAGTTTGTGTTTGCGCCTCGATTTGGATAAAGAATGTTTCACTATTCACATTGACTTCAATATTCTTAGCTAGTAAAATCATTTTGTTACCACCATTTTTTTCACATCAACAAAATCGCCGGAAGTAAAACGGTAGAAATAAATTCCAGGAGTTAGAGAACTTCCGTCAAATACCAATTTGTTTTTCCCTGCTTGAGTATCGGTTAAAATAACTTCTTTTATTTTTTCAATTCTTGAATTAAAGATTTCGAATTTAGCTTCATACTGCTTAGTCAGATGAAAGACGATCGTCGTTTTCCCAGAAAAAGGATTTGGCGAATTTTGCAAAACATAAGTTTTATCCGGGTTTGTCGGCGCAAAAGTAATTTTTTCAATTTCAGAAAACTTTTTCTCTCCGTCTCTGCCAAACTGAGAAAGCCGGAAATACACCGTTCCCGCAGCATCTAAAGGTTCAGAAACAAAATACTCATTTGTCTTTCCGGCGCTCGAAGAATAAACCGAAGCGGTTGATTGCCAAATATTTTCGACTGCGTCTTTTTCGTTCATCTTTTCAATTTTGTAGGTAAACAAATCCGACTCATTCGTTACCGTCCAGGTAAGTTGAACTGAATCCTCAACAACTTTTGCCGAATAATCTGTTACCTGTGAGACCAACGTTTTTGCGCTGAATAACCGCTGACCGTAAATGCCGGTTCCTTCTTTTTGTTTTTCTTTGAACAGCACAATTACTCCCCCTTTTTGATCAGAGAAAAGAGAGAGATAACTTTTGTCCGATTTTTTATCTACTGCAATGGGAGTTCCTTCTTCGTTCCACAACAATTCTTTTTTGCCGGAAACTTTTTGAGCATAAACGGCGGGTTTTTGCGATTGCCCGGTTTGACCGAGCCATGCGAGTATAGCTCCTCCTTTTTCACCGGGAATGATTACTTGTCCGAATTGATCGCCCCTGGTTTTGGCTATAGAAATTCCTTCGGAATTCCATACGGCTTTTCCATTTAATTTAAATTTTTGAAGGTAAATATTTTTTCTTCCGTTGAAATCATTCACCCAGCTAAGCATCAAAGTTAGATCAGGCGCTAATGCCGCCTGTGGATTTATCTGATTTCCCGTTTGTTTTGCAACCAAGGTATGTTGTTCCCCTAATAATGTTTTCCCGCTTGAGGTTACAAGTTGATGGAAAATCGTTTTCTGTTTCCCGATGTTTTGCCAGTACACATAAAGCAGCCCCGGTTTAGCAAGCAAAGCATGATAACCGGAAATACTTTTTGAATTCCCCGAAACATCAACAGCGTCTTTCCACAAAAGTTTCCCGCGGTCATCAATGTATTGAGCATGGATTTGATAAATTTTATTTTCATTTTCTCCCCACAAGACAAAACACCCCCCCTTTTCATCGGGGAAAACGGACGCATTATTTTTTGCCGAATAAGATTTGCTTAGAAGCATTCCATCGTTTGGAAATCTTGCCGAGCCTGCTTCTGAAAGCACTTGCAGTTTTAAAAAATATTCGGTTGGAGCCGCATCTGATTTTTCAATAAAGGTAAAATAGGAAGTGTTCTTTTGATCCAACGCGGCGCCGCAGTTCACAAGAGTATTTTGTCCTCCGGAAATTTTCAGACCGGACTCATTCCACAAAAGTATTCCGTTACTTTTAACTAACTGTCCATAAAGTGCGCCCCGGCTGGCAGAAGAATAATCATTCCACACAACCACAGCAGTGTGTGAATTATTTCCCGCGGCAATAGGATTTTTTTTCTCGCCAGAGGTTCTGCTTACACTTTTTCCGTCTGCACGAAAACTCACATTCCCGTAATTATCAAAGTGAAGAAAGAAAACATTTGCAGAAGCAGGCGACTTCGTGTCCTGCCAAAAAAGGAAAGCCCCGCCGTTGCCGTCTTCAAACGAAGAAATGTTCACCGGGTTTGTAGAATCAAAGACAAGCTGGGTATTCAACTCTGAATTAGTAATCCACTGCCCGAATAACGAAGAGGTAAAAGTAAAAAGTAGAAAGTAGAAAGTAGAAAGTAGGATACTACGCAACATTTAGCTCCTCATCAAACCGAACGCTGACAAGTTTTGAAACGCCTTCTTCCTGCATTGTCACTCCGTAGAGCGTGTCGCACGCTTCCATCGTCCGCTTATTATGCGTAACCACAATAAACTGGGTGTTCTCGCTAAAGTCTTTCAGAATGCGGGTGAAACGGTCAACGTTTGCATCGTCAAGCGGCGCATCAATTTCATCAAGAATACAAAACGGACTCGGCTTTACAAGATAAATAGCAAACAGCAGCGCAATTGCCGTGAGCGTTTTTTCTCCGCCGGAAAGAAGTTCGATTGAAGTCGGGCGTTTTCCTTTCGGTTTTGCGATAATTTCAATTTTTGCTTCCAGCGGATCAACGGCTTCTTCTAATTTTAAGTCGGCTTCATCACCGGGATTAAACAATCCTCTAAAAATTCTAATAAAATGTTCGCGTATTTTTTCAAATGTTTCCATGAAGAGTTGCTGTGCGGTGATGTTAATTTCTTCAATAGTCTTTATCAAATCTCTTTCGGAATCAAGCAGATCAGTTCTTTGTTTGGTGAGGAAATCAAGCCGTTCTTTTTCTTCTTCGTACTCGGAGTAAGCAAGCGGATTGATCATCCCAAGATTTTTTATCTGCTGGTTAAAACTTGTTACCTCTTCCTGGCGGGTTATAAAATCGAACGAATCAAGATCATCGAAGGTTTTTAATGCAAGCCTAAGAGAATATTTTTCCTGAATATGCTGCTGAAGATTTTCAATTTTGAAATCAAACTCCTTTAAAGAGATGTCAGCTTGATGAATTGCGTTTACTGTCGCTTCTCTTTCGTTGCGGATATTTTTTTGCTGCTGCTCTAAATTAGAAATATTCGACCGGATAACTTTAAACTGCCCATCAATCGCAATTTCTTCGCTTTTCAACAACCCGTGAACTTCATTCAACTCAAAAAGTTCGTCGTTCTTTTCTCCCAATACAATTTGAAGACTTTGCAGTTCTTCATTTGCAGAAGCGACATCATCTTCTCTTTTTTCAATTGATTTGCGGATGGCGCCAACCGATTCTTGTGAACGTTGAAGTGCGTTTTCAAGATTTCTTTTTTCACCGGACATTCGTTCAATGGCAAGGTCGGCTTGATTTTGTTCTGTAGTAAGCCGGCTGAAATCAGCCTCACAATTTGAAAAATCAGATTCAAGAGAGTGAAGCGCTTCATCGGCTTTTCGTTTTTCTTCAATTTCTCCGCGCAAAACTTCCGAAAGTGATTCGATTTCTTCTTCAAGTTTAGTTGCATACGCAACTAACGATTGCATTTCTTGATGCGATTTTTCGGACTCGTCATATGCTTTGGATTGTTCAAACTCAAATTTTTCGATCTGTTTTTCTACGTTGCGCAAATCATTTAAAAGAATTTTCCCGTTTTCGGAGAGAGTCTTTAGGTTGATCGAGCCGATTTCATTTTCGAGTTGTTCAATTGTCTGTTTAATTTCGATCAACTTTGCATCGCGCTGAGGAATTTCTTTCTTGAAGTTTTCAAGCAACTGCTTTCTCCCGAAGAGGGTGTCATCAAGTTTGGGTGCAGAGCCGGCTTCAATAACGCCTGAGTTATGAACGAAATCGCCATTAAGCGTAGCATAATTAAAAAGAGGGAAATCTTTGGAGAGCGCAAAGGCGTTTTCGAGCGAATCAACCACAGCCGTGTTTACTAAAAGTTTTTGGAAGAAAGGTTTCCAGCGTTCTTCGGTTTCAACAAAAGTTTCCGCCCAGCCTAAAAATGATTTTTCTTTTTCGAGCCGTTTGCTTTTGCGCGTTAAAAAGAATTTTTCAATTTTATCAAGTATAGAATTCTTCTCACTTTCCGAAAATCCGAAAACATAAAACGATGCTTTGCCGTAGTCGTACGTGTTTAGATACTCAATTCCCTTTTTCACATCGTCAATGGTTTCAACAAGAATATTGTTCAAATTGTTTTTTAGTGCGGCTTCAACGGCAAAACGGAATTTATCATTTGCGTTTCCGATGTTGGCGAGAATATTTTTGTCTTTGGTTTTCCAATCCGGGTTGGCAATTAATTCTTTCGCTCCTTTTGAGAAACCTTCAAGATTATTGATCAAGTTTTGCAGAAAGCCGATCTTATCTTTTAAAGCATGAATTACCGTTTTGGCTTCCGCTTCTTTTGCGCGGAAGCTGGAAAGTTTTTGCTCAAGTTCGTCTTTTTCTTTTTGTTTCCGGGTAAAAAAAGAATCCGCTTCGGTTAATTTTTGTTCAACGTCAATTTTATCTTCAGAAAGTTCGCCGATAAATCCGACAAGTTTAGCGATCGTGTCGGTTAGTGTTTTAATTTTTATGTCGGTTTTGTTTAAGGATTCGTTCGTCCGTTTTAAAGCAGCCTCAACGTTGGCGAGGTCATTTTCTTTTGTGGTGATTTCTTTAAACTTATCGAGCAACGTTTCAGAATAATTTTTTAACGCAACCCTTTTTTCTTCTAACGTAGTTTTTTGTTCTTCAACTTGCAAAGAAAGCGTTTCGCGTTCATTTTGTTTTGCAAGAAGAGCGGCGGTAGTTTCTTCTATTTTCTCTTTATATTCTTCAATCTGTTCAAGGGTAATTTCTAATTGAACAGCGAGTTCTTCTTTTTCCAGCGAATATTTATCAATATTTATATTAAGTGATTTTTTCCTCTCCTCCGCAACAGATATTGAGCGCTGAACAGAATAGATTTTTTCCGTTTGCGAAGTTATCTCGTTTCGCTTCGCCGCCAGCTGCGTCTCGACGGTATAAAGTTCTTCTTTGACTTCCTTGATTGTATCATCAAGCCGGGCAAGTTCGGATTCCAACTGAACTTTTTGGGAGAAGAATTGTCCTTCCTTTAACTTCAATTCATCTTTGCGCGTGTTGTAAAGAGCAAACTCGCGTTCGCAAAGATCAATTTCAAGTTCGCGCAGTGTGGTTGATATTTTATTGTATTTATCAGCTTTTTTTGCCTGTCGTTCAAGTGAAGAAACTTTCTTTTCAACCTCGGAAACGATATCGTTCACGCGTGTTAAATCACTTTTAACCTCATCAAGTTTTTTTAGAGTAAGACGTCGGCGCAGCTTATATTTGTTCACTCCGGCGGCTTCTTCAAACATAGTGCGGCGTTCTTCGGCTTTGTTATTAAGAATCGTTTCCACCATTTTTAATTCGATAACCGAATATGCGTTTGAACCGATTCCCGTATCCATAAAAAGATTTGTGATATCCTTTAACCGGCACAGGTTTTTGTTAAGAAGATATTCGCTTTCGCCCGAACGGAAAATTCTTCTTGAAATTGTTACTTCAGAATATTCGGTTGGAAGGATGCCTTTATTATTTTCAATCGTAAGAGAAGTTTCCGACATACCCATCGGCTTGCGTGTTGCGGTTCCGTTGAAGATAACATTTTCCATTTTATCCGAACGAAGCGTGCTGCTTTTCTGCTCGCCCAAACACCAGCGGATTGCATCAACAATATTCGTTTTGCCGCACCCGTTGGGACCAACGATTGCGGTTAATCCTTTATGGAAATGTACTTCCGTTTTTTGCGCGAAAGATTTGAAGCCTAATATTTCAAGTTTCTTTAAATACACAACTTATATCCTCACCAAAAGTTCTTTTACGCCAAAAACAAGAAAATCAAACGTTGAGTTGTACGCCTGCATAAACAATAAATAAACTGTTGACACGCCCGCCATAAAAACGAACGCATAAAAATATACTTTGCCCGGCGCTACATCATAAATAACATAAACACCTTTTAATAACCGATGGACGCAAAGCGCGAGAAAGAGGAAAAGAATACCATAGATATAGATGTTCATGGTATCCATTGCAAGTATGCGGTAGAGAATTATAACTCCCGGTATCAATAAAACAAAGGGGAGAAACGACCAGACCACAACATAATAAGCGTTCGAAAAAAATATTTTGTTCATCACAAAAAAAGAGAAGAACTTTACCACCAGCGAGATGAATAGCAGCTTTAGAAAAACGAGTCCCGTTAAAACGAGGATCGCCTGCACCGGGTGCCACGAAAAATAACTCATCGCCCAGCTAATATTTTCGCTTCCGAAAGAAAGAATAACCCGGTCAAAAAGAATTTTATCTTTAAAGAAAAAGAACATGCTTGCCATCAGCGTTCCGAAAATTGCCGAAATAATTAACGCCAGGATAATTGAATGTAAACCGGAAATGATCCGTAAATCCCGAATATCAGCGAAAAAATTATAAGGACGTAACAGCGCGCGCGAAGTATCTTCTCTAAATTTTCTGCCCGAGTTAATTAAGAACCCGGTAAGCAGGGCTAACAGCAATCCACTAACTATAAAAGCCATCGGTGACCGATCCTTCTTTAGACCAATAGGAATAGTCACCTGTTCAAGGTTGTGAAGTTTTGCATAAATAACTTTATAAACGGGCCTGCCGTTATTTCGGTCTTCATTACAAATACCTAACGTCAGAATTTTTTCGTCGTTGTAGGAGGCAAGAACCGAATGATAATCGCACCGGTAATCGTACATCGAATTAATAAAATATCCGGCATTTTCATTCTCCTCAGAATAAGCAAGAAGATCGCTGAAAAATTTAGCTTGTGCTTCAAAAGTTGATGGATTTGTGTATCCGCTGGATCTTCCCAGCGTAACCAGGTAACCAGCCTCACTCAAAAAGACTTTCCCCTTTCCCAATTCCGCATAAAGCGGTTTAAAAATCTCATCAAGCGCTGAAAGTGAGGTTGAGAATAACTCTATTCCGTAAAAATCCAATTTCGGGATTTTGTCAAATTGTCCGGCTACAAATGAGGCATACACAGGTTTAGAAATAAGCTTTTTAACTTTTTCAGCCTGAGTGTCCAAATAAAATGTGTGCAAAGAAGAGTTCGGGAGAAATCCACCTCCTAAACCTACCGCTGCAACGGCGCTATAATTGCCGTACGCAGAAAGAAATCGTTTTAAATAATTGTTTGAAAGAGAGACAAAATTTTGATCTTCAACTAAATTTTCCGGGACTGAAGAAGCGGGTGATTCGATAAAGGCGAGTAATCCGAGTTCGCTGCACAGTGAGAGCAAATAAGGATGAGGAGCCTGCTTTGGAAAACGGACGGCATTAAAGCCTAAATCTTTAATTTGTGTAAGATCATTTTTCATCTGCTGATAGGTAAACATACTTCCGTAACTCTTATTAGAAGCAAAGTAGGTTACTCCGTTCAATTGAAATTTTTCTCCGTTTAAGTAAGGAGAATCTTTTTGAATCGAAAAATTATAAAACGAAACGGGTTGTATAATTTCATCAATTACATTTCCATTCTGCAAAATTTGAGCGGTGATAACGTACGCAGAAGGCGTGCTGCAATTCCACATTACTAAGTTTGAAGCATCGAACGCTTGTGACAGAACTTTTTCTTTCCCTTTTCGTAATTGGATTTGAGTTGTCGCAGAACCGTTTAGCGAGAACTCGTTTCTATTCTGAACGGAGAATTTAATTTCAAAATTCTCAAGTGCAGCCGAATCAGCTTTTCCACGGAACTCATGATTGGCAATATTTGCCGAAACAAAAACTTTTGCCCGTGAGGAATTTGGAATCACCTCATAGTGAAAATTGAATTTTGAAAGATGAATATTTGGAACGAATTTCAAATAGATATCTCTAAAAATGCCGCCAAATCTTTCGGGCGATAGAAATGCATTTTTATAGGGAATTGTGTGTGTTGCATCAAGCTTAGAGTTAACTTTTACTGATAAAAAGTTCTTCTTCTCGCTTTTCAACAAATCTTTTGGCAGCGAAACAGAAAATGGGAATTCACCGCCGGGATGCAAATAGATGACCGAATTATTTATGGAAATTTCCGCTGTATAGCTCAGACCTAGAAAATGAAGCTCAAAATTGTTGTTTTGGAGATCGGTTTTAGATAGATCGAAATATTTTTCGTAAACGATTTCGGCATTTCCTTCAAAAAGTGAGGGAACGCCAACTCCGGTTTTCTTTTTTTCTTCATCTTTAAAATTGTACACTTTCCACTCGCCGTTCAAGAGCATGGTTTTCCGGACAGACGAGCTCTCAATAAAACTTAAGTCCTTCTCGGAGACGGAATAATGGGGAAGTTCTTTAAAAACAATTTGCGGTTGAATAATTTTCGAAATGAAAAGCAACAAAAGAATTGTAGAGAACATGAAATTTCTGTGCAAAGGGGTCAAAAGCAATAATCCTTAAAATAATCGTAATCGGAGATGTAAATATACGATTTAAAGGGGGGGGAAATCAATATAAAATTAGGCTTCATTTCGCTTCTCTCTTTAGTTGAATTCGTTAAACTGTTTTTTTATAAAGAGTTAAATAAAATTTGGGCTTAAATCAGCTAAAATTCATCCCTAAAAGAAAAGTTTGACAACGAAAGGTGAAATCTCTATATTTACAGCGAAAATTTAATGAATTATTAAGTAAAGGTCGTAATGGCAAATCATAAGTCAGCAAAGAAAAGAATAAAAGTAACTGAAAGAAGAAGAGTAGAAAACAAAAGCTCCCTTTCAAAATTAAAAACGCTCACCAAAACAGCGTTAGGGACATCCGAACAAGAAAAAATTGAAAAAGCTTACAAAGAAGCTGTCGCTTATACCGATAAAGTTTCCGCTAAGGGGAGAATCCACAAAAACACCGCCGCCAGAAGAAAAGCCGCTTTGACGAAACATTTCAATGCTGTTGTCTCCGCACCAAAAGCTGAAACCATAGCATAAAGTTTTTAACTTTCAAAAATCCCGTGTAATTTTTTTATTATAGCGGGATTTTTCCATTCATTACAAATTTTCTATCGCATCAATTCCCGAAAGCATCGGGGAAAATCTCTCGTAATGTTTTAGTCGTTGGGATTTGTATAACACACAAAATGTTTTAAGTTTACGACAGTAATAATCTTTTAGAAAAAAACAGAAATTTGTTGTATGGAATTGAATGAAATATACCAAGGAGATATGTTTGACTTAATAAAAAAAGTCGGCGGCAATAGTGTTGACCTCATTGTTTGCGATGGTCCTTACGGAGTTACAACAAACGAGTGGGACAAAGTTACTAATCAGTCTAACAGTAAAACCGGCATCCAGGAATTTAATCTTAATTTAATTAAAATATTTTCACGGGTTCTAAAACCCGGCGGCGCTCTCTATCTTTTTGGAAAAGATGACTGCATTGATTTTATAGATTACCGCCCTTACCTATATTTAAATAGAAAAATAATTTGGTATCAGCCAAGCCGACTTGCACAAGGTCGGTTAAACTATACAAACAATTACGATTTGATTTGCTACTTCTCAAAGGGAAAAGCAAAAACATTTAACCTCGAAGATATTCGTGTGCCTCAATTAGTAGAATTGGAACACAGATTAAGATGCGAAAAAGTACCTTCGGTAACAAATGGACAATACAGCAAAACGAAATTCAACGATGACGGGAAAAATCCCGGCGATGTTTGGGGAGACATTAAGCAGCTTACTTACAAATCAAAAGAACTAATCAGCAGAGAATTACTTAACACTATTCAAAAACCCGAAAAACTTATTGAACGAATTGTAAAAGCCAACTCCAATGAAGGAGACTTTGTACTTGATCCATTTTCCGGTGTCGGGACAACATTCGTTGTTTGTAAAAAACTTAATCGAAACTTTATTGGATTTGAACTAAATCCTGATTTTGTTGCTATTACAAAAGAGAGAGTTGAGAAAGCTCAGTTTTCAAAAGAATACAGTTTGTTTGTATGACAAAAGGGATAATTCGTAGAATAATTAATTTAGTAACTCACGTTACGCAAAAGTGAGAAATTATATTGTAAATCGAAGCGAAGCTTCGATAAAATGCTTGTTTTTTACGAAGCTACCGCTTCGTATTACAAATTCTGCGTAAGGTGACTTAGTAATTAAAGCGCAAGAACTTGCACTTAAGATTGGTATTCCGAATTTTTTACAACCCGGATTAGTAAAAGAAATGATTATTTCTGAAATTCTTGGTCATGAGTTAATTCACTCAAAACGGGATGCCGACGCTTGCGACCCTGATGACCACTCGATTAAATACGAATATCTTTCTTGCTACGAAGGAGGCTCCGGGCAATTAGATTGAATGTTCAAAGAACCGCAAGAAAAAAGAGAAGAATCGCTTTATCGAATTTGGAGAAATAAAAAACTCTTTCTCGCAATTTTTCTCAAAGAAAACCCCTTAAAAATAAAAGTTATTTATGGAATAGAACCAAAAGTTTTGGTTGTCGAAACCGAAAGACAACTCGATCGCAGTAACAATGCGATTTCTCATGTTGGATTTAACGAGAGTTGGGCGAAAAAAAACGGGAAAGTTGTATATCAAGATTTGCGATAACTCAAAACCTAATTTCAATCCTTTATAAATTTTCTATCGCATCAATTCCCGAAGGCATCGGAAGGAAGAATCGTATTCTCTGCACTTCACCGTTTCGTTTGATAAGTTTAGTGATTTTC
>Ga0210033_1000606_pt1 | contig 33889 bp, 30 predicted proteins | sample CryGeymeta201501_FD_185465 | JGI IMG/M metagenome (GOLD analysis project Ga0210033, IMG submission 185465) | Groundwater microbial communities from Crystal Geyser aquifers in Utah, USA - Crystal Geyser metaG 2015-01 (SPAdes) (version 2) | ecosystem: Environmental > Aquatic > Deep subsurface >... | reverse complement strand
TGCGGAAAACAGGAGGTAGAAAAACTGCCGCTATTTTACATACCATCAAAAGAAAGTTAAATCTTACTAATAAAAGTTTATATACTTTAGAGGGTGGGGTTCCTAATTATATTGCGGAAATTGGAGATTAGAGATTGGGGAGTTGAGGTTTGAGGTTTGAGGTTTGAGGTTTGAGAAATTTATTTTTTATTAAACTCTTTACCAAATAAAAAAATTATTATTCAAAAAAAATCCTTAAAAAAAATTTCTATTTGGCTAAAAACTAATTTTTTTGTAAGCTTATAGTACTCTTCAGCCACGTTTCACTACCTTAGATTTCACCAACTGATAAATCATAGGTAAAATTGAAATACCAATAATTACCAATACAACTATTTCAAAATTATTTTTAACAATTTCTAAGTTCCCGAAAAAATAACCTAACAAAGTGAGTCCGCTAATCCAAAGGCACGCTCCAATGATACTATAAGAAAGAAAAACAAAATATTTCATTTCGCCAACACCAGCAACAAAAGGAGTTACAGTACGAACAATAGGAATAAAACGAGCAATCACAACAGTTCGTGAGCCATATTTCTCAAAATATTGTTCAGTACGTACAAGGTATTCTGGTTTTACAATTTTTGAAATCCATTTTATTTTTAGCACTCGTTCACCAATGTATCTACCAATAAAATAATTGGAATTATCGCCAGAAATAGCTGCTAGGATAAGCAATGGGATAACAATGTATATATTTAATGTGCCTGTTGATGCAATTAAAGCCCCAGTGGCAAAAAGCAATGAATCTCCTGGCAAAAAGGGCATAATTACCAATCCTGTTTCCACAAAAATGATAAGGAAAAGTATGGCATAACTCAACTCTTGGTAATTGGTAAAAATAGTTGCTAAATGTTTATCGATGTGTAATACAAAGTCAAATAACATTTTAATAAACTCCATCATTCTGTTTTTATATTAAAATTGTATCCTCAAAAATACTGTTTTATTTTTCAAGACACTTAAGGTGGGTTCTAAAAATTGATTCGCATCAAAATTTTCATAGCTTTTTAGAGACAATGAAAATTTTTGAAACACAATCTGACTGCGTTATATTTTTTTTGCAATAGCTAAGGCTATTCCAAAAAAATATGCCTTGCATCTTATTTATTATCTTTGTTTTTTGAAAGAAATCAATTTTTAGAACCCACCTTAAACCAGTTAACTACTTCCTTATACTGAATATTTTTATCTTCTAAAAGATGTGTAAATTCATTCGTTTGTTGGTGATGAACATAATCCTTTTTCCATGTTTGGTGGTTTAAGCACAATTGTTTAATGGATGCTAAAATAAATTTTAGTTCTTGATTAGTGGTTGTCGGGTGCAATGACAGTCTAATCCATCCTGGTTTATGATCTAAAATTCCACAAGCTATTTCTGAAGTAATGGAGTGAGAATAATTTTTATCTACATGAAGCAAATAATGACCATAAGTTCCAGCACAAGAACAACCTCCTCGAGTTTGTATTCCAAATTTATCATTTAATAATTTTACAGCCAAGTTGTAATGTAAATCATCGATATAAAATGAAACAATAGACAATCTATTCGTATTTTTTGGGGCTAAAATATGTAAATTAGAAATAGTTTTTAGTTTTTCCCAAACTACATTTAAAAGCTCATGCTCTCGAGCGAGCATCTTATCAACTCCCATTTTATTTTTAAGCTGAATGCATAAAGCTGTTCTTATCACTTGCAAAAAACCAGGTGTTCCACCATCTTCACGAGCTTCAATATTTGCAACATAAGCATGTTCTCCCCAAGGATTTGTCCATTCAACAGTTCCTCCACCAGGATTGTCAGGAATTTTATTGGTGTATAATTTACTATTAAAAATTAAAACACCTGAAGTTCCGGGTCCACCTAAAAATTTATGTGGAGAGAAATAAATGGCATCTAACTTTTCTTGCTCATTCTTGGGATTCATATCAATATTGATGTAGGGTGCAGAGCAAGCAAAATCGACAAAACAAAGTCCATTATTTTTATGCATAAGTGCAGCGATTTCGTGGTAAGGTGTAAAAACCCCAGTAACATTAGAACAAGAAGTTATCGCTGCAATTTTAGTGTTTCTATTTTTATATTTTTCTAGCAACTTTTTTAGGTGATTCATATCCACTAAACCATCACTATTTGGATTAATAACCACTACCTCTGCAATAGTTTCTAACCAAGAAGTTTGATTAGAATGATGTTCCATGTGGGTAACAAACACTATTGGACGTTCTTGCTCGGGGATAATAACTTTATTTTTATATTTTTCATGAATCCGTAGCCCTAAAATACGTTGAAATTTATTGATTGCTCCAGTCATTCCTGCATCACAGGTAATGATTACTTCTTGTTGTGAAGCATTCACATGGTCTTTAATTATTTTTTGTGCAACATGGTAAGCAATGGTCATGCTTGAGCCAGTTTTGGTGGTTTCGGTATGTGTATTGGCTACAAATGGATAAAATTTAGTTAAAAGAGTTTTTTCAATTGGAGCATACATTCGTCCACTTGCCGTCCAATCGGTATAAATAATTTTTTGTTCGCCATAAGGTGAAGTAAAAGTTTGATTAATTCCAATACTATTTTCTCGAAACTGTTTAAAGTGTTTTTCTAACATACATCTATTCTTGAGTGACAAAAATAGTTAAAGAATTGTAATGAAAAGTACTGATTTAATAGTTCTATATTGGAATCTTATAAATTTTTAAAAAACTTACAGTTACTCAATTACCAACTTAATCCATTGATTATTTATTTTCAGCAAATACAATCCTTTTACAAAATTAGCAACATCAATAACATTATCATTTAAGCTATAATTAGTCACTTCCATGCCTGCATAATTAAAAATTTGCAACATTTCAATAACTAATTCATTAGCTCCATTGATTATTACTTTATTTTTTGCTGGATTAGGATAAACACTAAATGTTGTGGTTGTATGTTCGTTAATTAAAGTAGTTATAAACGAATAAGGGGCAGAAATTTCACTACAACCATCTTGAAAAAATACCACAACCGTATAATTTCCAGTTTGAGTTGGGATAATACTAAGTTGATTAGAATTAGCAATTGGTGTTCCATTCAAATACCAAGTATAACTTAATCCGGTTACAGTGGAAACTAACTGTCCTGAAGTATAGTTAATAGTTGGAACTGGGTTTGGAACACACGTTTGATTAAAAGTAACTTTGGAAGAAAGTGAAAGAGAATCATTAAAAATTGCAAAAGCATTACAATCTCCCTTTAACGTATAATCTAACCAAGTATTAACAAAATCATAGGTAATATCTTGTTGCTCAGCTCTTGTGATAGAAATTCCTGTTGAAGAGGTACTTTCTCCAAAATCGCAATTAAAATTGGTATTGGCAAAATAACAATGTCCTCCACCCAAAATATTGATAAAAGTTTTACAACTAGATGCTAAATTGTTATACATAGGAGTTGCATGATCGACAGCTGGAGCAACACCATCATTGCTTCCAGACAAAACAACTGAAGGAACAGTTACACTTAATGCTGAATTAATGGATGAAACGCCATTGGTTGAAGATTCTGCTGGAGCAAAGCCTATCAATGTTTTTAAATTTGTATTTCCATTGGTGGATAAAGAATCTGCGGCTAAGAAAGCAGCACCACCTCCCATCGAATGACCCATTAAAGCAGTTTCTGATGCAACAACACCATATAATAAAGAACTAAATGTTGCTCCTTCTGTTTGCATTCTGACAATTAAAAATTGTAAATCCCAACCAAATTGCTGGTGGTCGGTACTAAGCATATTGCCTTCTGTTCGTGGGAATGCCATAATGTATCCTCTTGGAACAAATTCTTCCCATAAATTTTGATAAGCATCCCATGCCATTACAAAACCATGTCCAAAAATAATTACAGGAAAAGAATCTTGAACGGCTGGAGTGTTTGTTCCTGCGGTAGTAGCAGGATAATAAATCTCTGTTTGAATAGCTCTATTTCCTCTGTTTGGATCCTGAAAAGTGATGGTGGTATGTCCAATTTGATATTGAGCAAATGTGGTTGTTGAAATCAATAATAAACCAGAGATAACAATAGCTAATAATGTAGTTGAATTTTTCATTTTTTTTGGTTTTTGTTTTAATCAAAAGTACTTTAGCCTTTAATTAAAAAAAATTCTCGTACTTTTATTCCAATCAGATGAATTAAATGGATTTTCTCATTCAAAAAATAGTTAGTTGTTGCAACCCTCAACAACTATTTTTATTTAAAAATTATTTGAATTCAAAAAGTCAAAACTTACCCTTTCAACTGATTTCTTGTTTAGAAAAATATCCCGATAAAAATATCAATTTTTATAGCAAAGTGGTTTATGGAACTGATACTAAGGAATCCTTAAAAAAATTAAACCAACTCAACTCTCACACCTTAAAACTTTTTTCTTTTGTTAGCCAAAATTTTCCAACCTTTTTAATCCAAAACATTGCAAAAACTGAATTCCTTATTTTTGAAAACAAAGATGAAGAAGCATTAGAAAAATTAAATTTATTAATTGAAATTGCCGAAAAAATAGAAGATTATCCTAGCATCATTCAAATTGGTCATCTTGTAAAACAACATTTTAATACCAATAAAAATCTCATAAAAAAAATTAATGATACTGCATTTATTAAGCATGCTGCTGAATGTGTTTTTGAACTTGAGGCAATGTTGTACAAACAAAATGAAGTCATTAATTTTAACATTCACGAGAAATATGAGGTGAAGGATAAAGCGTTGAATTATTTTAGAAATTTATTTAATTCTAATTCCAAATCTGTTCAAATTATTGCAAAACAATCTTACTTAAACATTTTAAGTAGTACCAATCACAAAACATTTTATGAAAAAAGAACACTTGCTTTAATAAAAGAAACCATAAAACAAGTCGAAAATAATGCTTATTTACTGATAGCTCAGCATAAAGAAAAAATAATGAGTTTGGATTACATGTTAATTAAACACACTCGACTAGTTTTAGAAGACAAAGAGATTAACCAAACTTGTTCCAAAATTATATCTAAATGGCAAACAAATTATGCCAATGATGCTAGATTGGAAAACGGATTAATTTTCGCTTTAAGCATTAAAGGAAGTTATTACATCACTAATTATTTTCACAGCAAAATAAACACTAAACTGAAAGATGAAATAAAGAAAATAGTTGAAATCTGCACCCAACTTTCTACTAAAATAAATTGGGAAAAAGAAGGCTATTTAAGGTACATCAACTTTTACAATGTTTTTTCAATGTTCTTAATTCTAAATAACGAGGAGCAAAAAGGAATTAAGAACATTGAAAAAGTTTTACACGAATACCAACAAAAATCGTTTTCTAAACTCTATGATAGTTTATTTGTTATCCTAATAATGGCTTATTTTAAAGCAAATGATGTGGAGCAAATTATCAATACTTACTCTAGATATAAGAAATTAACGAAGTCAAAAATTGCTATCGAAGAAAATGATTTAGTGATAAAAGCCATTTATTATTGCACTCAACTAAAAGAAACGAATAAATTGCAATACCATAAAAAGCTTGAAAACATTATGAAAGAGTTGAATAAAAATTCAAGCATGAAGAATAACCTTTTACTTATTCAACGTATGCAATGCTCAATTCAGTAATTTTGCCTCATGGCATTTCAACTTATATCCGATTTTCTTCCTACTGGCGACCAACCCGAAGCAATAAAACAATTAGTGGAAGGATTAAATTCAGGAACTAAATCTCAAACATTATTGGGAGTTACAGGTTCTGGAAAAACATTTACCATTGCCAATGTTATTGAAAAAATTCAACGTCCAACTTTAGTGTTGAGTCATAATAAAACCTTGGCAGCCCAACTTTATGGAGAATTTAAACAGTTTTTTCCTGATAACGCTGTCGAATATTTTGTGTCCTATTACGATTATTACCAACCAGAAGCGTACTTACCTGTTACAGACACCTATATCGAGAAGGACATGTCGATTAATGATGAAATTGAGAAATTGAGATTAAGCACTACTACTTCCTTACTCTCTGGCAGACAAGACGTACTTGTTGTAGCTTCTGTTTCTTGTATTTATGGAATCGGGAATCCAAAAGATTTTCAGGAAAATATTATTAAAATTAAAACTGGCGATGTGATTCCTCGAAACAAGTTTTTGTTGAAATTGGTTCAAAGTCTGTACTCGAGAACAGAAAATGATTTTCAACGAGGAAATTTTAGAGTTAAAGGTGATACTGTAGATATTTATCCTGCTTATGCAGAAATTGCTTATCGAATTTATTTTTTCGGTAATGAGATTGAAGAAATTGAATCGTTCGACCCCATTAATGGGAACATGTTGGAAGAGTTCGACTTTTTAAATATTTATCCTGCCAACATTTTTAATACTACCAAAGAAAGAATGCATGGTGCTATTTTCGAAATACAAGATGATTTGGTGAAACAAGTGGAGTATTACAAAGAAATTGGCAAACATTTAGAAGCAAAAAGATTAGAAGACCGAGTAACTTACGATTTAGAAATGATGCGTGAATTGGGCTATTGCTCAGGTATTGAAAACTACTCTCGTTATTTTGATGGACGAGGTGCTGGTTCAAGACCTTTCTGCTTGTTGGATTACTTTCCGAAAGATTTTTTATTGGTCATCGATGAAAGTCATGTTACTGTTTCACAAATTGGAGCCATGTATGGAGGAGACCGTTCTCGTAAACAAAATTTGGTAGAATATGGTTTCCGATTGCCCTCAGCAATGGACAATCGTCCTTTAAAATTTGATGAATTTGAAAGTATAGTGGGACAAACCATTTATGTAAGTGCTACTCCTGCCAATTATGAATTAGAAAAATCGGAAGGAATTATTGTGGAACAAATTATTCGCCCCACAGGTTTATTAGAGCCTAAAATAGAAGTTCGTCCAAGTTTAACACAGATTGATGATTTAATGGAGGAAATTGCCATAAGAGCTGAAAAAGACGAACGGGTTTTAGTAACTACACTTACCAAAAGAATGGCGGAAGAATTAGATAAATATTTTGATAATGCAGGAATTCGTTGTCGGTACATCCACTCGGAAGTAGAAACCATTGAACGTGTTGAAATATTGCGTGATTTACGTTTGGGCTTATTTGATGTGTTAATTGGAGTAAATCTGTTACGAGAAGGATTGGATTTGCCTGAAGTTTCTTTAGTGGCGATATTAGATGCCGATAAAGAAGGGTTTTTAAGGTCGGAACGCTCCTTAACACAAACGGCTGGTAGAGCTGCTCGTAATGTAAATGGATTGGTAATTATGTACGCCGACAAAATCACCAACTCGATGCAAAAAACAATTGATGGAACCAATAGAAAAAGAGAAAAGCAAGCCTTATATAATGCTGCACATAGTATTACACCTACCACCATTATTAAATCAGAATCACAAATAATTGGTCAGACAAAAGTTATCGAAGATGCTTACGATGTTCAAGTTGCCCAAGAGAAACTGAACATTGCCGCCGACCCAATTGTGCAATATATGAATAAAGACCAATTACATAAATTATTGGAAGAAACGCAACGCAGAATGAAAAAAGCTGCCAAAGAAGAAGATTTTATAGAAGCTGCTCGTTTGCGTGATGAAATGATGGAGTTAGGGAGAATGTTGAATAAATAGTTAGGAAGACCGAAGTCAGAAGAACGAAGTCAGAAGAACGAAGTCAGAAGACCGAAGTCAGAAGACCGAAGTCAGAAGACCGAAGTCAGAAGTCAGAAGACCGAAGTAGGAAGGCTGTGAACTGAAGACTGTGAACTGAGAACTACTTCTTACTCGCATCAAACAAAATGGCTTTTTCATCTGCAGTTAAACTATCATAACCCGATTTGGCAATTTTATCTAAAATGGAATCTACTTTTTTTTGATTGGATAGTTTTTGAGCATTGTAATCGTAATCGGATTTTGTTTGCCCCGTCTTTTTATAAACCACTTTCATTTTCTTTTGTAGTTTAAATAAGTTTTTTAAATAATCCAACCATCGACTAAATCCTACTGTAAAATCTTTTCCTTTTTTAAGTTGTTGAATGTAAAAGAAACCAAATAATGCACCACCAAGGTGTGCAATATGACCACCGGCATTGCTTTGTGGAATGCTTATTAAATCTAACACCACATAACCAATGGCAATGTATTTGAACTTTACATTTCCAAAAAATAGTAATCTCACCACAAAATTGGGAACGTAAGTAGCTGCTGCAACCAATATTGCCATTACCGAAGCAGAAGCTCCTAATGCGACTGCTAATGGAGAAATATCTTTAAATACAGGTAATAAATTAAAAGCCAAAAGATAAAATAATCCCCCTACAAAACCTCCTAAAATATAAGTTACAACTAACTTTTTTTGACTTAAAAATTGTGTAAATATTTGTCCACCAAAATAAAGCACCAATAAGTTAAAAAGGATGTGCATAAACTGTTCATGCAGAAACATGTACGTAATAATGGTCCAAGGCTTATAAATGAGGGTGTTTAAATCGGCAGGCAAAGCCAACCAACTTATCAATATAGAAGTTCCGTTTTCGATATTAAACAACCAAAGAATTAGTCCTAGCAAATGTATTCCAACAAATACGGCAATATTCACCATAATCAATTTGATTAATGCCGAACCATTTTTGTATTGGTTTTTGATGTCGTCTATAAATGGGTTACTCATAGTTCAATTTTTCGTTCATTGCGAAGCCCAAGCATTGGAATTGAGCGTAGGAGCTGAAGCAATCTGTCCTTCGATTAGGCAGATTGCTTCCTGCTTCGTACCTCACAGTCGCAATGACGTATTTTCTTTAATAAAAACTACCTCTGTCTTTTTTCCAATATTGTATTAAGAAAAATCCAAACAACATACCTCCTAAATGTGCAAAATGAGCCACATTATCGGTTGGATTATTGGCGAAACCTGAATACAATTCGAGTGCTCCATAGCCTAAAACAAACCATTTTGCTTTTATCGGAATTGGGGGAAACAACAACATTAATTCAGTATTAGGAAACAACATACCAAAAGCCAACAAAATACCAAACACAGCACCCGAAGCTCCAACAGTTACCCCATTTATTAAGCCATTTATCGTTCCTGCAACACCTACCCAATTTTTTCCAGATTGTATTAAATCGTAACCTTCATGTAAAATCATATTCATATCTTCTGGAGGTAATTGAGAAATCAGTGGCATTAATCTTAAATGTGCTACAATTAATTGTATTACTCCTGCTCCAACACCAGTTACCATATAAAAGATAAGAAATCTTTTGGAGCCCCAAACACCCTCCAACACTCTACCAAACATCCAAACAGCGAACATATTAAAAAGCACATGCGTAAAATCGCTTGAACTGTGCATAAACATATAAGTAACCAACTGGTGTGGATAAAATCCAGTACTTTTCCAATAATGTAAACCTAATAGCTCAGTTAAATCTATTCCTTGACTTTGTAGTAAAATCGTAGCCAAATACAACAACCCATTAATAATTAACAGGTTTTTGACAACTGGTGGTATGTTTCTAAAATTCATGGTTAAGATTCAAATTGTTGGTTAAGGTCTTCTAAATTTAAAGTGATAACGATTTTTTTTCCACTAGGAGAACTGTAGGGCATATCACAAGCAAAAAGTTGGTCAACAAGTGCTTTCATTTCATCGTAAGCTAATTTTTTACCTGATTTAATACTCACACTTCTTGCCATAGAAATGGCTAAATTTTCCCATTTTTTTAATTTCAGTTCACTTTCGTTTAACTTAAATTGCTCCAATAATCCTTCTAGTATTTTTTTAATATTTTGCTCTTTTAATTCAGAAGGAATTCCAATGATTTTAAAATTATTGCTTCCCACTTTTTTTATTTCAAACCCCAAATTTTGAATTTCGGTATGTAATTCACTCATCAACTCAGCATCAGCAGCAGTAAAATCAATAGTTTCTGGAAATAATAATTTTTGCGAACTTGCTTTTCCATCTGCTATATTTCTAGAAAACTCTTCGTACAAAATTCGTTCGTGTGCTCTTTGCTGGTCTATCAATAACATTCCAGATTTTAGCTGTGTAAGAATGTATTTTTGATGCAATTGAATTAAGGTGTTGTGTTCCTCTTGTTCTTCATTCTCCCAATCAGAAGAAATCAACTGCTGCTCTTCTTTTTCTTCGTTCTGCTGAATTATTTCTTCCGAATCTTTATGAAACGATTCATACAACGATTCCCAATTTTGGGTAGATTGTTGTCGAACTGGGGGTGCCATCGTTTTAGTTTCAAAAGGATTGTAGTTGGGATTTACTTTGATAATTGGGGCTTTGATGATGTCCGTTTTTTTTAATAGCGGAATGTTAAAAGAGCTTTCTTGTTCAAAATCTAAAGTAGGAGAAATATTAAATTTACCTAATCCTTGTTTCACTGCTGTTCTGATAATGGCATAAATAGAACGTTCATCCTCAAATTTAATTTCCGTTTTGGTAGGATGTATATTGATATCAATTCTTGAAGGGTCGATGGTTAATTTTAAAAAGTAAGAAGGATATTGGTCTTTACTCAACAATTGGTCAAAAGCATTTTGAACAGCATGATTTAAGTAGGCATTTTTAATAAATCGGTCGTTTACAAAGAAATATTGTTCACCCCTTGTTTTTTTGGCAAACTCAGGCTTAGTCACAAATCCTTCAACACTCACCACATCAGTAGTTACGCTAATAGGCACTAATTTTTCATTGTATTTATTGCCAAAAACACCTACAATGCGTTGTCTAAAACTTCCTTTATTGAGGTTGAACACTTCGTTTCCATTGTTATACATCGTAAAAGCAATGTCGGCATGAACCAAAGCTACCCGTTGAAACTCCTCAATAATGTGTCGAATTTCGATGGCATTCGATTTTAAAAAATTTCTTCGGGCAGGAACATTATAAAATAAATTTTTTAACGAAAAAGAAGTTCCTTTACTGGTGGTGCAAGGCTCTTGCTCTTTTACCTCACTTGCTTCCACACTAATTTTAGTACCCAACTCACAATTCTCTTTTTTGGTTTTTAACTCTACTTGAGAAATTGCTGCGATAGAAGCTAAAGCTTCTCCTCTGAAACCTTTGGTGCTAATTTTAAATAAATCGTCAGAGCATTTTATTTTTGAAGTTGCATGTCTTTCAAAACTTAATCGAGCATCGGTATCCGACATTCCGGTACCATTATCATTAACTTGAATTAATGCCTTTCCAGCATCTTTTATCACCAACGAAATGGTATCTGCATTTGCATCAATCGCATTCTCCAGCAATTCTTTCACTGCACTTGCAGGACGTTGAATTACTTCTCCTGCAGCAATTTGATTAGCAACAGCATCGGGTAATAATTGAATAATATCAGGCATTAAACTCACTAAAATTTAGTGTTCAAAGTTACTAAGAAGAAAAGGGTAATTTTACTATTCACAAATTAATTTGTCAAAACATTAAGAATTGTTAACACTTCATTCTAAATCACTAATTTCGCAGCACAATTCAAGTCATCGGATGAATTGATGCAAAAGAAACTTTTTTAGCTATGAGTAAAAAATTTAGTAAACCTGGAATAAAAGGAAAGAAAAACAGGCAAAGTATTTTTACTATTGTTAAAGAAGCCGAATTGTTTCCTTTTTTAATCGAAACGATAAAAGATAAAACACGAACCAAGCTAAAAGCAATGTTAACCCATCAACAAATTAAAGTGGGTAAAGAAATTATTACGCAGCACAACCATCCGCTGAAAATAGAAGATAAAGTTACCGTTAGTTGGGATGGTCCATTTAAAAAAGAAAATTACGATGGAATAAAAATTGTTTTTGAAGATGATGATATTATTGTGATTAACAAACGTAGCGGATTGTTATCTGTTGGTTCTGAAAAAGAAAAAAAACAAACTGCCTACCGAATGGTAACCAGTCACATCCAAAATGATAATCCAGTTGCTCGACTTTTTGTAGTTCACCGATTAGACAGAGAAGCCTCTGGGTTAATGGTTTTTACAAAAAATAAAAATGCTCAAGAAGACCTAAAAGCAAGTTGGGTAAAAACACATCCTAAAAATATTTATTTAGCCGTTACTGAAGGAACTATAGAAAAAGATGAAGACACCATTATTTCTTACCTCAGAGAAAGTAAAGCGTTGATTGTCCATTCTAGTAAAAATCCAAAAGAGGGGAAAAAAGCCGTTACACATTATAAAGTCATTAAAAAGAATGAGTTTTACACTTTGCTAGAAGCTTGGCAAGAAACAACACTAAAAAACCAATTGCGAGCCCAATTAAAAAGTATCGGACATCCCGTTATTGGTGATAAAAAGTACGAAGCTAAAACCAATCCTATTCAACGTGCTGCATTGCATTTACGGAAAATAACCTTTATCCATCCAGTAACTTTACAAGAAATAACTTTTGAAACTAAAGTTCCTGAAGATTTTTTAATGCTTTTTAGACAGCGATATTACAAATAGTTTTTCTTTAGCGTTTTCTTTACATTTGTTTAATTATTTCGGCATTTTATTTTATTTGTTATGAAAAACACTGCCTATTTTTTTATTACAATCATAGCCATTGTTGTTACTTTAATATTTGGTCAAGATTTAATTATCCCTTTCATTTTTGCCTTACTACTTTGGTTTTTAGTTCGAAAAACGAGACATGTTTTTGATAAAGTAAAATTTATTAAAAAGTATATCCCCTCTTGGTTCAAAAACCTTTTCATTTCCTTTATCATGATAACTATTCTTGGTTTTATTTCTAAAATACTACTATCCAACATTACTACATTGACTAATACCTACCCTGCCTATCAAGGAAATGTTGACCTCATCATCCACCAAACCAACGACCTTTTTAAAATAAATATTATTGAAACGGCAAAAATTCATTCGAATGAATTTGATTTTGGAATGATATTATCGGCTATTTTTTCTTCCTTAACCAATTTAGTAGGCAATGCTTTTATCATCATTATTTATGCCCTATTTATTTTCTTGGAGGAAGTAAATTTTAATGCAAAATTAACAGCAGTTGTTGCCAAAAAAGAGCAATACGAACAACTCTCGGATATTTTAGAAAAAATAGAAAAATCTATTGCTAGCTATATTGGGCTAAAAACTTTAATAAGCGTTGTCGCTGGAGTTGCGAGTTTCGTGGTTTTATCAATTATTGGAATTGATGCTCCTGTTTTTTGGGCTTTCTTAATTTTTATTTTAAATTTTATTCCGGTAATTGGTTCATTGGTCGGAACACTTTTCCCTGCCATTTACTGTTTGCTTCAGTTTGGCAGTTTTATGCCAAGCATTTTGGTACTCCTTTTTGTTGGAGGAATATTGGTACTCATTGGTAATTTATTAGAACCTAAACTCATGGGGAATTCATTAAATATCAGTTCTTTTGTTACCATCTTTGCGTTATCTTTTTGGGGTTCTATTTGGGGAATAACAGGAATGATTTTAAGTATTCCCATTACCGTAATTTTGGTGATTATTTTTTCTTATTTCCCTAAAACAAAACCTATTGCCATTATGCTTTCTGAGAAAGGGAAGATAGAGTGAATAAAGGAGTAAGGAATAAGTTGTAAGGAGTATATTTAGACTTTTCAATTATTAATTCTACTTCCTCGAAACCACTGTTTTGGCTAACATATCATGGATGGTTTGTTTGTTATCTGCAAAAACAAAAAAGAAACCAATAAAAATAACAAAACTCCACAAGCTGCCTATCCAACCAATATAGATGATACCAGAATATCCGCCAATGAGCGAAAGAATTGAAGCTCCGTATTTTAAAAATGACCTTAACCAAAGTTGGCTAGACGAAGCAGGATTTCCATCAACATTAGTGTTGATAATTTTTAGCACCCATTTACCAAACGATTGCCCAAAAGCTCCTTCTAAAATAAATAATAGTAGTCCTGTAACAGAGATGCCCGAAGTTATTTCCATCATTTTTTGAATAATATTCGTAAACTTCCCTCCTAATTGGTCTGAAAGCTGGTTAAATTCGCCCATTTGTTTTCCGAAAAAAAGTGGATACAGCTGATCGCCAATTAACAGACCTACAATTGTACCACAGACCATAACAATTAAGACATCAAGCATGTAAGCACCAAAACGTCTGCCAAAACCGATACGTTCATTGATTGGATAGTGTGGATTATCTTTCATCAACATTTCATCCAATTGCACTTCTTTGTTGCTCATCATTATATCATTTTATTAGTTTAATTCTTTCCTTAATACCTCAACAATTCGTTTAGTCGAATGTCCATCCCAATAGGGAGGAATTGCTCCTTTTTTATAAGTTCCAGTTTCTATTTGGTTAATCTTTTCAGCAACGGCTTCGTAATTGTATTCTACCAATTCGTTAGTACCAATGGTTATGGTGCATGGTCTTTCAGTATTATCTCGAAGTGTTAAACAAGGTATTTGTCTAAACGTAGTTTCTTCTTGAATTCCACCACTATCGGTTAGCACATATTTACAAGCACTGGTTAGTTTTTGAAAAGCCAAATAATTTAGGGCTTCAGTAATAATTACTTTAGGATTATTTTCTAGATGAGCATATAAACCGTGTTTTATTAAATTGTTTTTAGTACGTGGATGTATGGGTAAAACCAAAAAGCTATTTTCTGCTACTTTATCAATAATATGGAGTAAAATTTCTAAACGGTCTTTAGTATCCACATTGCTTGGTCGGTGCATGGTCATCAGTACAAAACTTTTTTCCTTAATTCCCAATTCTTGTAAAACCGTATTTTGCTGAATAATTTCATCAAAAGCAACTAAGGTATCTATCATTGTATTTCCAACAAAATGAATTTGATTTTCAGTTTTTCCTGCTTTTATTAAATTATCGTAACCACTCTGCTCGGTTACAAAAAATCCATCAGCCACCAAATCGGTAATTAAGCGATTTATTTCTTCGGGCATTTCATTATCGTAGCTTCTTAAACCACTTTCTAAATGATATAATTTGGTGTTGGTTTTGTTACCAGCTATTGCTCCAGCTAATGTTGAATTTACATCACCAACAACAATTAATGCATCGGGTCGATGTTTGATAATCGCTTTCTCTATTTCAATAATGGCTTGTCCAATTTGATTGGCAGGCGTTCCAGGAACAACATTTAAGTATTCGGGGACTTTTAAATTGAGCTGCGTAAAAAAAATATCCGACATATTTTCGTCGTAGTGCTGATTGGTATGTACTAAGACATATTCAAACTCATTGCCATAAGCTTTAAACTCTTTTTCGAATTGGGTAATTTTAATAAAGTTGGGGCGAGTACCAACAACAATCATTACTTTTTTAGACATCAGTTAAGTTTAAAGGTTAAAAGTAAGTTATCTGTTGAAGTTTTCAAACAATATCTATAAAGGTGAAAGTGAAACCCATAATTCGTAATTCATAATCCGTAACTCATAATTCGCAATTTCTAATCTCTAATGACCAGTCCACACTCCACAGTCTTCAAACTTCGGTCTTCCAACAATCTCTAATTTCTAACCCGTAACTCTTAATTAGCTACTCCACCTCTTCGTAATCAACGAAATCACCGACGCTATCAGTATCGGATTTATTCTTTTGAGATTTGGTTTTTATTTTCACTTCGCCCTCATGGTCTTTAGCAAACTGCTGTGCTTTTTGCTGTTCTTTAAATTGTTGTTGGGCTTGATTCTGGAATTCATTCATCTTTTTGTTCATCCAATTCGTTAATAAAAATGGAAATATGTATTTAGTTAAAAATCTAAATCCATAATAGATGATAAAAATGATGACGATTGTTCTTAGTATGCCCATAAAATTTATTTGCTTAAAATTTTACAACAATTTTACCATTTATTAAAATAAGTCATATTGTCAGTAAATAGCATACAAAGATATTAAGAAACGAGAAATTTTAAGCAATATTAAAGTCAAATTTCATAAAATCTTTTCTCTTTTAGTATCAATTATCTGCTCAGATATAAATTTCGTTCGGTATAAATATCTCTAAAGAATTTATCTTTTAAACTATCAATAAAATAAATTGCTTCTCCGGTCGATTTCATTTCTGGTCCTAACTCTTTATCCACATTCGGGAATTTATCGAATGAGAATACTGGTATTTTTATGGCGTATCCTTTTTTATAAGGTTTAAAGTCAAAATCTTTTACTTTTTTATCACCTAACATTACTTTAGTTGCATACTTTACATAAGGTTCACGATATGCTTTTGCAATAAAAGGGACTGTTCTGGAGGCTCTTGGATTGGCTTCAATTACATAAACGATGTCATCTTTAATGGCAAATTGTATGTTAATTAATCCAACTGTTTTTAATGCTACAGCAATTTTCTTTACAATTTCTTCAATTTGTGTAATAATTAAATCTCCTAAATTGTAAGGAGGCAAAACCGCATAAGAATCTCCCGAATGAATACCAGCAGGCTCAATGTGTTGCATGATTCCAATAATATACGTGTCTTTTCCATCACAAATGGCATCGGCTTCAGCTTCTATTGCTCCACCTAAAAAGTGGTCTAATAAAATTTGATTACCAGGCATGGAACGAAGTATATCTACTACATGATGCTCTAACTCCTCTTCGTTAATAACAATTTTCATTTTTTGACCACCCAACACGTAAGATGGTCGAACCAATAATGGAAATCCTAAATCTCTAGCAATCTCCATTGATTGCTCAGCACTTTCTACCATTCCGTATTTTGGAAATGGAATTTTCAGTTCTTCCAATACTTTAGAGAACCTTCCTCTATCTTCAGCAATATCTAAAGCTTTAAACGAAGTTCCTAGTACTTTAATTCCGTATTTTTCGAGCTTTTCAGCTAACTTTAAAGCTGTTTGTCCGCCTAATTGTACGATAACTCCTTCTGGTTTTTCGTGCTGAATGATGTCGTAAATATGTTCCCAAAAAACGGGTTCAAAATACAATTTATCTGAAATATCAGAATCGGTAGATACTGTTTCAGGATTACAATTAATCATGATGGTTTCGTAGCCACATTCTTTGGCTGCAATAACACCATGTACACAACTGTAATCAAATTCAATTCCTTGTCCTATTCTGTTTGGACCAGAACCCAAAACCACTATTTTTTTTTGATCGGAAACAATGGATTCATTTTCGTATTCGAAAGTTGAATAATAATAAGGTGTTTCGGCAGGAAACTCAGCAGCACAAGTATCAACCAATTTATAAACTCGGTTAATGTTCATGGCTGTTCGTTTTGTATGAACTTCACTTTCAAAACATTTCAACAAATGGGCAATTTGACGGTCAGCATATCCTTTTTGTTTCGCCTCTAACATTAAATCATAAGGAATTGTTTCGAGCGTAAATTTTTCAACTCTTCTTTCGAGTTTTATAAAATCTTCTATTTGGCGTAAAAACCAATGATCTATTTTTGTTTTTTCATGAATGGTTTTAAACGGAATTCCCAATTTTATGGCATCATAAATATGAAACAACCTGTCCCAGCTAGGGTTTTCTAAACTTTTAAGTATTTGATCTTGGTTGGTCAGTTCTTTGCCATCGCAACCCAAGCCATTTCTATTAATTTCTAAAGATTGACAAGCTTTTTGCAATGCTTCTTGAAAACATCTGCCTATTCCCATCGCTTCTCCAACCGATTTCATTTGAAAACCTAATCTTCTATCTGCTCCTTTAAATTTATCAAAATTAAAACGTGGAACTTTTACCACTACGTAATCCAATGTTGGTTCAAACAATGCAGAAGTAGAACCTGTGATTGGGTTTTTTAACTCGTCTAAATTGTAACCAATAGCCAATTTTGACGAAATTTTAGCGATAGGATAACCTGTTGCTTTTGAAGCCAATGCTGATGAACGTGAAACTCTTGGATTGATTTCGATGGCAATAATGTCTTCGTTGGCATCATTACTTACCGAAAATTGAACATTGCAACCACCTGCAAAATTTCCAATAGAACGAATCATTCGAATCGACATGTCTCTCATTTTCTGAAAAGTAGTATCGGATAAAGTCATTGCTGGAGCAACGGTAATCGAATCTCCAGTATGAATACCCATCGGGTCAAAATTCTCGATAGAACAAATAATAACTACATTGTCGTTGTTATCTCTCAATAATTCCAACTCATATTCTTTCCAGCCAATAACAGCTTTATCAATCATTACTTGATGGATTGGCGAAGCTTTTAAACCTCTGTGTAATGCTTCTTCGTATTCCTTAGGGTCGTAAATTACTGAGCCACCTGTTCCACCTAAAGTAAAGGACGGGCGAATAACCAAAGGAAAACCAATTTTTTGAGCTATTTCCTTCCCTTCTAAGTAAGATTTTGCAGTAACGGATGGAGCCATTGGAATTCCAATTTCTTCCATTTTTTGACGAAACAATTCTCTATCTTCAGTAATTTCAATGGCTTTGGTATCTACGCCAATCATTCTTACGTGGTGTTCTTCCCATATTCCTAAATTTTCACACTCAATCGCCAAATTAAGAGCAGTTTGTCCACCCATCGAAGGAAGAACTGCATCAATATCAGGATGTTCTTCTAAAATTTTAATGATAGAATTACTGTCTAAAGGTAATAGATATACATTATCGGCAGTTACCTCATCGGTCATTATCGTTGCAGGGTTAGAGTTGATTAACGTAACTTTAATTCCTTCTTCTCTTAATGAGCGGGAAGCCTGAGAGCCCGAATAATCAAACTCACAAGCTTGTCCAATCACAATAGGACCACTTCCAATAATTAAAATGTGCTGAATGCTGTTATCTTTTGGCATAAAATGAAGGTGTTTTTTATCTTAAAAAATATGTACGAAAGTACTTCAAAACGATTAAACTATTGGAGTAACTTTTCAACATTCAGTTAAAATTTGTTCAAAAAAAATCCTCCGTCAGCTGACGGAGGATTTTTATATATCAATGATGAATCATTATCTTTTATGCTGAGGCTCATCAGAAACAGTTAATTTTTTTCTACCTTTAGCTCTTCTTCTAGCTAAAACTTTTCTGCCATTAGCAGTTTCCATTCTGCTTCTAAAACCGTGCTTATTTTTTCTCTTTCTTTTTGATGGTTGAAATGTACGTTTCATCTTTTTATGCTTTTATCCTTATTATTTCGGTGGGCAAAAATAGACTTTTTTAGTTGATTCGCAACTATTATGTAAAAAATTAATTTTTTATCTTATCACTCAAACTTTTTAAATGTTTTAAAGAATTGAAAGTTAAAAAGTCTAAACTTGAAATTTACCAATCCAAAATGCAATTAATACCTTAGCAAAAAAAATGCTTTTAAATTCAACGATAAAATATATATTTTTAATTGGTTTATTCTATTGCATTTTATATTCCTGTAAATCTCATCAAAAAGTAATAGAAGATACACCGTCAATAGAAATCACTGAAATAAAAGAAACTAACGAAAACACCACAACTTCTAATGCAGCAATGGCTAATTTTTTAACCGAATATCTAACTTTAAAATACAAAAATATATCGTTTCATAAATACATGTATATTTCCTTGAAACACCAACAACTATTTTTAATAAAAAATGATTCAACCCTAAAAAAATATCCCATTTCCACTTCTAAAAAAGGCATCGGCAACCAACAAGATAGTTTTCAAACACCACATGGTTTACATACCATTAAAAGAAAAATTGGTTGCGATGTTCCCTATGGCGGCATTTTAGAATCGCGTGAATTTAATGGCGAAATTGCAACCATTCTCACCAAAAAAGAAAAAGCTCCCAAAGATTATGTTACCTCCCGAATTATGTGGTTGCAAGGCGAAGACTTGGGCATCAACAAAGGTAGAAAAGTCGATTCTTACAATCGGTACATCTATATCCATGGAACTCCAGAAGAAGGTTATATTGGTGAGCCTGCTTCTCATGGATGTATTCGGATGAAAAATAAAGATGTAATCGAACTTTTTAATTTAGTGGAGGAAGGAACACCTATTTTTATTCTAAAAAATTAAGTAGTGTGCTTTGCGTTTAAATCTTTTTTAATCTACAGAACCCTCCTTAAGTTATTTATCTTAACTTTATTGCCTTAGATTTTTTACATGGCTATTACAACTATTTTAATATTAATTATTGGTATTGCAGTTGGTTTTGCGTTGGGTTGGTTGCTTAAAAAAAACAACCCAGACAACGAATTGAACGACACCAATGCGAACCAGTTAAATGAAACTATTGCTTCGCTAAACGCACGAATTGAAGCTGCAAAAGATAATTATAAAGAACAAAAAGATAAAATAGATACCCTCTCCCAACAAAAAGACAACTTAATTTCTGACAACTCTCAACTGAAAGAAGCCAACCAAAATTTAGAGCATAAATTAAAAGAACATAAAGATGAAGTAGAACAACTTCAGAAAAAATTTACTACCGAATTTGAAAATATTGCCAATAAACTATTAAAACAAAATTCGACTGATTTTGCTGAAGCCAATCAAAAAAGGTTAAGTGAAATTTTAAATCCGCTAAAAGAAAATATTAAAACCTTTGAGCAAAAAGTAGGCGACAATTACGAAAAAGAGTTAAAAGAACGAACCTCACTAATTGAACAAATAAAATCACTCGAAAAATTAAATACTCGCATGAGCGAAGATGCTCACAACTTAACTAGAGCACTAAAAGGAGACAATAAAATTCAAGGAAACTGGGGAGAATTAATTTTAGGAAAAATATTAGAAAGCACAGGTTTGGTAGAAGGTGAAGAATACATTACTCAATACAGTACTACCAATGATGAAGGTTCTCGAATTCAACCCGACATTCTTATTAAATTACCAGAAAATAAACACATTATTGTGGATGCGAAAGTATCGTTAATTGCTTATCAGGATTACATTAATACCGACGATAAAGAGGAGCAAATTTTACACCTAAAAAATCATGTAATTTCTGTAAAAAACCACATTAAAGGTTTAAGTGAAAAGCATTACACAACAGGTAAAGGAATTGATTCACCAGATTTTGTTTTACTTTTTATGCCAATAGAATCTTCTTTTGGATTGGTGATGAGAGCAGATAACGAATTGTATCAATTTGCATGGGATAAAAAAGTGGTGATTGTTACTCCATCTACGCTTTTAGCAACATTAAGAACTATTGCTTCGGTATGGAAACAGGATAAACAAACTAAAAATGCCATAGAAATTGCCCGACAAGCTGGTGCTTTACACGATAAATTTATTGGTTTTATTGAAGACATGGAAAAAATAAAAAAATCGTTAGACCAGTCAAAAGATTCGTACGACAAAGCATTTAGCAAATTAAAAAGTGGTAGCGGAAATTTAATTGATGCCACGTTGAAACTTGAAAAATTGGGGGCAAAAACTAAAAAACAAATTTCTATTGATTCTTTACCAGAAAATGAAAACCTCCTTGAAGATAAAAATTAGTATCCTATTAGCTGCAATTGCTATTATTTCAGCATGTTCTTCCTCAGAAAAAGCGGCGACCAACAAAAATGTAGCTGGAATTTATTTGCCTGGATTAAATTTAATTGACCCCGATTTTATCATTTTTCATAAAAACGACACGCTTACCCAATTGCATTTTAGGCTTAATTCGGAAAATATTTTATACACTAAAAAAAGAGAAGACACCACTTTTAGTGCTAACCTATTAATCAATTACGAATTAATTAATACTGCCGATGAAGCACTTGTTGATAGTGCTTCCATTTATTTTACAGATTATGGTGGCAATCAACAAAAAAAATTCTTAAACGGATTAATTAATTTACCAACAAAGCAAAATAAAACTTATGATTTAATAGTAACAGTAAATGATATTAACCGTGACCATTACATAAGAAAAAGACTTGTTATTAATCGGGCGGATAATTACAATGCTCAGAATTATTTGTTATTAGACTCCAATAATAATGTCGTTTTTAACAACCATTTTAGAAATAACGAAAAAGTTGTTATTGAAAAAAATAGCAATAATGCTACTAAAAACATTTTACTTAAATTCTATGGAAATGAATTCCCAATAGCAAAACCTCCTTTCTCGATTGAAGGAGAAGAAGAAACTGAACCCTTAGTATTTAAACCTAAGTTGAGTAAAGAAATTGAATTTGATACACTAAATAGGATTTTATATAGCGTAGAAGATAAAGGATTATACCATTTTCAAGCCTCCGAAAATGGAAATAGTGGTACTACCATCTTTAATTTTCAAGAACATTTTCCAAAAGTTAAAAGCCCAGAAAATATGATAGATCCAATGCGTTATATTTCTACAAAAAAAGAATTTGACGCGTTATCTAATGCTGAAAACAAAAAAGCAGCGGTGGATAAATTTTGGCTTGAAATAGCAGGAAGTACAGATAGAGCCAGAACATTGATTAGCGAATATTACAACCGTGTAGAAAGTGCTAACAATTATTTTACTTCCTATTTAGAAGGTTGGAAAACCGACCGTGGTTTAATTTATATTATTTACGGTTCGCCCAATGTGGTGTATAAAAACAAAAATTACGAAAATTGGATTTATGGCGAAGAAAACAACATGATGTCGATAAGTTTTGTATTCCAAAAAATTACCAATCCAGTAAGCGATAACGATTACACACTAAGCCGCTCCCCCATTTTTAAAAACAGTTGGTTTAGAGCTGTTGATAGCTGGAGAAGTGGTAGAATTTATTAAAAAAAATGGAATGGTGAATAGTGTTCGTTTTGATGAAGATTACCGCTATGGCTTCAATGGACAAGAAGTAATACCTGAAATTTATGGAGAAGGAAATTATCTTGATTTTACCTTTAGGGGCTACAATCCACGTTTAGGACGCTTTTTTTCTATTGACCCTATCGACCATCTTTATCCCGAATTAACTCCCTATCAACACAGTAGTTTAAATCCTATTTGGAATTTAGAGTTAGAGGGATTGGAGGGTAAACATTTTCAACTGCTTCAAAGAAGAAATAAACCAAAAGTTGGAAACAATATAAGAGGAACAGGCTTAATTGTGCTGCTCGGAGGAACTAGAGGAAAATTCTTTAGGCACAACTCCCTGCACATGAATAATAAACCAGTAGCTAAACCGATTGACAATGATTTGGTAACAATACCATCACCACCTGATAAAGATAAAGCTGTTAAAGAGCCTAACAATTCTTTACCTTTAGATAGAGATACTAGAAATGGGGAGGACGAAATACTTAACAATAGAAAAGAGTTTGTTCCAACGAATCCAGAAGATAGAGAAGGCGAATTTGAAATTACTTTTGATACCGAACTGGATGACGATGGAAATATTAAACCAGCTACCATTCAAATCGGAAAAATAGATAAAGACGGCAATGAAGTAATACTTCAACAAACAACTACCGATGAGCCAGGTTCTTTGAAAACTGATTTTAAATTGAAAAAAGGCGAAAAATTATTTCAACGAACTATCAATACAGGAGATTCGACTACCAAAGCAACAAAAAAAGAGAAAGATAAATGATTAGGGGGCTACTAAGCATACTGTTGATTTTTTCTTGTATTGTACTTTATGCTCAAAAAAAAGATGAAGAAATAGTTTGGAGCAAAGACATTAAGTTAACATGGGATGATTTTAAAGGAAGACCAAAGAGTAGCAGCACGGCTGGTGCTATTACATCTTCGGGTATAGGAAGGGATTTTGTGTATAATAATGGCTTAATTACTCTGAATGCAAAAGCTGCATTTAACATTAAAGAATCATGGGTTAAAGAAACTTCAAGACATATTAAAGCTCTTGAACATGAACAAGGTCATTTTGATATTACAGAATTGTACGCAAGAAAATTTAGAATAGTAGTTTTAGAAACGAAATTTAAAAAAGATGGAGAAAAAGCTAAAAATCAATTACTGAAAATTTATGATATTATTGCTAGAGAGTGGGATGCTTATCAGGACTTGTATGATAAAGAAACAAATCATCATATTAACCAAGAAAAACAGGCAGAATGGTTTGCAAAAATAGCCAAAGAATTGGTTGAATTAGAGGCATATTCCACCCCTGAAATAACGATAGATTTAAACAAAAAGAGTTGTAAGAAATGAAAAGATATTTAACCGTAATAGCAATAACAACCAGTTTATTGGCTTGTCAGCCCGAAAGCAGGGTTTATGTTGAACATCAAGAATTATCGCCAGAGGTGGAGTGGTTAAAAAAAGATGTTCGAGAATTTAAAGTACCGATAGAAAACAACAGCCAAACATATAAAATGAGTATATCATTTAGATATGCCAACGGTTATCAATATCAAACAGCCAATGTAAAAGTAACCGAAATCAGTCCAAGCGGTAAGGAATCCGTTAAAGAATATGAGTTAAAAGTGCGAGAAGCTAATGGTGATTATATTGGTGAAGCTGGTTATGACATTTGGGATAGTGAACACCTAATAGAACCAAGCAAGAAGTATGAAGAAACAGGAACTTACACTTATAAAATTGAACAAAACACACCAGTTGACCCGTTAAATTTTGCAATGGAAATCGGATTAATATTGGATAAGTAATATAATACAACCTACACGAGTAAATTACAATTTTTTTATTCTATCTTTTAATCCTGTTTTTTAGTTTTCTTTTTTCGGCTCTTTCAAGTGCTTTTTCCTTTTTAGCACTCCATTCGTTTATTGCTGCAATTACTTCGGGGTTGTTATCTGAAAAATCGGAAAGTGTAAAAGCCTTATTTCCCATTATTATAACAGGGTTTAGTTCTTCTGTTTTTTTTGTATGGTTATCCATGTCGGAAATAATTTTAAAATTCAAATTTACGAACTTTAAATTAATGTCAAACTTTGTAATTTTATCCTGTTTGGTGTCCAAAATGGTCTATTTTTAGAAAGTTATTAACAGCTACCTAAAATCGTTCAAAACCCTTTCTGTGCTTCGCTTTCCACTCCTTTTCTCTCTCTCTTTTCCATTGCCCCAATCCTTCTCTATTTCAGAGCGTTTTAAGGGAGGCTTTTTTGTGTTTTTTACTTGGTTTTTTTAGGGTTTTTGTTTGGTAGTTTTTATCTTTGATTTTGGGCTTTTTTTCGCTTTAATTTGTCTTTTTGGGTTGGTGTAATGTAAAGAGCTTTTTTGGTCGTTTTTTTTAATTAAAATTCATTTTTTCAGGGTTTTTTTTCTCTTATTTCTGCTGTATAAAACAGGTTTTTTTTCGACTTTTTTACACACCAAAACAAGGCAAAGGCACGGCATTTTTTTTAAGCAAAAGAGCCAACACAATGAACCCAAAAGCCACAAGGAAAACCAACTTTTCAGCTATCAACCATAATAAACAAAAAATGATACGCAAAATTGGGCATTTGCCCCCATTCAGCAAGGGTAATACAAAGCGTTCCTAACGTCCGCCCTTGCTTTAAATGGGTGCTTTTATGCCCTGTTTTATTAGCGTTCATTTTTTAGTTTATATTATGGTTTCTTTAGCTTCTTTTGTTGGTTTTTTCCCTTGTGTGGCTTTTTCGGGTTCTCGTGTTGGCTCGTCTTCCGCTTCGGTTTCCTGCCGTGCTTTTCTGCCTGTTTTGGGTGGTTTCTCGGGTTCGGTCGGTGTGGGCTGTGCTTGTGGTGTTGATAGTGTTGTCCGCTCTGCTTTTCCGTCCGCTTCGGTGTTCCGTGTTTCTTCGTTTGCTGTTGGCGGTCGGGTTTCTCGTGCTTCGTTTGCTCTGCGTTCTTCTGCTCTCGTTTCTTGGTGTGCTTCTCGTGGTGGTTTGCTTGTTGCGTTTCCTTTGGGTGCTTGTCCTGTTGGTGTTGCCGTTTCTTCTTCGTTTCGTGGTTGTGGTTCGGGTTCGTGGGGTTCTGTTGCTTTGGCTCTTGGGTTGGGTTGTTCTGTGCTTGTGGTGTCGCCTGTGGGCGTTGGTTCTGCTTGGTTTGGTGCTTTGGCTTCTCGCTTTTGCTGTGTTGGTTCTGCTCCCTGTGGTGGTTTGCTTTGGTTGGCTTCGCCTGTTCCTTTTCCGTCTGTGGGCGGTCAGCTTTCTTTGTTTTAGTCCGCCAGTTGGCGGATTATTGGATTTTTAAGGGCTTATTTCGATAAACTCAATACAGTTTTTTGGGCTTCTTTTTTCTTGGATTTCTAAAGTGCCGTTTACGGTACTTTGTTTTGATGTTTATGCCTGTTGCATTTTCTTTTTTTTGTTCTGTGGAGTTTATACTGAGTTTAACCGAAGTACAGTCAAATTTTTGGGCTTTTTTTTCTATTTTTTTAGTTGGCTTTTTTGGTCTTAAATTTCGGTTCTCGGTCGGGTTCGCTTTCAGCTTTCTTTTTTTGTCCTTTTAGGGGTTGTTTTTGTCCTTTTTTGGGCTTTTTCTTCTCGGTTTTTAGTGGTTCTATTTTGGGCTTTTTTTTGGCTTTATTTTTCTTCTTTTTTGGGCTTTTTTTCTTTTTGGTTTTAGTGGTTTTGTTCCTCCCTTAAAACGCTCTGAAATAGAGAAGGATTGGGGCTTTTCCGCTTCCTCTCTCTGTTCATTTCTTTATTTTCATTCGGCTTGTTTCCGCTCTAATTTCGTGAGAAAATCAAAAGATATTATTATGCAAAATTTACACATCCACAACAGCAATTTTATAACATTTAAAGACCAGTTTTTAATTGTAGATATTTTGGGCGGAGTGGATTTACAGCAAGTGGAAAGAATGGTTTGCACTTTGCGGATTACACACGAAAATTATCCGCCATTTAGAACAACTTTAGACCTTTACAGCGACCACCAAACAGATAAATTAATCCGTACACTTTGCGACAAATGGGAACTTAAAATGTTAGAAGTTTCAAAAACCTTGCACAGCCTTATTTTACAATTAGAAACTTACCGATTAGAACAACTTAGATACACAGGAAAAAATACCCAACCGCAATTTGAACTTTCGGAAGAAGATAGAAAAGAAGCAATCAAATTATTAAAATCTAAAAACTTACTTTCCCAACTTACCAAAAACTTAAACACAACTGGAATAATAGGCGAAAACGAAAACGCCATTATCCTTTTTTTTGCGTTGGCTTCTTACAAGTTCAGCAATCCTTTTTCGGTTTTATGTTTAGCTAAAAGCGGAATAGGAAAAAGCTACATTTTACAAAAACTTGCCGAATGTATGCCGACTGGTTCTTACAGCTTCCACACTCAAATATCTGCAAACGCTTTGTATTATTTTAACTCTTACGAACTGCAAAACAAGGCACTTTTAATTGAAGATTTAGAATGGACAACCCAAATGCTACAACCTTTAGCCACTTTACAAACACAAGGAAAATTAGTAAAAACAAGAGCCACCAAAAACAAAGACGGAATGATACATTCCACCACTTTTGAAGTTACTGGAAACCTTTGTTTATTGGCGTGTGCTTATTCCGATAAAAATTATGAAAGTTTATCACTTCCTTTTTTAATGGTTCATTTAAACCACAGCCAACAACAAGATATTACGATAATGGATTACCAAAAACAGCTAAAAGCAGGATTAATAAAAACCGATGAAGTAAAACAAACCCAACACCAGTTAAAATGCTTGATTGCTTCTTTACAAAATGTATCAATCATCAATCCTTTTGCCCCACTCATTAACTTGCCCGAAGATGTGGCACACCCGAGAAAATCACTTTTATTATTGCTCAACTTTATTGAAGTGATTACCTACTTTTTTCAGTACCAACGAGAACAAACAGCCGATAAAAGCACAGGCGAAATTTTTATTAAAACCGCTCCCGAAGATATTGAACTGGCTTTTAAATTATTGAAAAATAGTTTGTTCCGCAGGGCGGATGAACTTTCCACCAGTTCGAGAGGTTTTTACCATTGGTTAAGCACTTTTTTAACCGAAGCAAAAACCAATCAGTTTACAACCCTTGATATACGAAAAGCAAAAGCCATCCACCCAAGAACCTTAAACCGCTATTTACAGGAACTAAAACTTTACTCTTACATACAAGTTACAGGCGGAAACAAACACCGAGAGGGATTTATTTATAAGCTGACCAACTTTGGCAACCAAACCGATATACAAAACAGAATAGAACAAGACTTAAAAAATACCCTTGAATTAATCAAAAAAGAACACACTAAAACCGAAAAAAATGGAAAATAAAATCATCAGCCAGTTAGTAGAAAACACAGGAAATTTAATACTGAACAATCAGCAATTAGTAAAAAACAATGAATTAGCCTTGCAAATTATTGAACACCAACAAAAAAATTTATCCCAGTGCAAAAAGAGAACAAAAGAACTAACCGCTTATTTAAAACAGGAACACCAAACCTTAACAGACAAAAAGAAGCGAAGCATACAAGAAGAAAACCAGTACCAGTTTATCACAAAACTATTAATAGAAAATCGGTAAGCCAGTTAGCCAAAACCCAATGACCAACCGAAAAACCCAACAATAACAATACTTTAACAGTAAGACGACACCAAAACCAAAAAATGAAAGAATTTACAGCTTACTTACAAAACAGGGATTTAGCAAATGCCACCCAAAGCATTTATATACGCTACATAAACGGCTTTTTAAACTGGTACAAAGCTGAACCCATCAACTGCACCAAAAAAGATATTTTAAACTATTTAGCCCACCTGAAAAACAAAAAAAATCACGAAAATATTACCCGAAGAAATACCCTTTTAGCCATCAACCATTATTTTACCTTTTTACTGGAAAACGAGCAAGTAACAAAAAATCCAACCACCTTTTTAAAAATAAGGGGAGCAAATAAAAAGAAACTCTACAACATTTTTACACACGAAGAACTGACACAGCTTACCGATGATTATTACCATCATTTTGTAAGAAACTACAACGATAACCACATACCAAAAAACCAACGCAAACAATCCTTTTTAAGCAAAGAGCGGAATTATTTAATGTTGAGTTTATTGCTCAATCAAGGCTTAACCACTAGAGAACTACAAAAAATAAATGTAGCAGATTTAGACCTCATAAAAGCCACCTTAAAAATTACAGGAGCAAAGAAAAGCAATGAAAGAAATATCCCTTTAAACGCTTCACAAATCGGCTCATTAATGCACTACACCAACCAAATAAGACCGCAGTTTTTTGAATTTTACAACATAGAAAGCAACCAACTTTTTTTGGCACTTCCCGAAGCTGGAAGAAGCCAAACCCAAAGCACCGATTTAATGGGCGTAATAAAGAACCTGACCAAGCAAGTAAAAACACTTGAAAGCAGTTTTTTGAATTTTAAACAAATTAGAGCTTCGGTAATTACCCATTGGATAAAAACCACAGGATTACGCAAAGCCCAATACTTTGCAGGACACAAATATATAAGCAGTACAGAAAACTATTTGCCCAACGATTTACAAAGCCTGACCGAAGATATTACCAAGTTTAACCCTTTTTAATGAATACAAACTACACCGAAATACAAAAAGAATACACCAACTGGCTTGATACTCTCGGCTTCTCTAATGGCTTGATTTACGATTATAAATTTAGGGTAAAAGATTTTTTAGAATGGCTACAAACCAAAAATATTTATGCCGTTAATCTGATTACACAAAAGCACATAAAAACTTACTTTGATTACTTACAAATCCGCCCCAACAAACGAACAAAAGCAGGGTTAAGCGTATCACATTTAAACCATAATTTTTGTGCCATTGACAAGCTGATGGAGTTCTTGTACCAAATGGGAATGGAAACAGCACCCACACCCACCAATTACCGTTTAAAAGTTGATAAACAGCTAAGAATAAACAACATTGAACCCTTTAGCCAAGAAGAAATAAAAACCTTACACGCCAATATTACCAATACTTACCATCATTTTACCTTTATACAAAAAGAAGCCAAACAAGAGCAGTTAAAACTCGTTTTTGCCCTCTATTATGGTTGCGGATTAAGAAAAACAGAGGGTTACAACTTAACGGTAAATGATATTGATTTTGATAAACGAACCATTTTTATACGGCAGGGAAAAAATTACAAGGATAGAATTGTACCAATGAATGAGAGCGTTTACAAAGCCTTACAACATTACATTTACAACTTTAGGAACTTACAAAAAGTGAATCATAAACGCTTATTTATCCACCATACCACCGCACTAAGCAGAAGCCTCAAAGACTTACAACAAACCACCCAAAACCAAGCCATACAAAGCAAAAGATTAACGCTTCATATTTTACGCCACTCAATCGCCACCCATTTACTGCAAAACGGTATGAGCATTGAAAATATCAGCCGTTTTTTAGGACATAGCAGCTTAGACAGTACCCAAATTTACACGCATATCGTAAACCGATAAACAGCTTTTTACTTAAAGAACTTCTATACTTTTTAATTATAAATTGATAATTATTCTTTACTTTTATACTCATATTTTTTTATAAAACTTGGGTTGCCTAAAACTGACATATTACCAAACGCCTGAACTAAGAATAATTAGTAACAGAAAAGAACTGACCTTTAACAAAAGTGTTTTAAAAGAACGTAGAGCCTACTTGTATGGGTTTAACGGTATGGAAAAGGATGATGAAATGAAAAACAGTACAGGGAACTCGTATACTACAATGTTTAGGCAATACGATCCGAGGTTGGGTAGGTTTATGAGTATGGATCCTGTAGTTTATCCTTGGCAATCTGATTATGCTGCATTTAATAATAATCCTATTTACTTTGCCGACCCAAGTGGGGCGGAGGGTAAAGGTGGAGGAAAAGCTAAGAGGAAGACAAAGAGAGCAGATAGAAAAGCTAACAGAGCGGCAAAAAAGGATGCAAAAAACGGAGGTGGAGATAAAAAAGATGTGAAACCATGCGAAGGGTGTGGAGACCATACTTATACTCCAGAAACCCCTCCTGTTCATAAGGAAGTACCTGACTTCAGACAAACACCAAAAGAAGCAAAATTTAAGGTGAAAGCTATTTCATTTTCTTTAGGAGACAAGCCTTCAATAAAAAATCCTAATGGGGGAACAAGGAATATTCCAGCAATTTTTGGTAATAATCAATTTTATAATACAACTATTAAGTATCCATATTGGGATCAATTGACTGAACCAGATTTATTTATCAACATTCAAGTTGAATTTGAAAATAAGATTACATTAGGAGCACATTTTAATAAGGAAAAATTTTATGAAAACAACGAAGGTTTTGGTACAAGGGGACCAACAAATGTAGGACCTAGTTTTGGTATAAATTATGAATTTGGTGAAAATTCTCGATTTTCAGGGAATACCAGTTTCTCTTTTGGGTTTATAGTTGGTGAGCCAGGATTTGGTAAAGATTCTCCTATTAAAGTTATTGGATATGATGGATTTCAAAATGTGGGTGGTTTTGTAACATTATTAACAAAAGTAAATTACAGAGTCTTAAAAAATTGGTATATTTTTCTTGCGGGAACTGTTTCTTATCGTAGTTTTAAAGAATTTAAGACAACTATTAGTCCTCAATTAACGCCCGATATTAATTCGATAGGATTAAATCTAGGAATAGGTTTAGATTTACCAACAAAAAAGTAGAATAATTAAATTAATATTTCAACATTTTATGAATCATATAAAAATGATATTTCTTACGGTATTTTTACTTTGTAATTTGGCTGATACCTTTACTCAAAATTATTTTGAAAAGGCGAGCGAAGAATATTTTAATGGAGATTTGAATGAGGCTATTAGGCTGTTAACCTTGTCAATTGAAAATAATGATGAGCTAGCTTCATCATATATGCTAAGAGGTTATGCTAATTGCCTAATAGGAGATTTATACAGTGCGATTGAAGACTTGAATTACTCAAAAAAACTAGATTCAACTAATTATAAAGTTTATTATTATTTAGGAAGAACTTATTTTTTAAATGAAATTAATACTTTAGCATTAGAGAACCTAAATATTGCTATTTCAATGTATGAAAATGATGCTGATGCTTTTGATATTAGAGCAGCTGTAAAAATTAGGATAAATAATTTTGAAGGAGCAATACTTGATGAAAACATAGCTATTAAAATCGACCCTAAAGATAATACATATTATACGAATAGAGGATATGCAAAATTTTCTCAAAAGCAATATGAAAATGCTATTAAAGATTACAATATTAGCCTAGAAATTAAACCTACACAAAAAGGTTTTTCAAATAGAGGTTATGCGTATTTTTTATTAAAATTATACACAAAAGCTATAGAAGATTATAACAATGCTATAAAAATCAATGATAAAGATTACCAGACAATATATCTGAGGGGATTAGTTTATGAAGCTATAGATAATTATGACGCTGCTTGCATCGATTTCAAGAAAAGTGCTGAATTAGAATATCCTTTAGCTATTTCAAAAGTTAACAATTATTGTAGAAGATAAAATATGTTTAACTTTCATAAAATTAAGAATCGCATCATTATTATTAAAATTTTTAGTTAATTATTGTATAATGAGAATATTTTTGCTAGTTATAATCTTTATCTTTCCAAGATTAACTTGGGCTCAATTAGATATGGATTCGATTAATAGTGAATTTGCCATTTTTATAGAACCATTATCAATACTTCCAACGTACTCTGGATCTTCTTTAAGGGTAGGGACAGAATACAAACTCAAAAAAAAATGGTCTATGTATAATGAATTAGGTTATTATGTGAATTATATTAATGAAGCAAATTATCCTAAAAGGGTAAAAGGATATACAACAAAAATTGAGCTAAAACATTACAGAATTAATGTAAATCAAGCTTCAGGAAGATATATTTCATTAGAATTTTTCCTGAAGAATCAAAACTATATTGCAACTGATACAATTCATAACGGACTGATAAGATATGGAAAAGAATATTCTGTTTCTAAAAATGTAGAAGCACTTTCAATAAAATATGGTAAACTGAAGGTATATAAGTTTGGATTAGTGATTGATTCTTATATTGGAGTTGGTGTTCGTTTCAAACAAACTGAAAATTCGCTAACAGAAGAAGAAAATAAATATATGGAATCTTCTACAGATTATGGGCCAAATAAAATTACCCATAGAGCCGGAAATTTTATTTATCCTAATTTTTCTTTAGGGATTAGAATAGGTTATCGTTTAAAATAATGATCAATTGATAAAGTAAAGTACATTAATTGTTGCAAAGCCCCCCACACCTTGCCGAATGAAGAATAGAAACTAAAAGCAGCTTGGTATTTTAGTTTTTAAGCACAGCGTAGCAGCGTTAAAAAACTTAATGGCAGCGTAATATTTTTACTTTTAAAATTTTGTAATTTAGGAGTATGAAATCTACTTCATTATTTGTAAAAAAGGAATATCCTTTCGGCTCGCTAATGCCAAACCGCCACTTCTCAAGCGGAGACTACAGATATGGGTTCCAAGGGCAAGAGGGTGACCCAGAGCTAAAAGGTGATGGAAACTCTGTTAACTTTGAATACAGAATGCATGACCCAAGGTTAGGAAGGTTCTTTACTATTGACCCATTAACAAATAAATACCCTTACTATTCTCCATATTCTTTTAGTGGAAACAGAGTGATCGATGCGATTGAGTTTGAAGGCTTAGAGCCCCCTCGCTACCGCAAGAAGAAAAATAAAGAAATAGAGAGCTAGTTCAAGCTTAACGCAGTGTAGCTTGGACTTACAGCAACAAGGTTTTAAAGTTTAAAAATTAGTAATTGTGGTTGGTTCTGTTATCGACAAAAGTAACGAGCCCCCTCGCTACCGCAAGTAGAAAAATAACAAAATAGTGTGCTAGTTCGAGTTTAGCGTAGCGTAACTCGGACTTACAGCAACAAGGTTTTAAAGTTTAAAAATTAGTAATTGTGGTTGGTTCTGTTATCGACAAAAGTAACGAGCTCTATGGCATTAGATTTAATTCTGTAAATAAGAGAAGCATTTTTATGAAT
>Ga0210033_1000605_pt1 | contig 33918 bp, 40 predicted proteins | sample CryGeymeta201501_FD_185465 | JGI IMG/M metagenome (GOLD analysis project Ga0210033, IMG submission 185465) | Groundwater microbial communities from Crystal Geyser aquifers in Utah, USA - Crystal Geyser metaG 2015-01 (SPAdes) (version 2) | ecosystem: Environmental > Aquatic > Deep subsurface >... | reverse complement strand
GTCTTGCCCGTCAATCATTTTTTTGAAATCCCCCTATTTTTTGTAACCCGTTGATTTAGTGTGCTGCGGATGACTTCTGAGCCAGCCATTCTTCGTAGAGTTCCATCGCCACTGCCTCGATCACGCTTCCGCCCTCATCCCCAGCCTCAAGCGTCATGCCGGAGCGGCGCTTCTCCACAAAACCCTTGAAGTTCGTGCTAAAACGCTTGGCCAGCAGCTGCCGCGCCTCCGCAGGAGGCATTAGTTCATACAGCTTGCGGCGAACCTGCTTATCCTCGGAGGTTGTTGTGAACGCCCAATATTTGACGGGGCTTAATGTGTTTTTGAGCACATGCACTGACTTACCCACCTTGGTATTGTAGACCGCCAGGAAAGTACCTGGCCGGGTCACATGGCGCTCTAACGAGGTAAGCATGGACTCCGTCAATCCAAAGGTGTTGCGGCATTTCTCCAGCGTGATACTGTTCTCGGCCGCCAGAATATAGACCGAGGTCGCATTCTCAACCATATCCGAATCGAAGTCATCGATCAACTGGGAGGCCAGAAAAACCTGGATGTTCCACTTGCGACCCTCGCGAATGTTGATGCCCACGATGCGCCTGATCCCTTCAAGACCACCGGTGTTGTGGAATTCGTCGTACGAGACCGTCTTGATTTCTTCCGCGACATCATCGATCCTGCGCTTATGGAAATCACGGTACATCTCAGGACATTTGTTCGGGATATCGCGGAGCATGTCTTCATTGAGGTAATAATTCCGGGTAGCAACATTCTGAGCAAACGCGTACATCAGTGCCGTCTGCTTCTTGCCAGACTCGCCACTCCCCCTCACGTCGTTCAGATCCAGGCCGATCACGCGGCAGTTGGAGATATCCCATTGTGTAGGGGATCCGAAGATGCGGTATTCGCGCAACGCTGATGCGATCATTCGCGCGACAATATCTGGCAGCGTCTCTTTTGTCTCGCCAACCTCGACCTTGCCGTAGATGTCATTCACTTGTGGCGCATTAAGGATGGAAGATACATCAGAGATCAATGGAACCGCAAATCGCTGAGCCTTCGCGGCCTCCACAATAAAACCTTGCCCATAAAGCGCATCAACGATCTCCCACCAAGAGGTGTCTGCATCCGTTATGACATTTGATCGCTCTATCGCTTCATCGATAACCGGATCCATGCCTCGCTCGAAACGCTTTGGCGACTCCTTGTCTGAATAGAGACGATAGATCTCATCGACAACCAACCCCAACATCTCGGATGTGGAGTCATAAGGGCGCTGACGACCGGCCGGCGTTGCCAACATAGAGAGAAATGCCACAATGAAATCGCGCTCAGTTCCCGAAGGGAAGCGGAACCCGAGCTGTGTGTCCATGACGTTCACAGAATATTCCGGCTTCATCTGCAGCTTGAAGTAACCAGCCTCGTGCTGACGGTTCACTGGCAACCCGGATTGAAGCAGGGAGACAAGCCCTGAGACAGACTCGCCCACGTCGATCACAGTCATCAGCGGCAGGCGAGATAAGCCGGGCGCGGTACAGCAGGCCAACTCCAAGGTGTTTAGTAACGCTGACTTTCCCTTGCCGGGAGGCGCGAAGATCAGCGAGACCCAGGTACTTTGCATCGACGAGCCAGGCTGGAATGGCATGAGCTTGCCATCCAAAGACGTCAGCATCACCGCACCATCCTCCCATACAGATGCTGGACGCTCGGTCGGCAACATGTCTGAGAGAGCAGAAGTCGGGAACAACATCAGCTTGCTTGCCATAGATGTCGAATATCCAGGTAAGGTAGCACTGAAGGCATCCATTGCGTCCCCACTCTTGGCCGATACGTCACACGACCCCCATCCCTGCAGGATACGGGATGCGTTCTGCACGTTGCGGGAGAGTTGCTTCTCGTCGTGCGCCCAAGTGGTCATGGCGATAGAAACACCCATGGTGGGGTCATTTGCATTCTTGCTCAGATCCTCCAGATAATCCATAGCCCCTTTGATCCTGGCATTATAGGATTTGGGAAACATCGAAAGGAATCCGACCATGGTGCGATTGAACTTCTGCATATCCAGTCCATTGGAGTAAATGCGCCACGATATGCGGAATGGTATTTCAGCCTTCTTCAGTCTAGTTAACAGGGCGGAAAAACGCTCGACCTTTTGGGGTGGAATGTCCATTGAGACGGTCGAATAGAACATATTGCCGATCTTTACCATCTCATCAACGCCATTGAACGCCAGGACATCGTTGCGATTGATCTGCGACCACAATGGGGGATAGAACATGTCCGACCAATCATCAACAAGAATGCCGCGCCGCAGATTGGCCGGCACCGGGTCGCCGGGGAGGGAGGGCTTCCAATCCTGGTGCATATTGGCATCCACTTCGCGACGAACGGACGCGATTGCCGAATGCGTGTCGACCACATCGATCAATATTCCACACTCGTCAAATGTGTTCCTGATGGCGTTTACAAAGCCTTCGTGCGCCGTCATCAATGGCTGAATGATTACCCCGGGATTCTGGGCAACACCCGTCTTAGGGAGGTTTTTTTCACGGACGAAGTCAGCAACAGCCTTGCTAGCGTCCTTGAGTACCTCTGCCGACAGGCGAGTCACTTGCGTATTCGCTATGATCCAACATGCTTCGTTCGCAACGAATTTAGACATTGTCTCAACGTCACTATCCAGCAAGTCGTCAATCGCCAAGCCAATACGATCACAGGTTGCGCGAGCTGGAGAATAGGCTCTCTCAATCAGTTTGCCGGAATCCTCGTCGTCTTGCCTGAATACGATCTGAATATCATGCCCCGTTTCCTTCATTTGGGCTGCGAACAGTGTGTCGATCTTATTCCCAATCTTGGAAAACTCCTCATTGCCGACCAGCGAGGTAGAGCCCCTCAGTCGCATATAGGTGACAAGCCCGCCATCACGCCGGGCGAATGTCACTTCATCAACCGGCACTTCAAGTGAGCAATAACTTTTGAAGTCTTGCTTCAGAAATGACGATGTCCACATCATGAGATGATCGAACGCCGCGATCATCTGCTTCATCAAAAATATCGGCGCCATACCCACGATAACCGCCACTACAACCAAGAACATGTCCAACGTCATTGGGAACCCTTTAATTGTTGTCTCTTTTGCCTCAAAACACACTCCATCTTCAGATTGAACATCAACCCCCCGTCCATCAACACCTTGACTGGCTTATACTGCCGGGCAGCGCCAGCCATCTGGGTTGCGACTTCCATCCCAAGCGCCAACCCAGATTTCGAGTGGATCGCATCATCAATACTCATGGTAAGCACGGGGCCGCCGTACAACATCACTCGATCGAGTGCCAGAGATGACGCATGAAAAAGCGTCTCGCGACTCATTTATTCCTCCAAGGGTTCGTCGCGAGCGTGAAGCCGCAATCTGCAGCAATAGCGACAACGTCTTCAAGCTCATGCCTAAAAACATTGACCGAAACCTCGCCATCCCCGTACTGGCGAATACGTAACCCGGCGCCGGAGAGGAGTTTGGCGGACGAGAAAGAAATCGCCCGATCTACGGCACGCAACCAGGTTGCGCGCACCGGGTGGAAATTCTTCCGGTGTTTGCGCGAGTATCGACGGCCGGAAATCGCCTCCATGAAATTGGCGGCTATGATTCCAACACTATAGGACAGCGGCGTAAGCGAGTCCTCATAAAAGATATCCGGCAATTGTGGCGCCACCTCAAGGTCATCCCATACAGTTGCTGCCGACACCTTGATGTCGGTCGCGTGCTCTGCCAGAAAAAACAATTCCGGCTGAGCCACCCACTGTCGGAGTGATACGTTCTTTCCGAACGCCTGAGCGCCATAAGCGCAAAGATCGGCGAATGGCGCCCCCTTCCAGGTGATGTCGCACTCCAAGAACGACGGCTGCTCAAGAGACAGGGCTTGCTCGACAGAATTGATATCCCGACGAACTCGCCATTCCCCCGCAGGCATACCATAGCTAAGCACGTCCGTGGCATGCCTAACGCGATTCGGCACCAGTCTGAGGATCATTGCATCCACCTCGTACTTTTGTCCGATCACGGAAGATGAGTCTTGATACCCAGACTCCATAACAGGATCAAGGAGTACGATATCAGGAATGTCCTTGACGTTCAAATGCGCAAGGATCGATTCCTTCATATCTTCCAGTGGGGCGATTCCAGGCCAAGCCCTGCATGCAAACTGCCATGCGCGGTTTACAACTTTAGCGAGCGTTGTGACGACCGTCCTGCGATCGGTCACATTTATATCCATTCCAAGCTCGGGCGTGATCTTGTATAGATTTGGCGTGAAGAAGTTGTACAACCTCAAATATCCGATGCCCTGCAACTTGTCGCGATAGACCGTAAAGTCAGCATTGGTGATCCAGATGATCGGATTCCCATTTCCATTGTATTTGACCGATTGCGGTAGATCTTGTGGGGCAGAAAAACGCACAGCAGCATTGTCGCCGTACGCATACCACCCACCAAGAACCGCGGTCGGTTCATCGAACAATGCGACACCGATCAACACCTCGCGAACCAGACTTTCAATCATCTGAGCCTCTCTTTGAGCGCTCTTCCATAGCGCCTGCCGCAATCTGCCTACCGGCCTCCGCCCACTCATCCAGATTTTCCGCAAGGAACTCCTCAGCAATGTCATTCCAGGAATTGGGCTTGATCAAGCCGTGCGCCCTAACCGCAACGCGCTCGATGAACTGCATATTTATTGGGGAATCCAGATCGAAGATGATCCTGGCGCCATCCAAGGTAACATCCCGCACCTCATACGCCTCCTTAGGAAGCACCAACAGCCCATTCCCAATATCGGCGGGATTCTTTGTCCCCCACACCATCGAGAAGTCATCGGAGCTGGATCTCAATATCTCGTATATCTCGCGAGCATCAGCCTTCATCTCATCGTCGCCCGTTTGCAAGGCAACCCCTATCGTGCGCAGAAGGTGATTCATATCGGTGATGGATATCTCCGGGATTACACCCATGACGGCCATCTTTCCAAGAAATCCGATGTGATTGTGAGCGTGACAGAAGTGGTCTGTGGTCACAAGGTTCTTTGGGTCGTTATGTTCATGATTGCAGTCAAGATGGTGGACTTCCATGGGGGCGTGATCTTCCTTACCACCCTTCTCCATTCTTAACCCACAATAGACGCAAGTATGTGCATCCTTAGCCAGCACGATAGGCTTGATCTTCTGAAATTCCTTGTCGCCAGGTTCACCACCCGCGCGCGCGCGCCACCTTCCACGATGGCTTGATATGGTCAGTTGCTTGTATTTTCCATTGCTCGACATAACACCCTACTTTACCCAATTAATGCCATATTCTACCATGCGTATAAATCTTACTTACACTATCTTGGCTTCAATAAAGGGGTCAATATTTCCTTGATCTGCGCCATCGCTAGATCTTTGGTTGATTGGGCTGGCTGATCCGGTTTCTTCCATTGCGACGGATCAGCCAGCCTGGATACATCGGAATAACCAGGCTTCTTGGCCGTCGGCGCAACAGCGATTGATTCGGTCTGCACAGGCCGCGCATCAGCAACTACTTGCAAACCATCCTTCCAGTGCTGATATCGGCAATGGGCGCTCATTACAACGATCGAGCTATCCTGGATTTCCCACATATCACCCAACACAACACGCTCACCCCCAAGATCGCAATAGTGCTGCCATGTCTTGGCAACTCTAAGCCCTTCCCTGCGGTTTGGTAGTAGCCCGACTTTTGTATGGATACATTTCAGGCAGAGCGGCTTATCGACCGGAGACGTCATTACCCCAATGCCCTTGCGCGCATACGGAAACTCTCACCCTTGAATCGGATGGAGCCCCCACCATCTTCGCCCAACCGGTCCATAACACGAAAACCAAGCAAATCATGGATCTGCTCAACCTCTAGGTTGGAAATCAAAATAGTCGGCTTTCGATTGTTGTAGCGCTCATTAAGCAAATCGAACATCAAGTTGCGCTCAGTTTCCGAGCCGAATTGCACCCCAACCTCATCAAGCACCAGCAAATCGACATCGGCGTAAATCCTAACGATCTCAGCCTCAGTCTCGCGCGCACCCTTATTCCAAGTATCCTTAATTCGGCGCAAAAACCTTTGGACCGTGGAAAACATCGACGTCTTCCCGTTCGCGATCCAATGCATTGCGATCGCCGCGGCCAGATGCCCCTTGCCTGTACCAGGCGCTCCAAAAAAAATCAAACTCCGCCCAGATGCGCTCACCGCGTCAATACTCCCGGCATATTCCATTGCTATCTCGAGCACACTCATGCGCTCCGGGGTATCTGGCACAAAGTTTTCAAATGAGCGCTCGGTCAACCGCAGCGGAATACAAGCTTCCCCTAGCTTCCTTGCCCACTCCTGCGCTTTTTGAGTAGCCTCAGCGACCGATCGATCAGCCGCCTCTTTAGCCAGTCGCTCTTTCTGGCACAATGGGCATTTCGACCAGACCTCTCGTCCTAACATCGACAAGTTCTTTGACTGGTACTCACCATGCGCCGCACAAACGAGCGCCTTACTTGAATCAGTTTGCAACATGGCCTCGGCAGCACCCAAGAACACACTGACTTGTTTTTTATCTTCCATAAAATTCGCTCTAGTTCAGGACGGGGATATTTACACGCGGGCCATTGTTTACTTGAGTCATGGGCGCGACCGGTTTAGGCGTCGCGACTCGATTGACATAACGCCCCTCCACGATCTTCAAGAAATTCTTGGGCCCCATAATCCAGTCGATGTCGGCCTTGAAGTCAGTAGAGCGCCCCATCAAAAAATCGCTATCCTTGATCTTGACGAAGTAATCACTCCACCACGCCAAACTCTGACGCTCAGGGCTCTCCCTCCAGCGCTTGGCAAGCTGCTTTTGCCGATGTTCCGGCCATGATGTGATCTTTGGCAGATCGCTAAGTATCTCGTGATACATCGCAACGATCTCTTGGTGAGGACAAACTGGCGGCGCGGCCTTAGCCGCAGGCGCGCCTTTCCCGTTCTGTTGTCCGTCATTGCCGGCCAGTCCTCCTTGCTTGGCAATGACGATATCAGGCTGGTCAGCCCTGGGCGCCGGCTTAGCGACAGCGTCTTCCTCAACTTTCGTTCCCCATCGCTTTGCCGCGCCACGCTGACCAGCAATGCGCTGTTTGGCGTGGAACTCCATCTGCTTTTGCGATTCTTTTTGTAGGCGCGGATGCACCAACTTGGATTTCACCCCCTCCATGGGCACGAAACAGCGCGCGATCGCCGGCCACATCTTAGCCATGGCATCAAGAGGCTCGTGACACAGGAGTGCGATCGTCTCAACATCAGACCATATCCACCCCTCACGCCAACAAATGGAGAGAAGTGTGATGTAACAACCTTTTTGCTGGTTGCTCATTACCTGAACATTGATGTCCATCAAAAAATCAGATGGGTAGAACTGGAATGCCGGCGACTTCCTAAGCGCTTTCTTGGTGGTCATACTTCCGCCTTCTCGGTATGAGTTGATGTCACGCTATCTCCTTGATTGTTCCCTGGTTGAATATTGACCTCGTCGATATTGACGCCCATCGCCTTCACGAAGTCGTAAGCCTTATGCATCCTGTCTTTCTGGCGCTTGATGTTGGCGGACGTGCGCGTACTGATGCGGCGCCTGCGAAGGTGCTCCTGCTCCTCTCGACCCGCATAGGCTGCAATCAATGGATGCTCAAGCCGCCCATCATCTCGCTTGATGAAGCCATGCAGGGCCATGTTTTTGATTGTTCGCCATGTGATGATGTGCACACCGACGATGCGAGACAAGATTCGATCGTCGTTGGGAATTGTGCCGGGTGGGTTTTGGTGCCAAGCAAAGCACCACAACAAGATGGCAGCCTTGAATTCCTCACCGGTGGACTTGTTGACCAGATCACTTGCGCGCAGCCGAATAACATCCAGCGGCATTTCATTGATTCTCATTGTCGAGAATGGGCGTCGCCTACTCATGCGCCGCTTTGATACGTCCACCCCCAAATCTACACCTGGTAACTCATCTTGAAACACGCCGCGCACCCCCTTGTGAATGAGGTGCGCACTTTGCCACACGAATTAGTGTAAGTCAATATCTTTCACTGGTTTTATCGGTAACAAAACACCATGACTGATACAAATCAGTGACTTACACAAAAAACCAGCATAAGTCTTGAAAAATCGCTGTTGCCTGAATGGGCTGACTCAGATAGATCTCTAACAAACCTCGTCTTGTGAAGACGAATTTAGAAGCAGGGGCGCCAGCCCCGAAAAGGCGCAGCCCTTTATATGTATATGAAGATAGAAAAGGCATTCGAGTGCTATAGCGAAAGGATGGCGAGATGATTGGTATGGCTATGGGGTCGCTATGGGGTCGCTATAGCAACCCTATGTCACACCTATTTCCTGAATAGACAACGCAATCATGTGTTTTAAATGGGATTTTTACTTACCGGCGCGCACGATATGGTCGGAAATGCCTACGACATACATCTATTTTGGCAATCCACCATGCATGCGACAGATTGGAGGACGGCTTTGTGGCGTGGAGACAATGTAGGTGGAGTGTAGAGGTGTGCTGCGGTGCTATTAGGTATGCCATAAGACTGCTATAGGCAGGCTATAGGGTTGCTATTTTCGAGTTTGTTTTCAATTAGTTGTGTTGTGAATGTCGATTTGGTTCGCCATCGATCGTGCAGTCTCATTGCGTTGCATTGGATGGTGGTTGCGCCAGGTATCAAATTGCGTGTATGGTAGAATCATCCACAATTCGCGACTGAGGTCATTATGGAAAACCTAAAGAGACTCAAGGATGCAATGTTACTCACTGGCGCCGAGGTTGGGCTCCTGGAACACATGAATCGTCACGCAAAGAAGGTGATCGGCTCGATGGCGCTCGTGGCAGCAGTGGCCATGTCGCCAACCACTCATGCCGCAGATATAAATGCTGGCGGATGGACCGGTGGCGTCGTTGGCGCAGTGATCGGGAAGGTCGCGGGCGATGCTCTGGGCGTCAACTCTGCCCTCTCGGTGGCAACCGGTGCTCTGGCGCTTGGTAAAGTGAGCAACGACGCTTATGCCGAGAATCAGGAGAAGAAGGAAAAACAGGCAGCGATCGATGCACGGGAGAAACTGTCTCCTCAAATGGAGGAGCGCATGTTCGCCCTCATAAAGGTTGCGGCCGAGGCGCTTGCTATCGTCAAGTATGACGTCAAGATCTCCAATGCAAAAGAGATGGATCAAGCCACACTTCCCGGCGATGCAAAGACTGAAGGGGAATACAGGGCTGCAGTGATCAAAGAGCGAACCGACTGGAATCAATACATCCAAAAGCGCGACGCCTTCTTCAATGCCGTCAACACAGCCAATAAACACGGGTTCAATGTCGAAGCATACAAAGCCAGCACGACAGAACTGATCAATGCCGAAAAAAATACGATCGGCGAGATCAATGCCCGGGCGACCAGCGCCTACTGGCAGCGCAATGCAGCCCCACACTATCGATAAATAAATCAACGCCCGGCATTGTGCCGGGCGTTTTTGTCACCAAAATAAACGATAAGGAGAAATTATGAACAACGTGGACACCATCTTGGAAAAGGTCAAAAAAATCAATATCTACCCTCAGGTGGTCATTGATTCGATCATGGAGTGTGACGCGTCGATCGAGACAATGCAGATACTTGCAGATATTGACGGCCGCAATGAGCTTGTGGAAAAGGCCGGTTCATTGATTGTTGCGGTCAACCTCGCACAGACTCTAGCCATCGAGCCAGCCGAGTTTGAAGAGTTGATCGGCAAGGTCACCGCCGCATCCGAGGACGAGCATATCCATAAACTCCAGTCTTCATTGTTTGCTCGACTCGAGCAGATCGCGGAAGGTGAATTCATCTCCAAAGGGGTGATGCCATCCGTCCTGCAGCACCGCATGAACCTCATTCGCTCAGCAATCCACTAGGGCACAAAGATGAGAAAACATTCTTTCAGTGCCGGGGACAAAGTATTCTTGAAAGGCGAACGCCGCCTGGCAACAGTCCTCGATATCTATGGCGATGGTATCAACGGCGCGCAAGGTGAGATTCGCCTGGATCTCTCTGGGAACACCTTGATCACGGATATCGAGCCATACGTCGCGGATCTGCATTCTGCCTATGACCACACATTCATTCCGATCAAACAGGAATGGAAAGATGAGTATGGCATCACTGCGGACATTCCTGTGCGCGCCCATGACGAAATCCCATCGCCATCCGCTAAAGATGGTGAAAATATGCCGCCAGCAGGTCTTTTTTAATGGACTCTAAATTGAAAAACATTTGGTTTTGCGCGATAATGAAATCCTAGTGTATGTATTTATGATTCACAATTTTAATCACCAGGAGATTCAGACATGAAGAAACTTTCGCTGTTGGCCGCTTTGATTGCAGCCTCCTTCTCTGCACAAGCGACCGAGTATTACGACGAGCCGGAATACTACGGTGCCATCGGTACCGGTAATGCCGCAATTTCTGTCAATGTTACCGGCGCCAATACCGTCAGTGTAAGCCCGACATCCTTCATGATCGGCGCGCAACTGACTGACCGCATCGGCTGGGAAGCGACATACGGCACGGCATCTGCAGACAACGCCACCATCGGCCAGTCTCTGTCGATGACTCAGATTACGATCATGGGCACTTTTTCCAAATGGCTCAATGAAGACATCGTGGTGCTCGGTAAAGCTGGCTGGGGATCTGGCAAGACGGATCTGAGCGCGAGCACGGTAACGCCAACACTGCAATCTGGCTCAGCTTCCTCTTCCGGCCTGGCCTACGGCGTTGCCGTCGAGTACCGCATGGATGACTACATGGGTCTGCGCGTGAGCTGGAGTAAGGTCAAAAGCGCCGTCCTGACGGGTACCACGACGCTGCCTGTCACAACCTCGGGTGATGTGGCCGAAACGGCAATCTGGCTGACGTATCGCTTCTAAATGCTGCGTGGCGGCAAGTCCGCCAATGATGCTCAGGGAGTAAAAGGGTGTGGGGGCGATCTTCTGATCGCCCCCACTGTTTTTGCGCAAAGGAATTGAAATGACAGTCTATGTTGACGATTTGAACGAGAAGTACGGCCGGATGGTCATGTGCCACATGCTCGCGGACACCGATGAAGAGTTGCACGAAATGGCAGACAGGATTGGCGTCTCAAGGCGATGGCACCAGGCTGCAGGAACACACAGAAGCCACTATGACATCTGCCTGGCGAAAAAGGCGCTTGCCATCCATCATGGCGCTACGCCAGTCACCCGAAGCGAAGTTGGACAGATACTTCTCAGGAAGCGCAAGGAATGCGCGTATACAGATCAGTGAGTGGTGCCCGGCTCGACTGGTTCATCCGCGTCGAAAATCCGCTTATAGAGCCAGATCGACAAAGCGCCCAGGGCGACCGTTGCCATCCCGAATAGTGCTGCGACCAATGAATACCATAGTGCTGCGGAGAGCGATATGACGCCCACTACCGCAACCAACAGGAAAAGGGTTGCGTACACAGACTTCATCACATAGGAGCGTACGATCGAAAGCGCCTTAATCACCTCTGCATCCTCCTTGGATGAGTCCGTCACAAGCATTGAGTAGAGCGCCATTGGTTTCCCATTTTTGATCTTAAAAGTAAATTCGCCCCGGACAGCACAGCCCGGGGCGCATTTCTACGAGCTTCGCTACTTTAGAACGCCAGGTTCTGAGCGGCCGGCGCGGCAGTGCGTGTACCGCCACCGACAGACTCGGATGACATGTTCACGACTACAGAGAATGCCAGCATCAGGCCGCCGACGATGAGCGGCACCAGGATCTGCTTGGGTTCGACGCGCGCATTGTCGTCAGACGCCTTCCAGGCTTTGAACAGGCCGAAGGCGACCGCGAATCCGCCTGCAACACCCATACCCAGCACCAGGAATTGCGCGAGGCCGGTGGCCTGACCGCCCAGGCTAGTCCATAATGCATTGAAGCCTTGTCCTGCAAATGCGAAACCTGGCGCCATCAAAGCCACCAACAACCCCAATATCTTTACAGCAGTTTTTTTCATGATACTTCCTTTCAACAGTGATTGATACCTACCTACACTAAACTACACCACAACACTAAAACCCCAACATCTTCATGAACGGCCCGATGTTATAGGCGATGCCACCACCAAAAATATGCCAGAAGCCAGCCCACATCGGATCATCGCCGCTGTGCTGATCGCCATCCCCGGCCTTTTTCCACTTTAGCAAACCACGGAGGATGGAGATCATCCCCAACACCCCGATCGCCGACATGATCGCCTCCATGACGCGCGTGGCATAGGCGGTACTTTGTTGCGGCACATACCCTAATGCGCCGCCTGAGAGCGCCAATGACTCGCTCACCATGGCCGTGGTGTGACTCCATGACAACATCATTCCGCCGATGATCAATGGGGATAATATCTTGCCAATGCCCGGGCCTCCGCCGTGGGAGACTTGTCCATTTGCGCCGGCCGACCAAGCATTGAACAGCGCACTCGCAATCAAGAACTGCCCAATTAGGTCGATTGCACCTACCTGTCCCTGCGCACCGATTAGGAATTTATCCAGGCCGGTAAAGAAATCCTGCGCGCGAATCAGTAGGGATCCAATATCCGAACCGGAAAATGGATTCCCTCCCGATACCAATCCACCAGTGTCTCCGGACATTCAACCCCCCCCTTTATTGGATGCCGCCAAGCGTCGTTCCTACATAATGTTGGATCGCATCGATTCGCTGCACCATCGCGCCATTCGGGAGCTTATCCCCCACCCTGACGATGTACATCTTGCCATCACCCCTGTAGGTCACCCATGCCATGCCTGACAACACGCCCTTGAGGGTGAATACGTCAGATGAGAGCTCGGTGGTCGGAGTCGCAGATATCGGGCGCACGGTAACAACTGGATCCTTGACTGCTGCAACGATAGACTGATCACTCTTTGTAGGCACCTTGACCGGCGCGGCCTCTTTGCTGACGAGGGGCTTCACTTTCTTTTCTATGACCGACTCAACCTGCTTTTTGGTGCGATAGAAAGGGGCTTTCGTCTTACCGACATAGGTTTCAAGCTTTGTAACACGCTGGCGCAACGCATTGATCTCATCGATAATCGCCTGTTGAGCCGCTGCCACGTTCGACGCATCCTGCGTTGGTGGTACCTGTGCATTTTGCGTGACCTGGTCTGCAGGCTGATCAAACGACGACTGAGGCGCGGCTTGATCAATGATCGGCTGCGCAACATCTTTCTGATCCTGCATGATTGGCTGAGTCTCTTCCTGCGGCTGCGCGTATTCCTGCGGAAGTGGCGCTGGTGCTTTGGGTATGAACGCATACACCACCAAACCTGCAATGACGATTCCAACCCCCAGGATCATCATCCTCATCTGTTTTTTCTTGCTAGGCTTCGCCGCCGGCTCATCAGAATCAGTCAAGTCCGGATTCTCATCATCTGGCTCGCCAACAGGATCTGATGGTTCGCCATATTCGCCATATTCGCCGGCAACCTCTGGCTCTTGATGGACTTGATCCTCCAATTGATCTTGATTTAAATCGATCAGATCACTCTTATTCCTGGTTTCTTCGCTCACAGCCTTCCCTCCTCTTTAATGGCTTCGAGACGAAGCTTTACTTCCTTCGGGTCCTGTGGATAGAACAGAGAGCTGATCGCGCGCCCCAGGGATGTTGCATATTTATCCCTGCGCGCCGCTTCATCTTTGCGCTTAAGGGCATCGCTTTCGCGACGGAGTGCTGTTGCGCGCTCCTCGGTTGCCTTGAGCTCTTCGCGCAGCTTGGCGGCGGCCTCAAGCTCCTTTGCGTACATTTTGCTGACACTGACCTTTCCCATCTCGCTCAACCCTTCTTTAGTGTATGACTACATCTTGCATTAATTTTACCTCAACGCTCAATTTATTGGGCAGCTCAACCGATGGGTTGGAGTTCTGGGCGTTTTCGGCAATGGCGCCTGTGACTGATGTGATTCCGGATGCTAGCGCCGCATCACGGATCTGCTTATTATCCATGGTGGAGTTGGTGATTGCTCCTCCAGCGACGATGGTGGAGGTTTGACCTTGCTTGGACAATAGGTCACCATACGTTTTTGCAACGCTTGCAGCAATCGGCATGATGTATCGGGTAAATATCTTCCTGTTCACAATACCGGACAGCGCTGCTCGCCCAGTTCCGGAATCAATCACCACCCCCCTGAATGCCTCTTGAGCTTTACCCGGCATGGATATCTTGTCGAACTCGATCGTTATAGTCTCATTTGGATTCAGCCTGGCTGCGCCAAATAGCATAGATCTCTTCAATTTCCCAGACAGGACGGTCGCAAACACGACAGATGGCTCATCGGTGTTCACCGACATATCGATCGATGCGTAAAGTGAGTCGCCGGCTTGCATCAATATCTGTGCTGGCGCAGAGGCGACAGGGGGGTGCCCTGTCTGCGATTGAGATGGCTGAGTAGTAGCACTAGGCAGGACTTCTTGCCCGCGTACTGATGGTTCGTACCTAAGGGTCTCATTGAGTGCCACCCAAGCGGCCATCTTCCTGCTGAAGATGGCCTGCTGGCGAGTATCATTGACCTGGGACTCAATGCGTAATTGATCGGGCGTTTTTGCTGGTGGCGCAGGCTGTTCGTTTGCGATCTTCCGGTCGATCGGTCCGCCACCATTTTGTGAGCCGCCCGTACCATAGTTATTGCTATTCTCCGATATCGGAACAGTCAGCGTCGGGAGATAGGATTGCCCATTCTGGATCGCATTTTTGGCGCGATCCGCCTCCTCCTGCCTAGCAAGATTGTCATATCCTTCTGGTGCTGTTACGGCAGATTTCGTGACCGCCGCGCCGCCCTCTGGTATGTAACTTTGAGCCGATGGCGGCGGAGGCGAATCACCCGACACAACAATCACGGACAAAATTACCGCACCAGCTATTACGCCACCAACAATAAATAGGTTGCGCTTGGCGGATGAGTCGATTTCTTTGCTCATATATCAAAGTCCAGTGATACGTTGTGGGAGCGCCCATTAAGTAAAATTGTGACAAGTGGGGTCAGCCTGATCTCGTAAGCTTTTGTGCCGTCCGATGCGATAACTTTCTTTCCATCGATTGCCACGGGGGCTAGCAGTATCCCTTGCGTCCTGATCAATATCGTTTTCGTGTCGCCGGTTTTTTTGACCCACGCCAAAACATCCGCGCCGGTCGCATTGATCTTCTCAACATTGGCTGCGTGGACGGTGTTCTGAATGACATCCATGAGTAGTGGGTCGGCGCCCGTGGCATCCGAACTGCCGAAGGATGGGTTGCCTGCTATTACGTCTCCCGGCGTGCTCGATGAAAGCCGCCTTGGAACCCTCATGTCGAGTCGATAATCGACGTTCTTTTGCCCCGCCATCAATGTAATCGTGATGGGGGTCGAGAGCCCTTGTAGGAATACAGCCAGATTCCCATTCCCAAATGGGCTTTTTGGTTCGATGGTTAGGATGTGCCCATCCTTGAGCGGTGATGTGACAGTCGCCAACTTGGAAGCAAAATTAGTGAAGCTCTGCACCGTCCATGGCGTACCGGAACTATCCAGAAAGACAATCGAGCTGCCCTCGTTTTCCGATAGCCGAACGATCGGAGGCACAGCCCCTGGAGATAGGTCAACCTGGATCATTCCGATCTCTGGAAGTGGCGGCTCTTCTACGGGTGCGGCGGCAGCACGCTTCGTATCCCTCATGAACTTTTTGAGCGCCATGATCTCGTCGTAGGAAAGCTGAGAATCCTGCGCTTCTTGAATGAAGGCGGATGGCGCCGGCGGGACTAGCTCCTCCGGTTTATTTGCCCCATTGGCATTACCCCCTTCTCCAGCTTCTGCGGCATATGCTGGGCAGCAGATTGCTAGCGCGATCAAGGAGTAGAGAGTGGCTTTTTTCACGAGATATGGATCCCCGCAGCTTTAATCGCTGTGCGCGCGTGGAGGATACCAAGCAGGAAACCAGATGCAACCGGATTACCCTGCCCGGCCAGGTCTGTTGCGGAGTTTGCCAGATCATCCATTCCCATCAGCATGGGGTCCGGGTGTCCTTCTGGCAGGATGTCTTCTGGCACGTCGATAATTTGAGGCATTTGCAGCTCCTTCTAGGGTTGTGTGCGGATTACTTTTCAGGGTATGGGGTGGCGACCACTCGACTGATTGCGACCCCAATTGGATATTGAGATTGGGGCACGCGATCCACCACGGTCTCGACCACCCACTTGCGCGGTGTGGCACTCTTCCCTGCCGCCACCATTTCGATCAAGACTGGGGTCTGGAACTTGTACTTCATGATGCCTCCGTGCACGCCGCTCTTCACCAAGACAGGTGCGCCAAGGATGGTGCAACTCGCCACAAATGCATTGGACTTAGCCTCTTCTACAAGTGGCTTGATCGCCGTGACGAACCCGTTGTAGCCGTCGTCCGTGTACATACTCTTCACTTGCCCGAGTTGGGCGTTGTAGTTCCTGAAGTCAAAGCTGAATGAGGACACGACTGCGTTGCTTACAAAATTAGCCGTTGCTGCCGAGGATATTCCTTCGGACATCGGGATCATTGGGGTGATCCGACCGTCCGGGGTGATGGAGTAATTTTGTGGTGCTGGCCTGAATGAAAGGATCGCCGCGGCTGCGATACTTGCCGAGATGGCTGCGGCCATGGCAACGATCGCAACAGTCCGCATCGCCTTGTATGCGCCGATGTAATATTCGAGCCGACCATGGGTTGCGACGGACGCACCTTGTTGTGAAACCCGCTTTTGTTGTGCGGTGGCTGGCTTGGTCATTTTGAATTTGTGTTTGTATCCATCATTCGCTCATTATGTCACCGTTCAGGATTTTTTCAAGGGCAGATATATTTTCCGCGTAGTAGATCTTGTACGGCTTGAATCCGCTCGTCCGTTTTCCGTAATGTTTTGCCGCAGTGGTTTCCGACCTGTGCCCATGGAGCATCGCCACCTGCGGTGCGCCATAAAGGTTCTTCGCGTTGGCCGAGAATTGGTGTCGTGCTGAATAAGGCGTGATGTGGACTTTTTCGCCGAATAGCGCCTTGCTCGTTCTGGTGAAAATTCTGCCGACGCCTTTGTTGATCTGCTCGATTGTCAGGCCCTCGCGCCTGAGCGCCTGGATCGTCTCGACGTACCTGCTGACGTGCGCGTCGATCGGGGTCGGGATGAACATCCACCTAAGCTCCCCTGTTCCGCGTTCGTTCGTGTTTTTTGCGTTGCGAACCTGGATGACGATCCCCTCGTTCTTTGTAGGAACGGGGAGTACCTGTATGTCGCCCCATTCAGATGGCCTGAGGCCGGTGGTTATGGCTGCCATCAGGTAGTCCGCCGCGATATTTCCCCATCGTCTTGTGGTTCGCAGTGAGGCGACCATCCTGATTAGCTCTTTATGTCTTATGAAGCGCCGTTTCGAAGAGGAGGTGCGCGGCGGCAGGTTTTTGTTCCTCGTCGGCGGCTTTAGTTTTTTGATCTCAAAAATGATCGCCTCTATCTCTGCGGTGACGGCGAAGTCGGCTGGTACTATTGATTCGAGATGGAGGATGATCGCCGCCCTGTATTGTCTGAAGGTGGCTGGGCGCATCGACTTCGATTTGGATATTAACCAAGACATGACGGAAGTGGGGGAGTCGTCGAAGAACTCCTCTCTAACCTTGGGGAGTATTTGTCTTCTGACGCGATTCTGATACGCCGCGACTGTTTGTTGTGAGCGGGTCTGGCTGGACGGGGTTATTCTTCCCGAGAAGGATTCAATATAGACCTTTGCCTGCTCGTTATTCGGCTCGTTATCTACATCCCCATGGAGTATTGGTCTCGCAAAAGATGTGTTCCTGACCGATCCGTTCATTAATCGCCTCTTGTCTAGTTACTTCTACATTTTTTTCCGCTCGTAACACTCACGCTCGGTGTTCCGTAACACTTTTATCAAAAATTAATTACGCCTTTTATGGTTGAGCCGAGAGGCGCTTGATTCATTCTCTCATAAAATCTTAAATTAGTGTAAGATGCCGTCATTCGCATGGAGAAATTGAATGGGTATTTCATTGAAAATGGCCGGGGGCGCCCGGCGAATATTGGCAATGGTCGTAGCCTCGTCGCTGGCGCTTGCCTACTTGCATGGAGATGGCAGTAGTGTGGTAGCGGCCGAGTCTAATAACGACATATTGGCGCCGGTGGAAAACGCGGATTACGCCAAAAATGCCGATCAAAAATACCTAGTTATTGCGTCTTTTCCTGATGCTGGTCAGGCGCTACTCAGCGTGGATACCAAAATCAACGATGCCCTCCATTTGTCCGGAAGGGGCGATCTTCACCAATCAGTATGCTTTGTCAAGACCCGCGCGCCTGGGCTGCGCTGGCGCGTGATCATTCCGGCTGACAAGTTTTTGGAGGTTGGGCTGGATGGGGTTCGGTTTTTGGGGCAACTTGGGTTTAAGGTCTTCGCGCTCGATATAAGGGCGGGGATCGTTAAGTGCGACCGCGGGCGGGTGGTCGATCCGGCGCCTAAGGCTGGCAAGCACCCGACAATAAAAGCGGCTCAGTATCAGCAAAAAGCTGGCACTTATGGTGCTGTCAAGCATAACAAGAGGTTGCTTCAAAAGTCGGCGACGTCCGGCCTGCCAGGCGGCGTTTGGGGCGCCCCGGTATCCTTCAAGAGAACGGGTGATAAGGGTGAGACGTCGAATGGAAAGCTGCGCACCACCCGCGAAGCCAAGCCTGACGGCATCGTGGCGGCGGGGATGCTTGTTTCGGATGCTTTGGCAGTGAGTGATGAAGGTGTGTCGGGCGACCCTTTGACGCCACGGAAACAGCCTGATTTGGGTGCTGGTGACGCAGTGGGATTGGGTGTTCTGGATGGCGGTAACGATCGACGAGATGTTAAATATCCGGGCGATACGGATGTACACCTAACAATGGATGTGGCCCTCTCGAGGCACTCGACATCTTTAACTTTTGATGAGCCGCTTCCGTCGGCTGTCGATGCCAGCCTTGGGGTGGCGCTGGGGCGAGAATCCGAGGTAAGGAAAGATGATGGGTTTCGGCCATCCAGGTGGCGGCTGAGCGATTCGCAAAGCGCGTTCACAGCAGGAGATCATCCGTTGGCTTTTGTTGTAGGTGGTGAATCTGAGTCTGGTGGAATTTGTCGTCAGATTGTTAGCGTACCGAGTGAGAGGCTGGTGCCAACGTACTCTGCTGATTATCTCTATATGACACCTGACGGCACGCAATGCGCCCTAATGTATGTCGTGAATCTTAACAAAGGGAGTTCCCTGTGAAATTTCGAACGATCGTTGCGCTTTCTATGCTAGTGATTGCAGTCGGCACCACCACCGGATGTTCGTCTCAAAAGCGTAAGTCGGCCGCCACTCCTGGGGCCAGTGTCGCCGATGAGAGATTGCTTCAGGCGGCGATGGAGATCAAGAAGGAGATGTCCAGGATCAATCAGATATCCTACCCAAAATCCGGCGCGCAGCCGGAGGTAGTCAACACACCTGATGCGCCCCGGGACTTCATGCGCATTGCCAGTATTGATTATGACGGGGACGTCGAGGGATTTCTCCGCGACCTAAAGGACTCGGGGTTGTACGAGGTGCGCATTTTTGGCCGTCGCCCCACAACCGATCTTCCGGTCTCGCTCCATCACTACAGGCAGCCGATCTGGAAGATTCTTGAGGACGCCGGCATTCAGCTTGGGCGCTTTGCAACGATCGCCATCAAACCCGGCGTAATCATCGTCAATTATGTCAACTACAATCAATAAACTGGTGGCGGCGGCAGCGCTGTTTTTGTTGCCGATCGGCGTGGCGGTCGCTCAGCCATTATCCCCTCCGTCTATGGAGGATCTGATTCATTTCAAGAGTGCCTTGACGCGCGACGGCTCCACCAGGGTCAAGGCACTACGCCAGGTTGGCATTGCTGCGGGTTCGCAGGCCGGATTTGCGCGCCGCGCCCAGGAGATCATTGATCACTATTGCCTGCTTGGCGAAGATTCCGAATGCTCTCCCGAATCGATTGATCGCAAGCATGCGCTGGATGGGATGTTCATGTTCAGGCCGCTCATCGATCCGCGCGGTTTTCTGCCGCCCGTTATCACCGAGGTGGATCGTTCGCAGAATGTTTCCGCCAATCGCATGGTGATCTCTGGCCGCGTTTACCGCATTGACCGGCCGGCCAGGTTTGTTAGTCACGCGCTGACCTGGAGGGACTATTTGTTGGTTGGCTTGAGTCAGGCTGATGTGGAGCCACTTCCGGATACATTGCGCCCCAAAAGCAATATCGAGAAGAAGGAGTGGACCGCTTCGATCGAGGCTGGCTGGAAGATGGGCGTCCGCCGGGCCGATGATGTCTTTCATGTCAATCTCGATCGCCTGAAAGCCGACTATGTCGGGATGCTGCGTTATCAAAGAATGAGGTTGCTTGGGCTGATCGACGAGCCGGTGATCTCGAGCGATATCCAGTCAGCGCAAACGACGCAGAATAGTATCGTCAACAGTCTTGAGACGCGCGAGATCCAGATGCCGGCAGCGATGAATGGCGATACCAAGCGGTGGCGCTCCGAACTTTCCGTGGAGCATGAGTTACATGCGCAATAGCCAGACTGAGATCGAGCGCATCTTGACCAACTTGGGATCTATCAAGATTAAGGCCATTGACGATTCTAAGCCGCATCCGGATTGGGGTGGCTGGACGGGTTTTTTGTCTCAGGAATGCGAGTTGCGCGATATGTGGCTTGGCGTCTTTCATTTCGGTGCCGCGAATTGCAATTACATCGTGTTTCCTGGCGGCGAGCTGGTCCAGAACTATGGCTATCATGGCAGAGCGCTGATGACGATAGTTCGACAGGATGGCCCTGGTGAGGCGTTGAGGTTGGTGCTCGAGGCCCGGGCTGCGCTTTGGGGTGATGCAACCGAGTCGCCAAGTCCGATCTTGGGGCCGTCCAATGGCTGAGCTGAATCAATTCCAGCTGCGCCCCGGCTTTGGGAAGGAGGAGTTTGATGACCTGCTCAAGTTCGCCTTTGAGTCGGGCGTCTCGGATATCTCCGTTCAAACAAATAGCCCGGTGATGTTCCATCTCCATGGCTCACTCATTCCTGTCACCACAAGAACCATACAGCACTACGAGATGAAGGCGCTGGCTGTAACGCTTTATTACGGCATGGATAATGCCCTGTCGCTGCTTGCTGGCGGCAGGGATCTTGACCCTCGTTATGAATTCAATACCGGGCGCGGACAGAAGCTCGGCTTTCGCGTGAACATCACCCAGTGCAGAGTGAATGGGGAGCAACAGGGTATCGCTGTGACGATGCGCGCCCTGCCTCAAAAGCCTCGATCTTTGACTGAGCTCAAGCGCCCCGCACCGCTGGCGGATGCGATGTTCCAAAGTCAGGGGTGTGTCATTGTTGTGGGCGCAACCGGCTCGGGCAAATCAACGCTTCTTGCCGGTGCGATACGGGAGACGCTGGAAACCAGTGATGATCACAAGATCATGACCTATGAGCGCCCAATCGAATACACATATGATGCCGTGGCATGCCGGCCAACCAACATCATTCGTCAGCACGAAATCGGGGTGCACCTGGGGAGCTTCTCGGCTGGTGTGCGGAATGCCCTTCGTTGCGCGCCAACGGAGATATTGGTTGGCGAATCCAGAGATCAAGAGACTATCGATGCGACCATTGAGGCGACCCTGACGGGCCATGCCACTTACACGACCGTCCACGCCGAGACGGTTGGTGGAGCTATCAGCCGGATGGTGCAGTCCTATGACTATCAGGCTCATAGCTCAATCAGTGAGAAGTTAATCTCCGCAACGCGATTGATCGTGGTGCAGCGACTGGCGAAGAATATCAATGGTGATGGGCGCGTAGCAATCAATGAGTGGATGGTCTTCGGAAAGAGCGAGAAGCGCGAGCTAGCCTCCGTCAAGTCTGATTCCCTAGCGGCCTTTGTTGATGCGATGGTGCTGGAGCGTGGAACCTCGATGGCACACCATGCGGCCTTCGAATATGGTCGCGGGTCGATCTCTTTAGAGGTTGCCGCAACTGCGGCTGGCGTGATGCCCTCTGATATTGAGAGATTGGTCAAGGAGTGCAATCCGTTGAATTTTGAAACGCGTGAAGAGCGCGCCGCGCGCATGGCTAGTACAAATGGAAAATAAATATTTGCACATATTGTATAATCCCAACATACACAAAGTAGGAATGTTATGGCTGCTGTGAATCCTGTTTGGCGAGATGCATCGAGGACGCCCGCGTTCTTTGGCACGGTTGATACCCGGGCTGCACTGCCTTTGTTGGGGTTCATCCTCTACTCTTCCTGGAACACATTTTTCATCGCACTGGGCTCTATCGTCTTTTTTACGGCGATGGGGTTTGCCGGATATGAGTTACCTGTTCTGTATCGTAAAACCAGAAGCATCATGCGCGGGACGCGCCTTTTTGCCCGCCCATGGTGGCTTCTTAATAAATGGAGAAATCAATGAAGAAGCTTTTGGCTGCGGCCGTGATTATTTGCCTGCCTGCGGTGGCTAACGCCGGGTTCATTATCCTTGACGATACAGCCCCGCCAGCCTCCAGGGCAAAGGCGCCGGTGGCGCAATCAAACCTTGCGCTCGAAGACGACGATATGCGGGAAGAGGATCTGAGCCGCTTCGAGCGCCGTCGTTTGGCGAAGAAGCGCGCCGCTGATGCGGATGCCGCGAACGAATCCAGGCGTCGTGTTGTGGTGACCGGAAAGAGTATGCTCAATATGTCCGGCCTCAAGAAGATATCCGGGCAATCCGCAAGGTCGTCGGCCATCATCCACAAGGGAAAGAAGCCGCGCCGCGTTGGCGCTGGCGTGAATCTTAATGGAACCGCATTGCTTGGGGATGCACTCGTTGAGATCATCCCGGCATCCTATACGGTCTACGCGTCCGAAGGGGTTGATCTGGATGCCAATATGGCGCTGATGAGCGGCAAAAACTGGGTGGATGCACTGGATGCCACCTTGCTGCGCTCTCGCTATAGTGCCGCGATTGATTGGGTGACATCCGAAGTCATTATCGCGGTTGATGAAGACGCGGATCGCGTCGTTGCCGGCATGGGGAAAAGAAGTCGCGGCGCTCAAGCGGCAGAGAAGGTGACCCAAAAATGGCGCGTCCGCCTAGATGATGGATTGTTGTCGGGTGTTGTTGAGCGCTGGTGCAAGGAGTCAAAGGGCGTGTGCACCAAGGTAACCTGGAACTCAACGCGCGACTTGCCGATCGAGGCCGAGGCAGATCTGGTCGGCTCTTTCAACGAAGTGCTGGAAACAATAATGAGCGCAGTTGCAGAGTCTTCTGGTCATGACTTCAGCTACGTTATCCATAAGAACGGTGTCTTGTCGGTGTTTGACGGAAATGGAGCCCAAAAGTGAACAAAAAGATTCAATTGAAGCTAGCTGTTGTTGCGGCACTGCTGATGGCCGGCTGCGCAACGCCGGGCGAAAGCACGAAGATGAAGCATCAGTCGGCCAATGCCTCATCCGAAAATATGCTGGTCATCAATAAGAGCGTGACGGCGCTGGACGACAAGTTCAACGAGAATCGCCATCGCTCCGAGTTGCCGTGGCTGGGGAATGCGGTACTGGAACGCTCCAAAGGCGAGCTGCCTCGCGCTTTTCTAGGCAAGGTCACCCTGACCGTCAGCGAAAAGCAGATTCCGTTGGCGGTTGCCGCAAGCGAGATCACGCGCGTAACCGGCATACCGGTTCGCATCTCTGCTGACGTTGAGCTGCAGAGCCAGGAGGCTGGTGCCGATGCGACCGCCACCGCTACCGCGGCAACTTCCGCAGTAGGTACGTTGGATGCAACAACCTACCCAGCATGGGGCACGACGGTGGATCTGAACTTCGTGGACGTTGCGCTCTCGGATATGCTTGATCAGATCAGTGCGCGCATGGGAATCTCATGGGAATATCGCCCGAAGGATGGCGCGATCTATTTCTCGCGTTTTGTCACTCGCACGTTCGGTTTGAATATTCTCCCCGGTCAGACCAAACAGTCCGCGTCCGTTGGCAAATCTGGTGGAACCGAGGGCTTCTCGGCCACATCTTCGTCTGGAATCGACACCAACATCGACACCTGGGCGACGATCGAAGCTGAGATCAAGTCCATGATGACGGCCAAGGGGAAAATCGCCCTATCCCCTTCTACTCAAACCGTGACGGTAACTGACGTCAAGGATACGATGGAAAAGGTCGATGTCTATATCAAGCGTCTGAATTACAGCATGACACGTCAGGTTTATCTGAAGGTCGATGTTGTAAATGTTTCGCTCGGCAAAGGCTCTGAATTTGGTGTCAATTGGTCCTTGGTCAAGCAGACGCTGATGGAGGCGACTAATAACTATCAGCTGAATGTCAATTCCATGCAGGCCGCTGCTGGCGCTACGGGCTCTTCTGTTGGCGTGACAGTGCTCAATGCGCTCAATGGAACGACCAACCCATATCTCGGAAGTCAGGCGTTGATGCAGGCACTGCAGTCAACCGGCAATACAAGCGTCTATGACACGCGACGCATTGTGACGTTGAACAATCAGCCAACGCCTGTCGCAGTGACAAATCAGGTTGCTTATGTGCAATCGGTGGTGCCCGGCGCAGCAGCGACGACCAACTCCCCCGCGGTACCGCCAGTACCTGTGATGGGGATGCTGACCACCGGCTATCTGCTGAATGTGTACCCAACCATCTTGTCTGATAATGAGGTGCTGATCCAGTTCTCGGTCGACATCTCCGAATTGATCAATATGAAGTTGGTGCCATCCGGAACTGGAATCAATATCGAGCAGCCGGAAATCTCTGCCACACAATTCCTGCAGCGCGCAAAGGTTCGCACCGGCGATACGATTGTTCTCTCTGGCTACTCCAGGAATCGTTACCGCACCAATGAGCAAGGCGCTCTTCATTCAGACCAACCTGCGTTGGGTGGTGGATTCTCTGGCACCACTCAAAAAGACGAGCTGGTGATTATGATCACCCCAGTCCTTTCTCGCTAAGGAGTTGTATGACTACCGTCGTATTCTCTGCTGGCAAGACAAAACTTGTTGCGACCAGCGACGCAAAGTTCAGCAACTTGGCTTCTGGTCGCAACAAGAAGGATGAGATCGATCGCGTCTTGTCGCGCAACCCATCCTTCAGCCGGTATGTTGCGCTCGCGACAAACCCGAAGGTACCGCTCACCTCGGTAACGCTTTTCAAGAGCGGGGAGGCGGCAAAAAAAGCGTCTGGCAACATCGATCTTGCGGCACTCTTCGGGGTGTTCTGTGTTTCTCGCGAAGTGTCTGATGCGATCTTTATCGGACATGTCGGTCAAAAGGGGTTATCCGCTGTTGTCGGGGTTAAGGATGGCGTCCCATTCGCTATGGCGTGTGGCGATGCCCGTCACACCTCCACGATGGCGGAAGAATACTATTCCATGTTCAGTGTTGGAGTTGTAGTCTACGGTGATCAGGATCTATTCCAAGGCACTGACATCGTTGATCTCTCCCCGCAGGATATGTTGGCGGCATTCGATGAGATGCCTGCAAAGGAAGTGGCGGCGATCAAAAAAGCGATTCGTGTTCACTACAATGGTGTCCCGCCGATCGTGATATGGGGTGGCGTCATTGTCCTGGCTGCGGTTATAGGGGTTAAGTATTACATGGCCCAGCAAGAGGAAGTCCAAAAGGAGCGCCGCCGTGCGGCAGCGATCGCCGCCGAGCAGGCGAATAATGACCCCGCGCTCACTTACGAGCGAGAACAAGAGGCGTCTTATTCGATGGCATTCAAGGGCTGCGCGCGAGAAGAGGTGATGAAGCCGGTCAGGCAGATCATGGACATGCCCTTGGAAACCAACGGGTGGCAGATGGTTGAGGCGCAGATAAATTGCGCACCAGACGGCAGTCGCGGAGGCGAGGTTACTTATGCTCGCCGTGGCGGCACCAATGCAATGCTTGCGCGCACATTCCCTGACGAGTCGTTGACGTTTGCGCCAGATCTGGCTTCCATTCGTGTGCTCTTGCAGGTGCCACCTTATGAAGAAGGTAGTGGTGTAATTCCGGCCGAATCATTGATGGATGTGTTTTCCTTTATGGTTAGAAAGGGGACTGTATTCCAGGTTGCTAAGTCGATGCTGGACGTCAGTGTCGCGCTTACAGATCCAGCTTATATCAATGGAGCGGAGCCGCCAGAAAGTTATGCTGGCGTCAAATACCTCCATGGAAACCTGACTGCCACCGGATCCCTTGAGTTTTTGGAGCCATTCCTGTATGAAACTTCTGGCGCAGTTCGTGTAAGTAGCATTAAACTCATTGACGTCAAAGCGGACAAGTTGCCAGAATTTTCTCTACAGGGGATGTACTATGTGCGAAAAAATCCAGTTGAAACCATCGCTCATCAAGAATAGCGTTCTGTCTATTGCGGTCGCTTTTGCGCTGTGTGCGCAAAATGCCGCGGCAGAGGGCTTCTCATTTTCCACGCCGGAATTCCCCGGCGCCGGCGAGTCTCACTCCGGCGGTGTTAGTTCTTTAGGAGGCTCTGGTGGATCTGGGGAAAAGGCTGGTGCAAGCGGAGGATCTGATAGCAATTCCGCTTACGGTGATGTGCCTGGATCTGATGATGCGCTGGCGACGGCCGGTCAAAATCGAAGAAGTGGTCCCGGCTCGAGTTCTGGCGGACCTTCCGGATATGGTTCTGGGTTAAGTTCTGATGCCATGATGAGTGCGGGCGCGTGGGATTCATCTGGCTCAGGGAGCTCCGGCGGCGCCTCTTCCGGAGGTAGGTACGTGACCATGCTCGATGCTGATGGGAAGGAGGTTCGTGTGCTCCTGTCCGCGGATGGCAATTCTGTCACCTTTGCAAATGGATATGTGGCATCCATCTCGGCTGGCGGCGGAATCCTGCCTACAGTCACACCAACCGGAGGGGCGATGCCAGGTCGTATGTTGACTTCTGGTGTCGACCCTGTCGCGATGCAGCAGCAAGGTCTTGTCAAGGGGTTGATTGCGGCTCAACAGATGCTTGAGCAGGATGAGGGGAGCGCCTCCAACGTTGATAGTTATCTTGCGGGACTGGAATCCATCTCCAGTATGAGCGGGATGATCCTTTCGAAGAATTTCAGCCCACAGGTTAGTGCGTTGAGTCGTGAGCATCTTGATGTTGTGGTTGCGCTTAGGCTTTCCGACGAATACTACGCAGCTATCGATGCCGTAGAGAGCGCGAATTCTAGCGATAACGGAACGGCGTCTGCGGCACAGAAGGCGCGAGTTAAGCAGTTGGAGAATATCGTCCTCCCCGCGCGAGCAAGAAGCAAAGCCATTGTTGCTGAGCAGGCAAGGTTGGCTGGCGTTGACATACCGACCGAGGTGGCTCAGATCGCGGCATTGTCGGCCTCTAGCAGTGTTTATGCGAGTGTGCAGAGGTTCTCCAGCGGACGCGAGCCCTCTCCTCCGGCGCCAGTCGTCACCGTTGATCCAGATACCGGCAAGACAAGCACCTATATCCCTCCCTATGTGATTGATCGCGCGCAGCTGGATCATCAGGCTTCAGCAAGACGCATGCTGGGAGTCGGAATAGAAGCACAATCGCATCTACTCCCTGGAGATATGGTGTTACCAATGCTCCTTGATCAAATCAGGGCTGAGGGTGAAGTGATGCTCTCCTTGTCTTTGGGTGGTTCAATCGATGCTCTTTCGATCAAGCAGATGCAGACGCTGTCAATCATAAAAGGGCATCTTGAGGGGGGTTTGAACATTACCAAGGCTGAATTTGATAGCGTTACGGCGGACATCAAGGCTCAGGTATTGGTTGCCGGTCTCGATGTATCTCAGGAATCTAGGGATTACATCGCATCCGGCGGCTCCGCTGCAGCCGGAACGGATGAGAATTCATGTAATGCATTGACGGCGATTGCGAAGCCTTCGGTTTGCGCGACGGGTGGTGGTTGGTTCTAATTACAAGGAAATTCAAATGAAGAAAATAGTATTGGCGGCAATGATGGTGTCCTTCACTCTACCCGCAATGGCTGAATCCATGTCGGACATCATCGACGCAAAATTGAAAGATGCCGACAAAAATAAGCCTGTTGCACAGATGATGGACCAGAATGCGACAAAGAAAAAGGATGCTCCTCCCCCGCGTCTGGTTGGTGTGCGCGGTGTGGATGAGAATGTTACTGCGACTTTCGAGTCTGATGATGGCGCATTCGAGGCATCCACCAAGATGCCTGAGCTTGGGAATGGATGGGAGCTGGTTTCCATCGGTGGCGCACGCGCGCAGATACGTCGCGGTACAAACAAGCCCATCACGATCTTTTTGACCGGCCGTGTTGGCAATGCATCCACTTCGCAGGACTACGTTCCGCCCGCTCCTCCTGTCGCCCAATACGCACAATAATTTGTGTATGTTGGTATCATGCGAGGTATCGTTTTCACATGATGCCTCGCATCGACCAGTGCTGACTGTCAATGTTCGGATTATTTAAAAAAGAAGAGCCTCGAACTATAAAGCCGGCCGCCAAAAAGGTTGTGCCCAACTCCAGGCCCCCTCAAGGGGCGCGACCGGCGTCCGCGAAGCCTGCAACCACTGCAGCCCCCGTAACCCGTGCGACAGCGTCCCACCCGCCATTGGATTCACTCACAAAGGAGCAGGTTTCATCGCTTCGCGGTGGAGAATTCCCGTCGCCCTCGATATTTGGGTCGGCGTACCTGCTGGCGAACGTTGGCGATAAATATTTTGAATTCAGCGCCTCTGCGTTCCCTGCCGACAATCAGCGTACGGCTTACATGCAGTATCGAAGCGAGGTACTTGGCGCCGGGGTAATGCCCATTAAGGTACCCGCTGAGGCTGCAGATATTCGCGCCGTCATGGAGAAGTTCGACGGCTCAGTGAATCAAGATGCTGATGCTCCGATCGAAGAGGCTAAGGCGATATTCCGCGAGATCATTGCTACCGCCATCAAGGAAAAGGTGTCGGACGTCCACTTTATTGTCCGCAAGGATTCGGCGATCGTTCTTTTCCGGATATGGGGTGAGATCACAAAGTCGAAACAGTATGAGCCAAGGTCTCTTGCTGGCGTCCTGTCGGCTGTTTACAACAAGATGCATGATGCCCGTAGTAATTCTGACGCATCGTTTTCGGCGATCATGCCGTCCTATTGCACAGTGTCCCTGCCTGAGCTGGCGATCAAGCTGCGCTGGCAGACTGTTCCTCTTGGGTATGACGACAACTTCGATGTTGTCTGTCGCTTGATTTCTAAAAATAACGGCAAGCCGATGTCATTAGATCAGCTTGGGTATCTGCCGAGTCAGGCGCAACTCCTTGAGATGGCCGCCAGAACCCCTAAGGGTGGCATATTTGTGGCAGGCGTGACAGGTTCGGGTAAATCAAAGACGCTGCAGTCGTTGATGTGGATCGTGGCCCAAGATGGCACAAAGAAGAATTACACGGTTGAGGACCCTATCGAGTATCCGATGTTCGGCGTGTCTCAGACGATGGTGCAGCGTAACGAGTCGACGGATGGGAATCCATTTGCCAAGGCGATGAAGACGTTCATGCGCGCGGATCCCGACACGATCATGGCGGGCGAGATACGGGATACCGATTCGGCGCAAGTCGCAGAAGACATTGTGCGATCAGGCCATCATCTGCTCACTACGATCCATGCCGCGTCTGCCATGGCCATTATCGGCCGCCTCGCCAGTCGAGATATTGGAATGTCCAGAGACACACTTGCCGAGCCTGACTTCTTGTCTGCGCTGGTCTATCAGCATCTCGTGCCTGTCTTGTGCAAGCATTGCAAAGTCCCATTCTATGAGCTTGATGAGACGCGAAACGATGAGCGCCTTGCTGCTCACCTGTTTGGTGAAAACCGATATGCATTAGACCCCGGCTCGGTATATGTCCGCAGTAAGGATGGCTGCCCGCATTGCGTGAAAGGCGTATCTGGATTGACCGTTTGTGCGGAAGTCATTACGCCGGGCAAGGACTATGAGATGTTGCGCGCCTTCAAGGAAGCCAGGATCGCCGACGCACTTATGACTTATCGCAGTCGGCGTCATGCCAGGTTCGATGAGCCGGATTGCGACGGGAAGCTCGCTCACGAAGCTGGCTTATACAAAGTCAGTCAGGGGATCCTTGATCCGCGCGACGTGCAAAGTCTATTCGGCGACTTTGGGTTGATGGATATCTACTAGGGGGTGCTTATGAGTTTCAGTTTGAGAAATCTTGGGAAATTTATGGCGCGCAGATCATTTTCGTCGACGCGTGATGAATTTTATGAGGACATGGCGTTGTCGATCAAGGCCGGCAGCTCTTTGAATGAGATATTGCGCTCATCAGCGGAGCGAGCAATGAATGCCGGGCAATCCGGCCTCGGCGCTCTGTATGGCGACTGGGCTGAGAATCTTGGTGACATCTCGATCGCGGGATCATTTGCCGAGGCTATCGCTGAAGATGTGCCCACCACTGACGTGATGGTTTTGCGCGGCTTTGAGGCGTCCGGCAAGCTTCCTGATGGACTGATGGAGCTTTCCAAATTGGTTAAGGATGGGCGGAAAATGCGTAGCGCCATCATGGGCGCAGTCGCTATGCCGGCGTTCTCATTCTTGGTCATCCTGGGTGTCGGCGGTTTTTTTGGCGCCAAGATCCTCCCCACTCTCGCCAGCGTGGTGCCGGTTGAGAGGTGGCCGGGACTTGGGGTGGCCGTGTATTACCTTACAACCACCATTGCAAACTATTCCTTCGCGATTCTGCTGGCCTTGCTGGCGTTCGCAAAGTTGTTTGCCTGGTCGCTTAATAACTGGACGGGTAGGATACGTCGAAAATTCGACCAAGTATCCATCTCTCCGTACAACCTCTACAAGAACTACCAGTCCGGCACCGTGCTGATCGTTTTGTCTGCTCTGCTCAAGTCTGGATCTTCGATGGATTCCGGATTGAGGCTTCTTGCCGAGAGTGGCGGACGCTGGATGAGTATGTATCTATCTGAATCAATCGATGCGCTAGGTGATCAGAGCACTACTGATCCGGCGGCGGCTTTTGACACGGGCTTCTTGCAGCAGCGCATCTTCTGGCGTCTGCAGGATGCCGCGAAGCGTGCATCCTTCCCGGATGCGGTGAAGAGTATTGCGGAGACGGCATTCGAAAAGCTCTCGAATGGCATCATCGTCCAGGCGAAGGTGATCAATCAGGCGTCCATGCTGATCGCCGGTTTGACGCTCATGGGGATGGTGGCCGGCGTCATTCAGGTTGGTATGTCGATGAAAGAATTGATGGCGCAGTAGCTGTATAAATTTGCGTGTATGTTATCATCTTGCACTATGAATTAACTGAAAGGGAGTGGAATGTCTCATTTGAAAAGTAAGCAACGTGGTGTGACCCTGATCGAACTGTCGTTCGTGTTGGCGATTTTTGGTCTGCTGATTGCCGGTGCGCTGGCCGGTGCGGCGTACTTCGATAACGCCAAGGCGGTAAACGAGGCTTCCGCACTGCAGCGTGTGATAGCTGCACTGCAACAGAAGTTCGTTAAAGCCCCCACAACAAGTGGTGCAACGACAGCTAGTGCGATCACCGGCAATATTTTCAAGGAGTCGATCTGGTCGGTGGATAAGACGGCAGGTCTGGTTTACAACCAGTTCGGCGGTTCTGTGTCGATCGCTTCCAATACCCTGCTCCATGCCAACGACAGCTTCAAGTTTGTCAGCGATGCGATTCCGAACGAGGTGTGCCAAAAGCTGGTGCCAATGATCTCCGATATGGTCTACCGGGTCGATATTGGCACGGTAACCGTTAAAGCAAATCCGAGTGTGGCTGTGGCGCCGGCAACGATCGATACGGAGTGCGACAAGGGTGTCGGCGCCACACAGAGCAAGGTCACGCTGTATTTCCTTCGCCGTCCGTAATAGTTCCAACAACCATCCATTAACCAGGAGATAGCAATGAAGCAAATGATGATGCAAGGTAAGCAACGTGGTGTGACCCTGATCGAACTGTCGTTCGTGTTGGCGATTTTTGGTCTGCTGATTGCCGGTGCGCTGGCCGGTGCGGCGTACTTCGACGGCGCCAAGGCGACCAATGAATCCTCCGCCTTGTTGCGTGTGTTCGGCAATCTGCAGCAAAAATATGCAGTTGCGGCAAAGACAACCGCCGTGACAACCGCAAACGCCATCACCGGAAACGTGTTCAAAGATCCTGCTTGGTCTGTCAATAAGACGGCCGGTACCGTGACTAACCAGTTCTCTGGTGCTGTGACTGTGGCGAAGGCGACAGCCGTGTCGGCAGATGATGCGTTCCTGATCACCGAGACCGAGGTGCCTGCTGCTGTGTGTCAAAAGCTGATCCCGATGGTTATTGATTCGACCTACAGACTCAAGATTGGTACGGTGACCGTCAAGGCGAATCCGAGCATCGTCGTTGCGCCAGCAACGATCGATACGGAATGTGCCAAGGCAACTACCGCAACGATCGTGTACACCATCCACAAGAACCGCTGATCCGCACAAGCCCCGCCTTGTGCGGGGCTGTTTGCCTGAAGGGCTTCATATGTTGAATGAAATGGCGCTGGTAAGACTGGCGAGTTACACCGACATCCACCTGAATGTAAAGGAGCCGAAATGCTCCGTACTCTTTCAAAGTGGACGCAAGAAAGTGCCTCCCGATCTGGAGGATGCGATCGTCGCGCTTGCAGCTGAGGTGGTGACGCAGTCGGAGATTGCCTACAAGGAGATGGGTACTGAAGCCAAGAGCTTCATGATCGATCTTGGCAAGATTCGCTTCCGTACGACTGCTATCCGGCCTGGTGAGTTATATGCCATGCGTCAATCTCGCCAGACGCCGCCCGTGTTGGGGCGGGATGTTGTCCTTCCGGATCATGTCTCCGCTGCGCTACTCAGTGAAGAGCTGAAGAAGACCGGTGGGCTGGTGACGATCAACGGAATCCCGGGTTCCGGTAAGACTTGGTCTGCCCTGGCGACCATACTCAAGCGACTTGAGATGTACGGCGGCTATTGCCTGACGATCGAGGATCCGCCCGAGATGATCATTGAGGGGTGGATCGGCGACAAGGGCGGGTACTGCGAGCAGATGGACGCATCGAGGAATGGCTATCGCGAGTGTGTCGCTACATCATTGCGCTGCTTCCCGGCGCAGGAGCGTGCCATGATGTTCATTGGCGAGATCCGTGAGCCAGAGCCGGCGGCCGAGATGCTTCGCATCGCCCTGAGTGGGCACTTGGTGTTCACGACCGTTCATGCCGAGGATCATGCGGCCGCTTGCCAGCGCATCATCTCTCTCGCGCAGATGGGCGGGGAGCCCGACGCCAAGCGCATGCTGGCCAACTCTTTGAAGTTGTCGCTCAATCAGCGTCTGGATGGGCCGCGGATGAACGCCTCCGTTCTGAAGGTGACCAACCAGGTGAGTGGCTCTATCGAGCGCGGTGAATACGCCCAATTTGGAAATATTGTGGACAGCCAGCAGACGGCTATGCGAGGGAGTATGCCTCGCCCGAGCGCCCCGATGCCGAGACCATATCCTGATCGATGGAGGGGCGGATGTGAATGTAAAGGACAGCATTAGCATGACGCCACTGCATTTGGCGGCATGGAATGGGCATGAGGGTATCTGTCGAATCTTGATCGAAACGGGCGCCGATGTGAGTGCGGAAAATAGCAAAGGCGCCACGCCGGAGGTTGTTGCGCGAAATTGGAGGCGTGATCGCGTTGCCGACCTTCTCGCGCTGACACGATAACGCCGCCTTGTCGCAATTGATGGATCGCGGGGAAAGATTGGATGACGCAATCGCCTGGTTGAACGAGAGCAGAAATCCGCCGGAGCGGGTTGGGGTGGAAGTGAGATGGCTGGTGTGACGAA
>Ga0210033_1000601_pt1 | contig 33982 bp, 49 predicted proteins | sample CryGeymeta201501_FD_185465 | JGI IMG/M metagenome (GOLD analysis project Ga0210033, IMG submission 185465) | Groundwater microbial communities from Crystal Geyser aquifers in Utah, USA - Crystal Geyser metaG 2015-01 (SPAdes) (version 2) | ecosystem: Environmental > Aquatic > Deep subsurface >... | reverse complement strand
AATATAGCGGATACGGATACGGATACGGAAGCGGATACGGATACGGAAGCGGATACGGATACGGAAGCGGATACGGAGACGGAAGCGGAAACGGAGACGGATACGGAAGAGGAAACGGAAGCGGAGACGGAAGCGGAAACGGAGACGGATACGGATACGGAAGCGGAAACGGATACGGAAGCGGAAACGGAGACGGAAGCGGAAACGGAGACGGAAACGGAGACGGAAGCGGACACGGAAACGGAAGCGGAAACGGAAGCGGAGACGGATACGGAGAGTAATATACACTTCTCTCCATACGCCCCTCTGTCTTGCAGCACGGCTTTATGTGAGATGTTGGGGGTCTTGCTGGTTAGTGTCGCTATCGTGATTGGTGTTTGGGTGTTCGTAATATGGAAAAACCACAAAAACTAAGCACATGCCTTTATTGTGGCATGGAAATCGGGGAGAGCGAAACATACATCATTCAAAAAGAAGCGGAGCGTACAGGAGAGTTGTGCTGGGATTGTTTTGCAGAGACACGGGAGCAGATAGCAGAATTCTTGGCCTCTTCACGCCCTCTCTAGCATGTTCCATCGCACTACAACATGCCTCTACTAGCTAATTACGATGAGCTACCCCGTAGAATACATATTTATTCAATCTGTATCCTACGGGGAGTTTTAAGCCTTTACTCTCTAATTTTATATATATGTGGCCAATTATTGCGATACTTTTAATCCTTTGGTTCGTTGGTTTCATCACGGCTAACACGTTCGGGGGCTTACTGCACATTCTGTTAATTGTTGCCGTGGTGGTTCTGATTATTCGTTTGTTGCGTGGAGAAAGGATTTTTTAGCTCTTCTTACATAAACAGTTTATCTCCTCACCTCCCCCGCCGTAGGGATACGCCATGTGATTGCAACGTGTTGCAAGAACTGCGGGGGTGGTGGGGGGATAAACACAAACCCAAGGAGACGCAATGAGATGTCTTCACATCTGGAGTACTAAGTACGATAGGTTTCTGATCTTTCAATTGGTCTCCGATGGTGTTGTGCAAACGTGGAAATGTTACAATGTGAGTGGAGTCGTGCTGACCATGACCATCATTGAGGAGGATTCAGATGAACATTCGGAGATGCCCGAAGTCAGGCCACGAAGTCAAAGCGGTTCTTGAACGTAAGTTTGAGACCGAGCTGACTATCTGGGAGACGTACCGCTACCGTTGTTCTTGTGGGTGGACTGTTACATACAGCCACCAAACACCCAAAGACACGTCCAAGGCCGACCGAATCGCTGACACCAGCGAACTGGTCAAACTCATTCAAGGAGACTGATATGAGCACCGAGCCGAAGCCCCGCATGAATCTTCTTTGTGCCTCCTGCAACCACACGGCCGTCTTCGTGTATGTTGAGACTACGGAACACGGCCACGTGTACAAGTGTTCTCAGTATGGCTGTACCAAGACCGTCACCTTGAAGGTCGAGGGCATGCTGTACTTCTCCAAAGGGTGGAAGTGATGAAAAAGCGTGAGAAGATTCGTCACATCGTTCTGAGTGCCGTGCTTGTCGGAGCTATCTGGCTTCACACATGGCTTAAGGAGAAGCATTTTGTCTAAAACAAGACTTCTCCCCATCGTACTTGCGTGTGCATTCATTGCTACGCTTGGACTCCTTACACTGTTCGCTCTTCACCAAGGAGGCTGACATGACTGCCAAGGCCTACGGTACATGCCTCGTGTGCCACCAGTACGAAGAGTACACGGCATGCGACGCAGAAGAAGCTCAGATTCTTCTTCACAACCAACACGGCACGAGTGAACACCATTCATTCGATGGTGTGGTCAAAATCAAGGAGATTCCTAGGGAGACGCAGAAGTTCACACTTCCCACCGCTCCACCACAGGGCAAAAAGAAGCCCAAGATTGGGAGGTAACGCCATGGAAGCAGGTAAAGCAATCATCGGGGCATGGTGTCCTAATTGCCAAAAAGTAGTGCGTGCAACCTACATCTTCAAACACAAAGACGGGAGAAACTGGATTTATCAGTGCCAGTCTTGTTACAAGGAGTTTCTCATTGAGAATCCTTCCAGAAAATTCTTGTCGTTCGACTGAACGTCTACCCCTTCCCCCATTGTGGTGAAGGGGCTTGTCTTTCTTGTTTTGGCAGAAATGGGTATACTTGATTTAGTGGTATTTGCCCGTTCTCCTCCTGCGGGTAAAGACTCACGACAAGCGACCACCATCCTAACGGGTGGTGGTTTTTGTCTTGGCATTCACGGCCATTCGTAGTATCGTAGAAGTAATATGTCTCCTAAAATCCGACAAAGAGAGCAAGACATTCAGAAGGCCGTCATGGAGATTTTGGAATGGAACGGTTTTGTTGTTGTTAAAGTTAATAATGGAGGCATACGAAAAGAGAACGGACAATTTATCCCACCACGTCGAAAAGGTGTGAGTGATATTTTGGCATGTTCGCCTGCTGGGAGATTTTGGGCGATTGAGGTCAAGCGTCCTGATGGAGTTACATCACCAGAGCAAGAGCGATTTATAGAGGACGTGAAAAGTAAGGGTGGAATTGGTTTTGTTGTTCGTTCGGTTGATGAAATGACTAGCATTATAGAAAACCACAAGAAATTTGGCTTAAATATAAAAACCTAGTTTTTATGAAAACGTACACAATTTTCCCACTAGAAACACCCTTTATTAAAGATTATGCAGAGCTAGAGACCGAAGTCTCACAGCTTGTAAACGATGTTCTGTCAATGCCAGACTACTCAAAACATCGCCTAGTCAATGTACAGGTGGAGAGACTTAATCCGAAAGATGGTGAAATGCGATACCCGAGGGGTATTTACACCATTTTTGTTCATCTTATTTATGAACCAAGTACCTAAAAAGAAGGTCGGGGGACCGAGACCGAATAGCGGAAGACCGACTAAATTGACTCCTGAAGTGATTCAGAAATTGGAGCAAGCCTTTTCGTTTGGTTGTAGTGCTAGAGAGGCATGCATTTATGCGGGGATTAGTGAGATTGGTTATTACTCGTATCTTAAAAAATATCCCGAGCTTAAGGAGCGTTTCGACCTCCTGAAAGAACGACCAATTTTGAAGGCACGAGAGGCCGTTGTACTGGGATTCAAAAAAGACCCTTGGCTTGCTTGGGAGTTTTTGAAAAAGAAGCGACCCGATGAGTTTAAGGACAGTCCGGGCGATAGTATGGTTATTTACGCACAATGGGTGAAAAGAGTTCAAAACATAACCGCACAACATGAAGACAGAGATGGAGTTATTGACGTATTACCAACAGAACCCTCTTTGCTGGGTGAAGGAAGTTCTGATGCGTCCGAATTTACCGATAATCGGAAGCCCGCTGTGGTCAAAACAAGTGGAAGTACTGGAAAGCGTAAGAGACAACCGAAAAACAATTGTTGAGAGTGGACACGGCGTTGGCAAGACGAATGTGGCCGCTACGGTGGCTTTGTGGTTTTTATACAATCACGTTGACAGCATTGTTTTGACGACTGCTCCGACCATGCGACAGGTTAAGGCGGGACTATGGAAAGAGATAGCTATCCAGTGGAGACACGAGCTTGGGGGACTCATGACAAACCTCAAGTTGAGTGTCGAACGTGATAGATGGTTTGCCATGGGATTCACTGCTAGACAGTCAGCTGATGCGGAACAGTCAGCCGCTAGTATGCAGGGATATCATGCCCCGCATATACTTGTGATTTTTGATGAAGCCGCTGGAGTTTTGCCAGCTTTTTGGACGGCAGCCGCTTCCTTGCTCACTAACGAAAACGCCAGGTTCCTTGCTATAGGAAACCCCACGTCCACAAGTGGAAAGTTTTATCAAAATAGCCTATTACCTTCTTTTCATAAAATACGCATCAGTTGTTTTGAACATCCAAATGTCGTACACAATCAGGAGATTATACCCGGAGCCGTTACACGTCAGTTCATTGAGGACGCAAAAAGTGAGTGGGGAGAAAGTACGCCTATATGGGACAGCCGTATCCTTGGTAAGCCGCCAGATGAGGGAGACGATACTTTGATTCGGCTTAGCTGGGTAACTGCATGCATAAATAAAGAGAGACACCACGCACAGAAAAAGAAGCCAAAAATAATGACAATTGACGTTGCACGATTTGGGCAAGATAACACTGTTATCGGCGATATTATCGGTAACAACCTTCAAGAGAACATCGAGAGGCGACAAGGTAAAGATACCAACGAGACTAGTGGCCGCATTATCCGTAAGTGGGAAGACGCTTTTGATTCCAAAGAGCCTTACGATATAATTGTCATTGATGATTCAGGAGTGGGTGGGGGAGTTACGGATAAAGTTAAAGCACATATTTATAAAGGAAAAAGCCCCACCGTGTTCGCCTTTAATGGAGCGGCTGCAAGCTCTAGGCCACAATTCGCCAATCTAAGAGCTCAGGCATATTGGAAGCTACGGGAAGACACACGGCTTGAGGAGATTGCACTTGTGGAATTTGGAACACTTACGGCAGAGCTTACGAATATAAAAACCATTTTTAACGGAAAAGGCCAGATACTTATCGAGAGCAAGGATGAGATTAAAAAGCGTAATGGTGGAAGAAGCCCCGACCTTGCCGATATGGTAATGATGGGAAACTGGGCAAGGACTAGGGGAATTGCTGGCATTGAGATGGAGAAGCACGAGGAACCAGCAGACCAAGATACCGTTTTTGGTGATATTTATTCAGAAAACTTCTAACAATATGCGTCATTTAATTTTGGGCTTGGGAGAGATTGGCACGAGTTTAATGCAAACACTAAAAGAAGACACTGCTATAGATGGCTACGACCTAAAATCTAAGGAGTTGCTATCTTGTGATAGATATGACGTTCTTCATGTTTGTTATCCGTGGCACGCTGATTTTGTACAAACCACACTAGACTACGAGAAAAAATACACTCCCAAAATAATTGTTATCCACTCAACTGTTCCTGTCGGAACGACTAGGGAGATTGCTAAGCATGTTCCTTGTCTTCACATGCCTGTTGAGGGTAAACACCCCAATCTTGCAGAAAGTATGACGTTTTGGACATGGCCGATTGGTTGTTTGCCACAACACACGGAAGAAGCGGGTAAAATTGCAAATAGTTTTAACGCTAACAACTTAAAAACAAACATTGTCTCAAATCCAGATGCAACAGAGGCGATGAAAATACTTTCTACCACTAAGTACGGCATGGATATTATTTTTGCGAGAATGCAAAACAGGATTTTAACAGACCTCGGCATTAAAAAATACGATTTAGTGCTACAATACACGCAAGCCTACAATGAGCTTTACCAAAAGCTGGGAATGGAACAGTTTACTCGGCCATTACTTACACCGTCAGAGGAGCCAATAGGGGGTCATTGCGTAAAACAAAATTTAGAATTACTGGAACATCCACAGATGGAATCCATCAGAAATTTTATACTAAAACATGAACTTTTATGGGATTAGGTGATTTGTTTTTTAAGCCTAAACGTCCACCTATTGGAGCAGAATACGGGGTCACTGGTACTAGTGCGTATGATGGATTCATCACGGACGACTACAAACCAAATTTAGAAGGAGAAAACGGCGTTAAGACTTACGAACAGATGAGAAGAGGAGACGCACAAGTTTACGCCGCACTTCAGGCGGTTAAGCTTCCTATTCTTGCCGCCGATTGGTACGTAGAAACTTCTAAAAAAGAAGATTCGGTACTCGCCAAAGAACAGGCAGATTTTCTTGAAAAGAATCTTGAGACGCTTAACTTGCAAAAACAACTTACACGTTTGCTTACTGCTCTTGATTTTGGCTTTAAGTATATTGAGATTGTTTACGGACTAAACGAAGACGGTCAGGTTTATTGGAAACGATTCGGCGACCGTCTACAAAAAGCACATTTCAGTTGGCTCACTAAGGACGGAAAGCCTGGAGTTCAGCAACAGGCATACACCTCAAATATAGATTTAGAAACGGGACAACGGCTTGGAGTTGCGAACCATACTTTTTCTATTCCACGAGAGAAACTTCTCATCTTCTCGTTCCAGCAAGAAGGCAACAATCTTTACGGGATTAGTCTTTTGCGTCCAGCGTACAAACATTGGTATTTCAAGGAAAACCTATATAAGATAGCCGCTATCAGTGCTGAACGTTATGGCGTAGGTGTACCCCTCATCAAAGTGCCTTCCGAGTTCAACACGAAAGACATGGAAAAGGCTCAGGAGATTGGCCGCAACCTTAAAAGTAACGAACGTTCCTATATCGCCGCACCTAAAGAATGGGAGTTTGATATCCTTTCCCCTAAAGGAGACAGCAAAGCGGGTTCTATTAAGGAACTTATCGACCACCACGACCACAAAATACTAATGGCCGTACTTGCACCATTCCTTGATTTAGGAAGTAAAGAAACGGGTTCATTTGCCTTAAGTAAAGACCAGCAATCATTTTTCGTGCTTGGACTTGAGAACATCGCAAGACAGATTGCCAATATTATCAACGAGAAGGTACGAGAGTTGATTTTGATTAACTGGCCTACGACAAGAGACTTTCCGAAACTCTGTTTTTCAGGTATCGGAAACATCGATTTCGCTGAGTATAGTCAGGCACTGTCTACGCTCGCAAGTGCCCAACTTGTGGAACTTACCCCCGAAACTAAAAAATACGTTCACAAGATTTTTAACTTGCCAGCACCAGCAGAACAAGATGAAGAGGACAACGAATTAGACCAGCTAGAGAGTGAGCTATCTATATTGGAAAGCGAACTATCGGGAGAAGGTGCGAAGCCAGAGGCAGACACTGAAAAAGAAGATGTTGATGAGATTGAGGAGCCAGAAGACGAAGATAAAGAAAAGACGAGTAGTAAGGCACTTAAAAAAGGAGATACTAAAGACGCTTCCGTCTTGAGTGAGACACACACTTCAGACATCGAGGACATAAAAAGGCGTATCACAGAATTACGCAACGTGATTACCCAATTCCGAGAGCAAAGCAAGTCGATTAGTGGCGTAAAAGTCAAAAAGCAATTCAACCAAAGTATACGGTCAAAGGTTGAGGGGATACGTGCCATGATTGCCGTAGGCAAGGCCGGGATTCAGGCTAAACAAGGACAAATTGAAGACGTAAAGAAGATTGATGATGCTATCACACGAGAAACAAAGGCACGAAACCGATTGGCACAGCGAAGAAATGGGCTCAATGAACGCATGGAACGAGCAAGACAAGCGGTTACCACAGCAAAAACACCAAAGGACAGACAGGCAGCAGAAGCACGCAGAAAAGCGATTGAGGATAGTATTGATGAGATAGAGTCAAAACTACGAAGCAGTGAACCTATATCATTTGGGGACTTTGATTTTCAGACCACGGTACAACCAACAAAAGCAGAACGAGGCTATCAGAAGGCCGTTAACGAAGAAGAGGCGAGCCTACAAGATGCTTATAAGTCATGGGATGAGCTTGTTTCACAGAACGAGCAGGGTTTGCGAGATTTTGTCAAAGCCAGACTATCCAAAGCGAAGACACGCATGGTTGGCGGTGTTGCGGTACTTGCATCTACGGGAAACGGAGAGCTACGCAAGGAGATTGAGCAGGGAATCAAAAAGCGTTTTGCCACCATGGGAGACAAAATGCTATCGCAAAAAATGGCGGGCGTACTTATGCGTACGAGTGCAGAGAACGCCGCTAAAGCATGGCAGGCCATTATTGAAGACCGCAAAGATTTGGCAAAGATTGATATTGACATGGGAGCGATACGCAGTTTTATGGCGGGGCATGTGAGCAACATCAAGGGATTCACCTTTAATGAAGAGCGTCGTATCCTTGAACGACTACATGACAACTTCACGCAGGAAGTAAGCCTTAAACTTGCACAGGAGCAAGCAGACGAGATAGCCATGAACCGCAACATCCTAAAATTGTCCGTCATTACTCACCCGCGAGCGTTGTTCAAAAACATCATCTACAAGAACGCATCAGGCGATGGGCTTGTGATGTACAAAATGCTTGTGCCTAGCAAGGTACGGCAAGCATTGAGTGTTGCGGGAAATACGGCCGCCCTTTTGTACATTATCCACACCGCCAACGAATGGAACAAACAGAACGGTGTAAAAGATAATGCGAATGTTGTGGGGGGGCTTGGACTTCATCACAATTCACAGGAGTATTTTTATCCTGTAGACCAAGCGAATCTCACGGCGGAAACTGCAATTGCAAAAGAGCAACGCAAGATGTGGATTGATGACTTAAAAATGCGAGTCGATGAAATGAAAACAGAACAACCTAGTGCAGCCGCCACTTTGGTAGCTATTGCTGCATTGGCATTACTTATTTCTGACGACAACGCACCTCCTGTATCCGTGATAGAATAAAGACACTAAATAAAATATGAAACAAATAAAGACACAAAAAGATGTTTATTTGGCCGAGTTACCAAGTACATACAACGAAGAAACCAAATGCAGTACGGTAGAGGTTTTGAGAACTGGAAGCTGGGACGGCATGAAGGGCAAGTTTGAAATAACTGCCAAGACGCTAGATAAGTTCGTGGAATCATTCACCGATAAAATCTACGAAACAGAGTTGCAAGTTAACATTGCACACAATCGCCAAGGTGAAGCCGCTGGCTGGTTCAAAAATCTATACCGTAAAGGAAGCAAGTTATTTGGCGACGTTGAGTGGACACCACTTGGTGAGCGACTTTTGAAAGATAAAATCTTTCGCTTCTTTTCTAGTGAAATTGCGTTCACTTACGAAAATGAAGAAACAGGGGAAAAACATGATAACGTATTCATGGGGGGAGCCTTAACCAACATTCCCTATATCAGAGGACTTAAACCAGTTATGTTCTCTGACACACTGGAAGCAGAATTTACTAACGAATCAGAAAATATGTTTGACAAAAAGAAGTTTGACGAGGAATCCGATGAGGAAGCCGAAGGCAAACAAGAAGAAGCCGAAGGAACCGAAGAAGGAACTGAGGCAAAAAAAGTAGAGGCACACGACAATGGCAATTCAATTTCCCTTGCCGAAGCCGAAGCTATGGTTAAAAGTGCTATCGCAGTTCAACAGAGAGAATTAAGCAAAATGCAGGCTGACTTGCGTCTACGCAATGCAACCGAAGAAGCAAAAAAGTTTGCGTTATCTGATACAGGCAAGCTTGCAGTTGGGTTTGCACAAACCGACCTTGACGAGCTTGCAAAATTCTCTGTTGAATTGAGTGCCGAACAATCTCAGAAATTCTACGCAATCCTTTCTAAAATGAAGGCCGTAGACTTTACTGAGTACGGCGTATCGACAGATGGAGACACTAAGGAAAAAGTTCAGAAAATTAACGGGTTTGCCGTCGATGAAATAAGTGCCAAACTCGATGTGCTTGCACAGGATTACGCCACTACTCACAAGGTGAGTTATGCCGAGGCCATGTTAGCCGTTGAAGATAAACTATAAAAATATGCCAAACAATTTTTCTGTTCCAGGTCTTCTTGTTTCGATGGAAGCCGAGAACAACATGGTTGAACCTTACGTTTGTGTGGAAGTTGGAACCGCTGACGGTGAATGTGATTTGCCTAGTGCAGCAACAGACACTGCAATCGGTGTAATTCAATCAAGTGCCAGTGCTGGAGGTGCTGTTTCTGTTATGCTTAACGGCATTTCAAAGGTTGTTTCTGGAAGTGCCGCCATCACTAAAGGCGACCGTGTGCACTTAACAGGTACTGCTGGACGCATTGCATCTAACTTAGAAGGTACTGCTGCAACTAAGTATTTAGGTGTCGCTTTAGCCGCTGCAACCGAAGTCGGCCAGATAATCCCTGTTATTCTTGCTACTCCTGGAGTTGCAGAAGACGGTGGAGCATCTTAAAAATAAAAGTATTGCTATTATATGGGAGTTATATCTAACCCGGGGTCAGTGCATGTTAATGCCGCCCTCACCAACTTTGCAATTGGCTACCGCAACGGTAAATTGATTGCTAACGACGTTTGTCCTGTCATGAAAGTTGCGAAAGAAAGTGATGTTTATTATGTCTGGGACCGTTCAAACACCTATCGCTTACCAGTAGACTTGCGTGCTGATGGAGCCGCCTCAAACGATGTGGAGTTTGGGCTTTCAACCTCACCTTATAGTGCACAAGAGTATGCACTAAAAACCAAAATCACAGACCGACAACGTGATAACGCTGATTCAGTTTTGCGTCTTGAGCAAAGCAAAACCCGCATGGTACAAGACCTTGTTATGACACGCCGTGAAAAACGTGTCGCTACATTGCTTACCACCCTCAATAACTGGGATTCGGCAGCTAGAACTACTTTGAGCGGAACAGGACAATGGAACAATGCATCATTTGCTGGTTCTATCGAAGAAGACATCGACACAGGAAAAGAAGCAGCTCGTTCATTGATTGGTATGGAACCGAATACAATCATCATTCCTGCCGCCGTTGCCAAAGTGATGAAACGGGATGCTACTATTCGTGAGCTTATCAAGTACACACAGAATGACTTGCTCGTGAACGGTGATTTGCCTCCTACTTTGTGGAACATGCGAGTCCTCATTCCTGGAGCTGTAGAAATTACAAGCGAAGAAGGAGCCGCTACAACTGTTACCGCTGACATTTGGGGCAAGCACGTTACTATGCTCTGGCTTCCTGAAGGGCGTGAAGTAACAAACGAAGACCCTGTTGCATGTAAAACATTCCGTGCGAGGGACTGGATGGTTAAACAGTGGAGAAACGAGGAACTTTCTTCAACATTCTATGAACCATCATTCGTAGAAGACGCTGTACTAACCAGTAATATCAGTGGGTATCTTATTCGCAGTGCTATCGCCTAACCTGTCCGTTTTATGAATTATCCAAGTTTTAATGGACGTACTCGCAAAGGCGAATTTCAGGTGATTCCTGAAAAGGGTGGCGTATATCGTCAGGTTTGGGCTGCACCGCTTGCGGCTAACCCAAGCAATATTGAGAGCAATACCTGTTTATTTAATACGGCTATTGCGGCTACAAAGACGTATATTGTCGATATGGTTACTGACGATACCCAGGAACCGCCAGTATAGTGTTTTGTTCAAACCCCCCAATATGTTTGGGGGGTGATAATAGAACATTATGCGTCTATCCAAACCAATATGGAACAAAAAAAAATCTACCTAGTCACAAAAGGCTTTACTAAAACAGGTATTTCTTACCCGCAAGAATCAAGAATCGCATTATCACAAGCAGACGCTGAACAATATAGCGGAAGTATACAGCTTATATTGTCGGAGAATCCGAGGACGTTTATTGACGATGTTGTTCCTGAAGTTGGCGAAATGACACCAACTAAACCAACTAAAAAAAGAAGAGTTTCAAAAAAAAATAACAAATAGATATGCCGAGCACTTTTTCGTTGCAACAAGTCAAACCCGTGCGTCTCATGGGATTGAATGGGACAACAGTCGTCCACATGAACGCCGTCAGACTAGACGACGATCCTACTACTTACACATCAACAGCCCAAGAAATAACAGGCTTCAACAAAGGTCGTATTGACCTAGACCTTCAGTCCACCAGTACACCAACGGACATCAAGATAACCATGTGGGGTTCTGATACAGAGGCGGGAACCTACAGGAAGCTTGTACAAGACCCTGTTAATCTTCTTTGGTTCGAGGACGGAGGAACGGCTACACAAATTCAAGAATCCTACCCGATTGAAAACCTCACCAACAAGTGGATAAAATTCAAAGCCGTTGCCACTGGAACTACAGCGGGTGCATATTTTGATATTACTCTCAGCTTCACTCCTGTAACCTAGAAGTTTATGCCAGTACCAGGATACGCAATCGAGATACTGACCGCTGGGTTTCCTGTAGGGGCTTTGGGTTACGATTCTAGACTCATCTACGTTAGAAATTCCACCACCAACGTTATCGGCGTGTTCGATTATGCAGGCAATCGAGTTGGTACAATCACAACGGGGCTTGTTCCGACTGGGATTTATGCAGCAGCCGATGACACGCTCATCTTGCTACACAACACCGACAAAAAACTCTACAAAGTAGATAAGAATGGCGTAACTATTGCCGTATCCAATGCGTTATCTGGTCCAACTAACGGCATGGGAATAATGGGAGACAGTGCGGTTTTCGTGAGCACGACAGGATTCGCCTACATCTACACTATCGACTGGACAAACTTCCAGCTTTATCTCGTGTCCACCATCAATATAGGAGCTTTTGGGACGACACCTCGTGGTTGTGATTTTGTTCCAGGCGGTGGGTTCGTAGTGTGTTTTGATGACACTACGACTCTGAGTCTCTTCACCAGCGAAGGAATGATGATAAAAAATGTGCCAACTCCCGCTAGTGCCGCCAACAACCCAATTGATGTGAAATACCTCACAGCAAACTCGCAGTACCTCTGTTCAGTTTCAACCCCACAAAAAGTCTACATAACTCCAGTCGACCAACCAGAGTAAATATGATTAGTCTAGAAACACTACAAGCCCAATATCAGGAGTTCATCACAAACGATGATTGGCGAGCTTTTTACGGTTACGACGCAACACCAGAGGATTTTGTGCTTAGCCAGACTTTTGTTGCTGGCTCTTGGTCGGTGCTACCGAAGGAAGCTTTTAAGCCATTAAAGCTAACAGATGATACTTACACGGTGGAGCATGTGGACGGTTTGCCACTCAACCAAAACATCACGACCAAAACTCACTTGGACGAAATAATCGGAGCTGTTTAGTTGTATGGACGACCGCCAGCCCGCACCAAAAACAATCTTGTCTCTGGCGACACTTGTACCAATATCTTTCATTATGACATTTATCGGGGTGTTGGTTGGCGGTATCTTTTGGGCTTCAAACCTATTCAACGCATCTAAAGCCCAAGCGAAGTCTATTGAGATGCTAGAGAAAAAAATAACAGCCGTGGAACTGTACAATTCGACAATCAACGACAGGCTCGCACGAATCGAGACGAAGGTCGATATTCTTATCCAAGCCACAAAAAACTAGCTAGTATATGTTACCGATTAAAGGAGAGTCGTACATAACGCAAGGTTACGGATTGACCTCTTTTGCTCTGTCTCCTACAGGCAAGAGGTTCTACAAGAATTTCCCTGGCGGTATTCACCCAGGTATCGACTTCGGCACAAAAGGCAAACACTTGCCCGTTGTTGCCACTGTCTCGGGTAAAATTGTCAAAGCGTCTTACGATGGCGGTTGGGGCAATCACGTGGAACTGCAAGGCGATGATGGCTGGAGACGGCAGTATTGCCACCTCGATAAAATCTACTGTGCTGTAGGCAATCATGTAGACGTTGGCACACAACTCGGCACGGTGGGAACGACTGGAAGCTCTACAGGTGTTCACCTCCACTATGGCAATAGAATCTGGCGTACGCTACGATGGGAGTACAGAGACCCATCTATCGACTTTGCAGACAAGCCGCCAGCTTTCAAGCCTCTGACTAAAGGGGAACTAGTCAAAGCCGTAGGAGAGTCAGAGATTTACGTCTGGAACGGCGAGCAGTTATTCCACATTCCCGACATGGACACACTCATGTTTTTGTGGGGCAAAAAGCTATGGCGAGATGTAGACGCTGCCATAATCTCCAAACTGCCAAAAGGGGCAACTATACCTTCTATGGCGGTAAAATTCCCTTAGCTAATTTCTAAAATCTTTATATGATTTTATTGGAACTCTTCAACGGATATAAAACGTATATCCTCTGTGCAGTCGCTTTCGTTCTTTGGCTCGGTATTGTGTTCAGTATTTGGACTTTGGATGATATAGACGGTCTTTTCGGCCTCCTTAGTATCCTCGGGGTCGCAAGCTTTCGTTCCGCTATTAAAAAAATAGGAGAATAATATGACATACAAAGATTTATCAGTTGAGTTACAAACTGCTTTAGACTCAAAGAAAAAAGCAGCCGTTGCACGTTCGGCCGCCATTGAAACATCAGGGGAAGTTTGGGACGCTATTCTTTTAGATAAGACCTCGCCACTAGATATTAACAAGCTGGAAGGATACGAGTTTGAGCCGGCGTCTGTGTGGTTCGATTTCGTCGCCAAAGGAAAGAGCGATGAAGAAGCTCTAAAGATGGCAGAATACGCAACTTTGTAAACATTTACACATAACTTTGTAAACTTTTACAAAAAAGAGACACCTCGTCATAAAATCCGACTTATGAAGACTGTACACTGTGTCATTGTTACTTATAATCGAGTTCATCTCACCAAGATGACCGTTGATTCACTTATAAAAACAACCACAAAAGACTTGAGGTTGTTTTTGCATTTTTGGGATAATGCCTCATCTGACGGAACGAGTGCATACTTAAATGAATTGAGCGAGAGACAGACGCAAGGAAAAATGCCTAAGAATGTGCAATTTGTTGAGGCGGTTTTTTCTCCAGAAAACAAATATCCAGGCTATGCTTACAATCATGTTTGGGACGCTATCATGACCGAATACGAACCCGATTACCTCATGGCTAGTGATAATGACATTCTTTATAAGGACGGATGGTTTGAGGCGGCCGAGAGGGTTATGCAAGCGTTTCCACAAATTGGGCAAGTTGGCATACTTAACAATCTGCAATTTATCGAACCGATGTATCGGGAAAAAGCTTTGTTGATTCAGGAACAAAACGGCGTAAAAGTAAACTGTCAGTTTCCGAATGTGGCTGGTACGTTTCTTTTACGTCCAGAGGTGTTCAGAAGAAAGGCAAGATGGCCAGAAGGGACTTGGAGCCAAATACAATGGCCAGCATATGAATTTGGTAAAGCGGTACTTAAAACAAAATTTGGATTTTGTAATGTTCTTGATGATGTTGCAGTAGAAAATGTGTTTGATGACTACATCGAGAACCCCGACTATTACGATAAAACATTCAAAGAGCGAGGCGCAAAGGGCTTGCTCGATAATCGGAGAGAGGCACACAAACAAGGTTTGACTAAAGACGGCTATGTTACCCGTTAGGCTTAACCTTGGATGTGGGTCGGTATACTTAGACGATTACATCAACATCGACCAGACGGGGGAATGTGATTTGATTCACGACCTAAACAAAAAACTTCCATTCGAGGATGCAAGCGTTAGTCACATTTACGCAAGCCATGTACTTGAACATTTTCCGTATTCACACACACAGGGGCTTTTGAAAGATTGGATGCGTGTATTGAAAGATGGGGGGACATTACATATCCGTGTACCCGACCTTGTGGAGTGCTGTAAACGGTTTGTTAAAAACAAAGATGGTAAGCAATGGACTTGGTGGTTAAAAACAATATACGGAGGACAATGGCACGAGGGGGAATTTCACAAAACAGGCTTCGATAAAGCTCGTCTTATAGAGCAGGTACAGATGGCTTGCGAACACATGCAAATTGCACACGAGCCAAAAGTTCCTAAAAACATTGACCCCGAGATAAACATTATTTTTAAAAAAATCTTATGACACACGACGAAAAGAAAGGACAGGCTGTCGATGTTGGTTGTGGTACAGACCCCGTCTTGGGTTGTGCGGCTTATGTGGACGCATTCCCCGATGAGGCTATTAGCAGAGCCGCTGGCGTTGTTAGAGATGACCTCCCCAATTTCCACAAGGCCAGTATTGAGGCACTGCCATTCACAGATAAGCAATTCGATTATAGTTACGCCCGCCACATACTGGAACATGTTGAAGACCCAACGAAGGCTTGCCAAGAATTGATGCGAATCAGTAAAGGGGGTTACATCGAAACTCCTAGCTATTTCAACGAGGTACTTTTTGGAAAAGAATATCACGGTTGGTTGGTGTTTTATGATGACAGGGAGAAAGTTTTGCGTTTCTATAAAAAGCGACCATTCGAGGATAGGGCTTTTGGCAAAATGTTTGTGAACATTCTAGAACAAAGTGCATTTGGACGGAGCTTGCATCAGAAAAATAATGCATTATTTATCAATGGTTTTGAGTGGCGAGATTCATTCAATTTTGAAGTAATTAGTTAGTATGCAATACCTAAAAGACCGTATGGGATTACCAGAACGAGAATTTTATTCGCACACTTACAAAGAAAAGAGGGTTTTAGACGAGCAACCAATGTTTTCTCTTGTGGTGGTTATGTGGAACAATCTCGAATTAAATAAAAAGTGTATCGAGAGCATTCGACAGTTTAGTAAGTTTTATGAACTCATCATCGTTGATAATGAGAGTACGGACGGAACCTCTGAATGGCTCGATGAACTCTCCGAAAATTGGAAAGAAAAGGCCAACCTAAAAATCATCACCGCAACAAAAAATAGCGGATGGCCTGCTAGTCTTAACGTTGGTATAAATTACGCAGAAGGCCAGACTTTAGTGTGGATGAACAACGATTTGGAGGTAACGCCTGCTTGGCTGGAAAAGATGTATGCTCATCTACAATATAGCGAGGACGTTGGAATCGTTGGCCCGACTTCTAACTTCGTGATGGGTGTTCAACAGGCCGACTTAAACGAACGTTTTAAACCTTATGGTAACCACCACGAGGTTAAGTTTCTCATCGGATTTTGCATGATGATTAAAGGTTCGTGTCTTGGAAAAATTGGCTGGGTGGACGAAACGTTTTGGGATATTGAAGCCAAATCAGGGAGTGCAGATGATATTGATATTTCAATCAGAGCCAGAGAAGCTGGATTCAAACTTATTATTGCTAGAGACGTATTCATTCATCATTACGGCTCACGAAGTTTTGTTGCAATATTTGGGGAAGAACTTTATACGCAAGGAACGGAAGGCAACAAAAAGTACATGGAAGACGTACAAAAATACATAAAACGTCTTGAGGAAAAATGGGGAATTGAAAAAGTTAAAGATACGCTAACCGCCCCACCGTTACCGCCTAAATGTCTTGGAACCATTGGAACACCACACGGAGACCATTTCCCTTGTGAAACAGTCCACAGTTTTTTGAGTGCAAAAATTCCAGCAAACGTTAAGCTGGTTATGAACTATGGCAGTGCTGTTACGCAAGCACGCAACAATATCGTCAAACAAATGGAAGGCGACTGGATTATGTTTATTGATTCGGACATGACGTTCCCCCCTGATGCAATTACAAAGATGATACAAAACATTCAGGACAAGAATGTAGATATCTGTACGGCCGTATGTTACAGAAAAGTACCAAACTTTGAGCCGTGTATTTTCAAAAAGGCAACTGGCAATAATCCACAATACAAGTTTATCGGAGATTGGCCACGAGATAGACTGTTCGAGATTGATGCTTGCGGTTCTGCTTTTGTTATTATTAAGCGTTCTGTACTCGAAGCCATCAAAGAACCGTGGTATAGTTATAGTGATTTCCTTTCTGAAGACCTTAATCTTTGCAGGAAGGCCAAAGACTACGGATTTCGTATCTGGTGCGACCCCTCAATACCTATCGGACACGTCAAGGGGTTCCCTTACGGCGATATGGTGTATCGAATGAACGAGGAGAACAAAAGGCACATCAAGAATGCCCCGCAAGAATGGCCAGAGATGTGGAACTACGGCATCAAGAAAAAACCTATGAAGAACGCAAGCGAACTGATGGAAATGTCCGACCGTTCCACGAACCTTCATATAATAAAAGAAAAATAGAGATATGTACGCCTCCTTATCGGACGTTAGGATATTCGCTGGCATTGTTGGGAACCTTGATATTTCGACCGCTTCAATCGAGACAAAGCTTGATATGGCGAACAGTATTATCAATGGCAAAATTTACGATGTTTATACCTTGCCACTTGCCGAAGTCCCTAGCCTTATTCTGAACTTTAGTGCAGAACTTGCTGCAGCTTTTGTTTTGTCCGATGAGTACGGAGTTGAAACAGACGGAACCGATAAGGATTCAGAGACACGAATTGACCGAGTAATGGGATTTTTGGAACAGGTACAGAAACGAAAACTAAAAATCATCTCAGATACTACTGGACTGGAGCTTGCACTAGCGTCTAGGACACAGCCAAATGCCGTTGCTAGTGATACAACAGAAGTTGCACAAGATAGTTCTAGCACGGCGAGTAAGTTCGGAATGAATCAGGTTTTTTAATTATATGGCCAAGGTAACGATTGATGACCGTGTATTCCAGCGACAAATGAAGGAATACGGCAACAACATAGAAGATTTACGAGATGTATTCGAAAAGGTTGGAGATATTGCCATCAACGAGTTTGTCTCTAATTACCCCGCAAGCGGTGCTAAAATTGGGGTACGTTGGGCTTCTCTTGCCCCAAGTACAATCGCACAAAAGGCACGTCTAGGTTTTGGGGGTAAACCCATGTTAGAGCGTACAGGAAAATTGCGTAATGCCTACAAAATTACGAACATCAAACCCCATTCCGTTACTATTGCTAACCCTACCAGTTACGCTCATTATCACAATGAAGGCACAAAAAAAATGCCTATGCGTAAAATTGTCGGATTACCCTTAAAACTTAAAGGCAAAATTGCCCCCATGATTCTAAAACACATATTCACTAAAGGAATATGAGGGATTTACTCAACGAATTAAACACACTACTACAAGCACAGTTTACGACCACGTTCAAAAAGTACATCGTGGGTGCTGGACGTTTAACGCAAATACCTAACAAGTCCTTGCCCGCACTTATTATTAGCGGAATTTCCACCAGTATCACGAACCAAGGAAGCGGAACCGTGCGAGACAACAACAATTTTAGTGTGCAAATCAAAATCGTTGATGAGATAAAACAATATTTTAATAATGTTACGGGTAATCAAACTCAAAGCGATAGTACCGTTCAACATTACGAATGGTTCGAAGATAGGAATGCAGACGGGGGAGTAAAAAACGCCACTATTCTTGGAGTTATACGAGACAACTTTACGCTTGATTCTTGGGCATTATTCAATGACGAAATTACTATAAACTACGATATAGAGCCAGAGGGTACGTTGCTTATATCCGAGATGACACTACGATTCAATAATCGAACAAATCGCTAAAATGTATGTCAAAGCCTAGCCATGATAGAATAGAGACAGAGAAGCGTGGAAACACGGAAATTGTTACCATGCGACCTAAACAAGAACCAAAAACAAAGAAACCTAAAAACGTATGAGTGCAAATCCATTTTCACGACTTGGATACCTAGCGATTGGAGAAGAGACAACCGCAGGGACACCAGTCAAACCTTCCGTTTACGCCGAACTTATTAGTGAAGACGTTGTCGCTCAGTATGGCCGACAACCTGTTACTGGAATCAGTGGTAAGCGTGACGCAAAATTACGAAGCGTCCATGACAAAATCACTGTTGAGGGTTCTATCACTTTTTGCGTGGAACCAAATACCGTGGGGCATTTTCTACAGATGGTATTGGGTGCTCCTACCACGTCTACTATTGCAAGCGGTAAGGTGTATCAACACGTTTTTGAGCCTGCAACAACACTCAAAAGCTATACCATGGATATTAAAAAAGCAGGCGAGACACACGTTCGCCGTGTTTTCGGTGCTTATGTAGACCAAGTGGAGATTAACCAACAGGACAACAAAATCATGTGTACCGTGGCCATTAAAGCCTTGGGAATTTTTGACCACGCACGCTTGACTTCCGATGAACCTATCGGCTCGACTGGTTACGATGTTGACCAAACCAAAGGCCTTACAACTAGCGATATTTTAGAAGTTAGAAGTAAAACGGCTCAAACTGCCAATATAATGACACATAGTGTCGTTAGTGCCAGTTTAGAAACTAGCGTGCTTGTTGATTCGAAAGGAGTGGCCGCTACTGCTGGAGACTTGCTGTTTATTCAAAGCTCTACCCCTACATACACACTCAGTGACAATCTTATCTGGATTGGTGGCTCTACTTATGGCGTGCGAGCCGAAGACGACAATTACAATGCGATTGATAACATCACCGAAGTTGATGCGGAAGATTGGGGCGTTACTATTGCTAATACGCTAGAAGAACGGCACACCGCACGAGGCGTAAATCTTGCCGACCGTTTCCCTGCCGCTATTTGGGCAAAAGACTTTACTGCAGAGGGCAATTTCTCCCATTATTACTCGACACCCGAGTTTATCGACGACATGCGTCAAAAAGGCAAAGTTGCCACACGCATTCGTCATTATGGACGAACCATTGATACCAATAGTGCCGTATCAGCCACTTTAACAATCGGAACAGAGCCGGGTGCTGTTGTGGTTACTGCTGACACTGCCGGAGAAAGTGGCAATGACTTCAACGTAACAATCACAACTAATAGCTCGGACACCTTACAGGCAGAAAAGACAGGGAATAATATCCTTGTTAAATTAGCGAATGCCACAGCTGGGAACAATAGAGCTGATGACGTGGCTGGTGTTATTGATGCATTGAGTGGTCTATCTGCTACTGGAGTTAGCGGAACCGTATCAGTGGCCATCTTGGGTAAAACTAACCTTACAGGCGGTCGAGACGCAAACGAAAAAGATCAGCTTCGTGTAGATTTTCCGAATACACTTTATCGCCCGTTTGCCGATAATCTTTCCGAGGAGGACTTGATAAATGAGGAGATTGAGTACGACGCTTATTTTGATGAAACCGAAAGCGTTACTGCACGAGTGGTATTGAGGAACGGAATCACAAGTTATTAAATAACTGGGGTTTGTCGGATAATCCCCAGAGAGGAAGGCGGGTAGTATCGACCCCTACCCGCCCCCTCTATAAAAATCCGACATAACAAAATCCGATATGGGATACAAAAAAAGTTTAGAAAAAGAATCCAACGTACGAAAAATTGAACTTACTGGAAATTACTTTGTAGACGTTGCCCCTAAAGTTTCTTATGCGGAAGCACGAGTGCTTTCACAACAAAGCAAGGACAGTCCAGAGGATATGAATATCGGTTTGATTGCCAAGTGTGTTGTCGCATGGAATTTGGACGACGACGAGGGGGTTACTCTACCTATAACGCCAGAAAATGTTGAGGCATTGTCATTAGGAGATTTCAGCAAAATCCAGATGGCTGTTTTGGAGTCTTTGGGACTCCAAAAAAAAGAATAGCGAACGTCATAAGAGCTTGCCGAGGCAAAGGAGAGGTTACTGATGACGCAATTTTAGACTTTCACATGTCAAAAAAGTTTGGCATGGGCTGGCTGGAGTATGACGCTCACCGTGTACAAGCACTCATCTTGGTTCTTAAAGAGACGATGAAGAACGAAGCCCGCCAAAACAAAAAAGCCTATGCCACAGGAAAAGGTACAGATAGTCATTGAAGCCCGAGACCAAGGAGCATCGAAAGCATTCGATAAAATCCGTTCCGGTGCCACTATTATGGGGGCGGCCGTTGTTGCAGCCGCTACTCTTGTGGGTAAAGCTATCTTACAACAGGCGGCTGACTTCGAGCAGACTACTATTGCCTTCAATACCATGCTCGGGTCGGCAGAGGCTGGTACTAACATGCTGCGAAAGTTGTCGGATTTTGCCACAAAAACACCTTTTACACTCGACACGGTCGAGACTGGAGCAAAGCAATTGTTGGCAATGGGAATTGATGCGGATAATCTCATCCCAACGCTTAAATCATTGGGCGATGCAGCGGCTGCGACTAACACACCACTTACACAAATTGCGAGAGCTTACGGCCAAGTTGCCACAGCGGGAAGGTTGCAGGGCGATGAACTAAACCAATTCGCTGAGGCGGGTATACCTCTTATTGCGGCACTTGCAACACATTTTGGGGTGGCTGAGAGTGCGATAAAAGGAATGGTTTCGAATGGTGAAGTGGGTTTTTCTGACGTTGAGCAGGCAATGGCAGACCTTACGAGCGAAGGCGGTGTTTTTGCGGACATGATGGCTGCACAAAGTACTACATTTTTAGGTGTAATGAGCAACATTCAAGACACTTTTTCCGTGCTGGCTCGTGAGATTGGACTACCAGTTTTACAGGCTATTACGCCTACACTTCAGGGAATTGCGGACGCTTTGGGTGGAGTGGTTGACCAAATACGAGAGAAGGGATTGGCACAAGTTTTCGAGGAAAATAAAACTGTCATTTTAGTATTCGTTGGAATTTTGGGGGGAGTATTACTCGGTGCTATTGTTGCAGTAGTGGCCGCTTTTGTTGCGTTCGTTGGTCCAGCATTAGCTATTGCAGCGGTGGCTGGTGTGATTGGTGCTCAAATAGCCTTGCTAGTTGTAAAATGGTTAGAAGCGAAAAATGCCGTGCTGGATTTTGTGGACAAAGCAAAACCAAAATTTGAAGAGTTCAAAACTTTTATAACCACCAAAATGACAGAGGTTGGCACGTTCATTGTTTCCGTTTGGGAAGGCATAAAAAGTTTTTTCGGTTCAATTTGGGAAGGGATTAAGGCGGTTTTTCAGTATTTTTTGGCCGTTTATTTGGGAGGTTGGATTCTTGGATTCAAGCTGTTCGGAGTTGATATTGTTGCTGTTATGCAAAAGATTTTTGACGGCATACAAGCCGCATGGGAGTGGATTAAACAGGCGTGGGAGACGGGCAAGACAGTTGTGCTTGCTGCGTGGAATTTTCTTTGGGACGCAGTAACCAGTGTTTTAGACAGAAAAAAAGCGGAGATAATGGGAATCATTAGCCCTATTATAGGATTTGTAAAAAGCGTTTTTGAAAAGTTGGCCAGTGTAGTACCTCCTATATGGAATGCATTTTGGGGGGGGCTTAAATCTATCGTTAGCTCGATTATTGATAGTATCGTTTCGCATGTTAAAAGCGGAATTAACAACCTTATCAGTATCATCAATAGTGGCATTAGAGGTTTGAACAAATTGGCCTCGGCGGCTTCGGCTATACCTGGTATCGGTGCTAACATTCCTCAAATTGGTGAAATTCCACAACTGGCTGATGGTGGAAACATTACACAAGGCGGAACCGCACTCGTGGGAGAACGTGGACCAGAGCTTTTATCACTACCACGAGGTGCAAGAGTTTCCCCGCTTGGGGGGCAAGGCATAACAATCAACATCACTGGTACATTCCTTTCAGAAGATGCGGCGGAACAGGTTGGAAACATGATAGTCGACCGATTCAAAATGCACGCAATTATCTAGACATGTGTATAATATTTTCACACGCACAAGTTCAGATTGGACGGACATCTCACAACATGTTTTATGGGATAGCTTGAAAATCTCCGAGAGCTTGCAAGAACAAAATAATCTTGCGAATTTTGGCGTGATAAACATTCGCCCCGTAGGTGGGCAAGAAGTGCAGATATACGATGGCACACACCTTACAGAGGCACTGGGAGCCGTAGGGAAGACGTTAAGCGTCTACAACTCTTTTGATGACGTGAACAAGTTTAGGGCTGGCGACCGCGTTTGGATTGCCCCTTGCACGAGCAAAGAGGAGTACGCAACCGTTAGCAGTGCGGCGAGTCAAAGAATCATCCTCACGGCGAACACGCAGAACACGCATAGTGTGGATACAGTCGTGGGTAAACGGAAGTTCGGGGGGCATATTTTACGCACACCCGATAAGAACATTCGAACGCTCCAAAATGTCGAGGTCGATATTCAATGCGTCGATTACACGAGAGAGTTCAACCGCAAGTTGGTTAACGACGAGTATGAGGATTTTAACTGCTTACAGATTATTCGAGCCATGCTTGCAGACCCCATCAATGCGGGGCTTACGAATACATTCACCGCTTCAACTGATGATATACAGGTGGGAGCTACTTTTTCCACGTTCAAAGCACCTTTCAAAAGCCCTTCGGCCGTTATGCAACGCCTTGCGGATGAGGTTGGAGATTTTCACTGGTTTATCGATTACGAAAGGCGGGTACATTTTGGGGCAACGTCAATGGAGACTGCCCCGATTGAGATAACCCCCATCAGCAATAATTTTCTCGATTTATCTTTTAGGGTAGATATTTCACAAGTTAAAAATCAGCAAATTGTACTGGGTGGGACTGAATACAGCGACGCATTGGTCGAGGAGATACATGCGGGGGATGGTGTCAAAAGAGAATGGGTCTTACGAAACAAAGGCAAGAACTTGGACGTTTTTATTGGTACAAATAGTGCCAGTGTTACGACTACGCAGAGCGTTTTGCCCGACTTTATAAATCCCGCTGGAAGTGCGGAATACTTTAGCAACTTTCAGGCTCAGAGCGTTCGGGCTGATGACTCTACCAGCACGCTTATTACTGGCTGGTATGTTCGATTCGTCTATAATGAACAGGTACCAATCGAGGTGTTAAGTCGAGATGATGCCTCGATTGCCGCATTGGCCGCACTCGGTTTTGGTGATGGTATTGTGGACGGGCGGCCTATTGTCGACAGCAACCTAGATGATAGGGCTACTGCACAGGCTAGAGCGGATGCAGAACTTACTAAATACGCCGATACTATCATTGACATTGGTTTTGTAACGGAGCAGGAAGGCATCAAAGCGGGGCAAATCGTCCATGTTACGGACACACACAGCATGAGGAACATTGACCAAGATTTTCTCATTCAGAAGGTCGATTGCAAGGTTTATGGGGGAGAAAATAACGTGTATAGCGTGAAAGCCGCTAGTAGTCTATTCGGTGTAACGGAGCTTATCCACAAACTGCTCAAACGAGACGAATCCTTGTTCGTTGATGAGAATGCCGTCATTCGCAATATAGGACTGTGGCAGGAGCGTATAGGCATGACAGAAAGCTATATCAGGGAAGATGTTACACTTTGGCATGAGACGGCCGGCATGACAGAGAGTTATACAACACGTCGTGTAATACCGCCGTTTACTTGGGGGGTTTTTAGTACGGCCAGCGATGGAGTATGGAATTTATCCGAGTGGGGATAAAAAACTGAAAAAATATGAAACAATTTACAAACGATACAAATTCAGAGGTTCTTGTTTGGGGAAAATCACACACAATGATGCCTCACATACTTCTGCCCAAGGAATCAATAAAGACAGAAGACGAGTACGACATTTTTGTAAAAACTCCTAAAAAATTAAGAATCGTACAGCGTGTTAAATCAAGAAAAAATAGCGAAAGATTGGGAAAAATAGGTAAAAAATGATATGCAAATAAAAGAAATACCCATCGGATTATTCGGTGAATATCGTGCTGTTGTTCACGATTCTATAACCGGAGAAACAAAAAGCGACCAAATCATGCGTAACCTAATCACTACGAGAGGGCTACGCTATACTGCACAACAGTTAGCTGGCGTGAACACCAACGAGCTACAAATCCGCCATCTTGTTGTTGGAACGTCTAGCACTGCACCTAGCATATCCGATACTAAACTAGGATTTGAGAGCGTGCGAGAAACTGTCAGCAGTGCGAACGAGGCTGGAGCTGTCGCTTCTATAAGTGCCTTTTTTGCATCTGGCGACTTTGTGGGTACGGCTAGGGAGTTTGGGGCTTACGGTGATGGTGGAGATACTGCTAGCACATTCGCTAAAGATACAGGGATGCTTTTCAGTCACGTGGCTACAACAACCACCGTCAGTGTTGGGCAGACGCTCACATTAACGTACAGGGTAACCTGTCAGGAATGTTAATTATGAAAATCCCTTATAGTGCTCAGGCACAATTGCTTTTGTCGCAAATGCCTGAATTCCCAAAAAAAGAATTTGAGGACTGGTTTTTGCAAAATCTGTCTATAGGAAGTGCGAACATCCTCATGTTTTTAGAACACATAACCAAAAAATAATATGGCCACAAACTTTGTGTCGGCCGCTGTTTCGGCTGGTGATGACATTCTCGCATCGCAGTATAACAATCTACGAGCAGACACCATCGCAAACGCTGGTGATTATGAAGACGCTGGCGGAAGCTCTAACGCCTATACACTGGCCATTGATTCCACAATAACAGCTTTATCCGCTGGGCAAGTTTTCAAATTTCGGGCCAATCACACAAACACAGATGTTGCTACACTCAACGTCAATTCCATTGGGGCAGTCAGCCTTAAAAAATATAATGACCAGACTTTATTGCCCGGCGATATTGAGAGCGGACAAATTGTTGTCGTTGTTTACGATGGGACTGACTTTCAGATTATCTCTTGCACACAGATTGCCGCACAGCTCATGCCTACATACCAGAGCATAGATGCTGTTGCGGCTCCATCTGCCGATTTTGACCAAGCACAAATTGCCATATCACCAGATGGCACAAAACTATTTTTTGGGTATATAAACGGCACAACTGATGGGGTGGTGGTTAAGTCTTACACTATAGACCAGAAAACAGGCCTATTAACTTTTTCAGCGAGCGTGAGTCTTGCTGTTGGCACTTACAACTGGAGCGGCTCAAAAGGTTTCGGCCTAAGCGTATCTGATAGCTATGTGTGGGCTTGCGGTGGTGATGGGGTGAATACCGTCATTGTGAGGCTTACCCACGCACTGGCCAGCCCTACAATCATGACCATAAGCGGTACGGCTTCTACTGCTGTTTTTTGTGGAGCAGCGGCACAAAGTGATGATACCGTGCTATACCTCAAGAATCAGACCACGGCCAATAATATACTCACCTACACAATTAGCGGTACTACGGCCACCAGAAGCACTGATGTTACGCTATCGGCAGCAACTACGGCAGGTACATTGTTTTTTGACGACACCTCGTTTTACATGATGGACGAAGGGAACAATACCCTAAGACGCTATAATTCCAGCGGAACACTGCAATCATCCACTAGTGGACTTTTTAGTCTCGGAACTGATGATTATAATATCGGCTTTGGTGCTGGAAGTTTGGAGATAACCGACAAACATCGTGTCGGAATCAGCAAACACCGTGGGTATCTTGTGATTGCGTTGGCGATAAACAACAATGAGACTACACACGATGCTATCTGGATTGATTTATATATTGCGGGTGATGTCTAAAAGCGTGATTGCCATGCGTCATCTGTCAAAAATAGGTACGAAATGCCTTGGCACAGGCCTATGATATAAAACATCGCTGGTACTATTATCGTCCATGAGAGAAGCACGGAACAAAGAAGGAAGACTAGAGCTGTATTCGTCTCCCCCGTGTAGAACTTATGGGCACCGATTCCTCCGAAGAGGATACCTAGGGTTGCGGCAACGTAACGGTTTGGGGCTTGTTTTTTATCCATAAAATAAGGTTATTGTTAAGGTAACTGGGAACTATAGCACATATAACCTATTATGTCTATAGGGCATCGGACTAAGATTTTTTATAACGTTCATTGATTATTTTCGGCACGGCGTTATTCCAGAACACAGCATGATGTAACCTTTTGTGTTTGTTGCCCATCATCATAATTTTTATGCATGATGGATTAAACATAACGGAATAGAACGATTTTAGATACGTACCGCCATCGAGATAGCTCTCTGTCATGCCTCCCTTGTTTTTTTGGGGTGCTTTTTAGCGTTCAGCGGATACGGCAGAATAGTATCAATGGGCAGGTGTTCGATTGTGTGGTCGTGTGTGTATGACATGTCGCTATATTATATCACGCAAACTAAAACCTCCCGTTGCAATTAAGCTCGGGAGGTGTTAGTATGTTTTTGAGCAAACAGTATCTGCAGTATACCCCCATCGAGGGGAAATAGCAAGCACTGTCTACTCGACCGTGTTTTTTTGTTTTACAACGTACAGGGGAAACTCCTATATCTCCCATGTACTACATAAACTCAATTCTCCAGTAGGACATGACATGTAAGTTCGGCCTCACCGGGTCGACTAGAGAAAACAGGCATCAAGAGAAGAAGGGCGGGGCGTATAATCGGGTCTCCGTACGCTCCACGGCCTCAAGAACCCCTCCTTCGTTCGCCGAGACAACATAGACACTTCGTATGTGGTGCAATTCCGATAGCACCACGTTAAACCGACCGTGGGGTGTGGCTCCTCTAAATGCCACCTTATACGCAATGGAACTCGAAGCCCTAAGACCTGTTTTTTCATCTGGAGCGATGATACACCTGCATTATTTTGTGCACTGGTGAGGGGCTTGCTTTGCCCGCTGTATAGCTTGCCACAATGTGTACTAAACCAGACTATTTATGAGAGATATTCAAGCTTTTTTCGATGGTTCTTGTGAGCCAGTAAATCCCGGCGGCATTGCTAAATGGGGGTTCGCTCTTCTGGAAGATGATGAAGTTATCCACACCGATCATGGTCTTATTGGCGAAGGTGATGGAATGACCAATAATGTTGCAGAATACCACGCTCTTCTGCACTGTCTCCAGTATTTGTCTGAAAACCATGCCGATGATTTTATTGAAATATACGGGGATTCTAAAATGGTGATAAACATGACGACTGGACTTTGGGGGAAAAAGAAGCCCCACAAAAAATATCCTCATCTTCTGAAATTACTTATGCCTGCGAGAGAACTTTATTCAAAACTAGACAATTGCTCTATTGCTTGGATTCCTCGGGAACTCAATGCAATCGCTGACGCACTATCGAAGCAATAGACTGGACAAATAGCCCAATATAGTTATATATAGAGGTAAATAACCTAGTACCTCTTTATGGCATTCACTAGAACACTACCCTCGACCTGTCATGTATGTGGCACACCTGACCGTCCACATAAAGCAAACGGAATGTGCAACAACTGCTACATGAGGGATTATTTTCTTAAAAGAAAACGTGCGAAAACTCTAGCAAAACAAGCCGATTCTGAGTTATCCCCAGAGAAGACTTGACGGCATAACCTGTATGGGTTATGATATACATAGATGCTGACAGATACGAGAGGGATAGGACGCTAGCACGAGTCAATCGGTAGTACCTATTCCCTCGGTCTCTCGGGTCAATACCTTAAACCTAATGATTATTATCTACGCTATATGACATACACCACCTAGACCACTGACACAGTTGCCTAGTTTTTTATTACTTTTCAAAAAATATGAACAACACAACATGCGAATCGTGCGATACTCAATATGATTACGACACAGAGCCACAGGAGGTGAGAGAGGGAGGCACACACATCTGTCCTACATGCTGGAATACTGCGGAATAATATGCCTGACACACACCGAGAGGGATACCCATGCGAGATTTGCGGGCTGATATTCAATCGGCCACTAGAGGACGACTTATATCCTCGATGCCATGACAATCACGACCTAAAAAAAGAAGTATGCGATTAAAAATCGGTAACAAAATTAACCTTAAAAAATACACTGACCACCTAATTCTACAGAATGCCTTGCGTCATTCCCCTGTATCTGGGGTGTGCCGACATGACCACTGTACTGGTCTAGCGTGTGATGATTGTGGAGCAGATTTTTCTTAAAAAAAAACTATATGAGGAACAAATTCCCTTACTACGCACTTGCAGACAAAGGCTCGCACGCAGAGATTATTACTGGCCTGACATTCGAAGAAATACACCAAAAAGCCAAACAAAAAGGCGTGAAGATTGACCGAGTCTGGGCTTCCGAGCATGCATTCTACACTGGCCAGCCACCTATAGAGACCTACTCGACCGATAAGCTACTAGATGAACATCTACGCCATGCCAGTGATGACCCTGACGCTGTAGATTGTCATGTGTGTGAGTGGGTAGACGAGAGAGAATAATTTTATCTAAAAAATATGAAAAAAGAACTAGCGAATAAACTTATAGCTTTTCAGTCGGCAGTCGAAGCCACTAAAAAAGAAAAAATCAATCCATTCCACAAGTCCAAATATGCAGACATCAACGCCTTCCTTGCGGTCATCAAGCCTGTATTGAGTGTGAGCGGATTATTTTTGTACCAGCCGATACGGACGGAGGGGGAGAGCATCTACCTCGACACCATCATCACTGATGGAGACGACAGCATCTCTTGTACGCTCCCTATTATGCAGACGAATAAAATACAGGATTTAGGGGCGATGATTACCTACACCAGACGCTATGCGATTCAGTCATTATTGGCACTTGAGGCCGACGACGACGATGGCGATGGCGAGAGCGTTAAAAACGTAAAAGTAACCACACCAAAATCAGAAACAATCACTAAAAAATGCGAAGATTGCGGTAAGAATTTCGTCACAAAAATAGAAAATGCTAAGAACCGCCACACCTGTTATCAGATTAAAATGAATCGTCCACAAAATAAGCCAGTCAATGACCCCGAGTTAATCAGCCTCCTTAATGGAGCACCACCTCAATCACTATCATAATTATATGCACTCACTATATGGGGGAGCCGTCAGAATTACGAAAACGCACTCGGGAGTACGATATAAAATCGAAGTCGAGGGCAAAAAAATGCTCAAAGTCCCTAGTGTTACTGGCGTGCTTGGCGTAATTGCCAAACCCGCCCTTATACCGTGGGCAGTCAATCTTGCTTGCGACCATCTGCTGGAGATTGGGAGCGGTATAACGGCCGATGATATTGAGACGGCCAGAAAAAAACACAATGTCCGCAAGACTGATGCGGGGGAGATTGGCTCACAGGTGCATGCTTGGGTGGAGAATTTCCTAAAAACTGGCGACAAGTCTATACCAGAACACCCACAAGTACAGAACGGAATCAAAGCATTTTTACGCTGGGTTAAAGAGTATAACGTGCAGTTCTTCTCGTCCGAGCGGGTCGTGTACTCCCGCAAATATAACTATGTTGGCACGATGGACGCAGAGGCGATTGTCGGGGGGAAAAAATGCGTTATCGATTTCAAAACGTCGAGTGGGATTCACCCCGAGATGTTCTTGCAGACGGCCGCATATCAGTATGCCGCTATGGAAGAGGGGACGACGTATAATGGCGATAGGTACATCGTGCGATTCGCTAAAATTGACGAAGTGGACAAAAAGACGGGGGAGATACTTTTGCCCGCTGGCATGTTCCAAGTAAAAAAATGCGGAGCATTCAAAAAAGATCTGAAGGGGTTCTTGGCCGCACTGCAATTAAAAAGAAGACTCGAGGAAATAAACGATTACAAAACCTAAACTATGACATATCAATCATCAGACATCTACTTGGTCGCCTTCTTGATTACACGGGGGGGAGTATGGAGAGGCACAGAAGGCTCTCCTAAACTTTCCTTTGTTGTTGAGATGGCAGAAAAAGAATACGAGAAGGCACAATCAGACTACCGAAGCGACATGCAAACTAAAAACACTAATATATTCCAGTACGTTGCGACGATTCAGTTACTTAAACAGCGACTGCGAGAACAGTCACGATAATAATATGAAATTATACAAGTTCATTGTTCCTATATCTATTATTCTCGCTGGTGCATTTATCGCCAGCTCGATAGTTACAAGCTACAATGCGAAGCTTGAACAAGAGGCGGAAGCCAGAGATTTTGATGTTTTCATGCGACTGGTTAATGAACAGAGGACGGCCAGAATCGAAGCAGAAGATGAAAAATGCAAAGCTCTCACCGCACAACTGATTAAACAATGGAATAATGTTATCGGAGTTACTTATGATGACGATTTAGAGGATTGTGCCGTTACGTTTATCGACCAGAAAACAGACGCTATTGAAACCGCCCCTCTTCATTCCATGCAGACAGACAACAGATGATATGAGTAATTTAATTCAGGTCGGGGCAGAAATGATGAAGTTCGATAGCCGAAGGAATAGCAGTTTTTTCCTTGGATTCAAGACGCAGGAGAACATACACCCAGAGGTACACCATGCACTTTTAGCTGGATTCGAAAAAACTGGCTGGTTATGTTTTCTCCCAGAAATGGACGGCCAACAGATTCAGGTTGAAGATGCATTAAGTTTGCCCCCGCTTCCTACCATGAAGGACGGCCAAGAAAAAAGCCCTAGTACACGATTGCGTGCCGTCATGTTCCGCTACTGGGAGTTAGTTCTCAAAAAGCCTAACCCTGCAAACCTTAAAACAGAAGCGGCGACATTCGACCTTTGGTATAGCGACCAGATGGAACGAATTATTTTGCACTTCAAAAATCAATTGCCTATATGACCCTCTACAACCAACTCGTTAAAAGCATACGTCTTGGATTGTTCCCGATAGTTATCGACTCAGAAGGTTTGGACACGATTGTTTTTTACAGTAAACACAACTGTGACGATGATGATTTATTATCAACCTCTTGGGTGAGAAAAATCACTAACGAAAACTTTTTTAATGAAACAGAGCTTTTTGAAAAAGTCGAAATCGACGACATGGAAAAAAGAGGCTGTAAAATCACAGGATTTTACAACTTCCGAGACAACCCCGATGCAAAATACGAAACAGGCGACAAAGTACGGCACGTCAATGGAATTGATAGGGATCTGGTCTATACAATCACCGAGTTTAACCCAAACACCGAACTGTACACAGGTGAAAACGGCAAATCTATATTATGGTTTCATGCCAAAAGCCTTGTCCCTTGTTTTGAAGAAGATTCAAAACGCACACTTGAGGACATTCTCGAATCACTACCCGAAGAAGACATTGAGATAATCCATGAGGCGATTAAAAAAGCTTTGTAATTAAACTTGCAAACACCCCAAACCCACAAAAAGACATAGCTTCCTAGTGCAACTATTCCATTCATAAACTTAAAATAATATGAAATGTATCAAATGCGGTTTCTGCCCTACATGCGGTAGGAGTGACGACACAGGTTCTTCAATAAAAGATACTTTTTTAAACTGGGCAAAGGCAATCGGAGAGAACGAAGAATGGATAGAAGATACCTTTACCTTCCACAGTGATGGAACAGTAACAGTAGAAGGTAATTTGGATTTATCATTTTTAAAAGAGCCTAATATACCAGAGGGAATTGTTAGGGTTAATGGTGATCTCTACCTATCCAGACTCAAATCAGCAATAGGATTAAATCTTCCAAAGGAGATTTGGGGTAGTCTCTACCTATACAGTCTCACATCAGCAGAAGGATTAACGCTTCCGGAGAAGATTGGAAGTAGTCTCGACCTATCCAGTCTCACCTCAGCAATAGGATTAAATCTTCCAAAGGAGATTTGGGGTTATCTCGACCTATACAGTCTCAAATCAGCAATAGGATTAACGCTTCCGGAGAAGATTGGAAGTAGTCTCGACCTATACAATCTCACATCAGCAGAAGGATTAACGCTTCCAAAGGAGATTTGGGGTAGTCTCAACCTATCCAGACTCAAATCAGCAATAGGATTAAATCTTCCAAAGGAGATTTGGGGTAGTCTCTACCTATATAATCTCACATCAGCAGAAGGATTAACGCTTCCGGAGAAGATTGGAAGTAGTCTCTACCTATACAATCTCACCTCAGCAGAAGGATTAAATCTTCCAAGGGAGATTGGAGGTAGTCTCAACCTACACAGTCTCAAATCAGACGACAAACAAATCCTACGAGTTAAATACCCGCAACATGCGGAGAAGATACAATAAATAAATTACCTCAAACCATACTACTACCTTATCCGAATCAGAGGAGTGATAAAATATGTCACAAAAACAATCATGGGTACAGCTAGATCTAAACTAGACCTATAATGTACCTATTTTCCCACGTGGAAAAAATGGTACACTAAACACATCATCATAAAATCTAAAAGTATGCCCAAAACAATCACAGTGGACGGAATAGAATATGTACCTAAAACAGAATCAAAACTCCTAGCTACCCGAGATGGACTGGAATACTGTATCGTCCGCACCTACTCAGCCGGTGTGTTTGCGGGATATGTGGGGAAGCTTGAGGGCAAAGCGGCAACTGTCCTAGACGCTCGAAGACTCTGGTACTGGGCTGGGGCCGCTTCACTGTCCCAACTGGCGAAAGAGGGTGTCAAAAAACCAGATGAATGCAAGTTTCCGTGTGAGGTAGAACGAGTATACCTGACCGAGGTTGTTGAAGTTATTCCATGTACAGAGAACGCACGTAAAAACATCTCTAATGTACCAGTATGGGAAGAATAGAATATAGCGGATACGGATACGGATACGGAAGCGGATACGGATACGGAAGCGGATACGGATACGGAAGCGGATACGGAGACGGAAGCGGAAGCGGAAACGGATACGGAAGCGGAAACGGAGACGGAAGCGGAAACGGAGACGGAAACGGAGACGGAAGCGGACACGGAAACGGAAGCGGAAACGGAAGCGGAGACGGATACGGA